>Ga0326727_10018784_pt1 | contig 14045 bp, 6 predicted proteins | sample MB2enrmetagenome_FD_207643 | JGI IMG/M metagenome (GOLD analysis project Ga0326727, IMG submission 207643) | Lab enriched peat soil microbial communities from McLean, Ithaca, NY, United States - MB29MY | ecosystem: Environmental > Terrestrial > Soil > Wetlands > Peat | place: USA: New York...
CGCTATGCCGAAGCGGAAACCGCCCTGGCGCAGGCGCGGCGCGCCGAGGGGGAACTGGCCGACTACGTGGATTTTCTCGACGCCGAGGCCAGCCACGCGGCGGGTGACGATGCGGCCGCCGAAAAGATTCTTCACGGCTTTACCGATCGCTATCCCGACAGCATCTTCGACGCCCAGGAGCCGGAGTTGGAGGCCACGGTCCTGCTGGCCCTGGGAAATCAGACCGCGGCGCGCCAGGTGCTGGCCGCAGCCGCCGGCATTGGGGCGGCGAGCCGTCCCGGCTTCCAGCTTGTGGAGGGTCAGGTGGAGCTGGCGCTGGGCCAGCAACAGGCTGCGGAAACCACCTTCAAGCAGCTCCTGCTGGGCCATCCGTTGAGCGACGAGGCCAAAACGGCGCGCGCCAAGCTCACGGAGCTGGGAGCCGAAGCGTTGCTGAGCACCGCCGATCTGCGCAGTCTTGCCGAGGCCTACTACAACGCGGGCCGTTACGCCGAGGCGTCCGAACAGTTTCGCGTGCTGGAGCGTGCGCCGGGGCTCGACACGCAGACGCGCAACGGATTTGCCGTCGCTGAGGCCGCGTGCCAACTGAAGTTGAAACGGCTGACCGCAGCGGAAGCCCGGGCGCTGCCCGACACGCCGGACGAAAACGGCGCGCGGCGGCTGGATCTGCTCATGGAGCTGGCCCGCGATCGCGATGACACGGCCGATCTGAAGCAGATCATCGCCGACATGGAGTCCCGGTTCCCGCACAGCCCGTGGCTGGCCGACGCGCTCTTCTCCGCCGGCAACATGTACATGCTCAAGCGCGATTACACGACGGCCATCGCGTACTACGGAGACCTGGCCGCGCGCTTTCCCGGCGACAAAAACGCCGCCGCTGCCCACTGGCGCTCCGGCTGGCTGAGCTACCGGATGGGACTTTACCCCGCCGCGGAACGCATCTTCGACGAGCAGATCCGGCTCTATCCCGGCGCTACCGAAACCGTCTCGGCCCTCTACTGGCGCGGGCGCTTGTATGAGACGCAGGATCACAATCCGTCGATGGCCGCGGCCAACTACCGCACCATCGTCCGCGCCTACCAGCACTTCTTTTATGCGCAAATGGCGCGGCAGAGGCTGGCAGCTTTGGGCAACACGCAGGCGGCGTCGCAGCCGCAACTGGATCGCATTCAGCCGCTGCCCGCGCCGCATCTCGTCGATAGCTTTCCTGAAGACAGCCCGCACCTTGCCAAAGCGCGGCTGCTGGCCAATGCCGGCCTGACGGAATTTGTTGCGCAGGAGATCAAGGCCGATCCCAACTCCTCGTCGTGGAGTGCATTGGCCGAAGGGCAGATTTACTCCTCCTATGGCCAGACCTACCGCGCGGTGCGCGCCCTCAAGCGGGCCATTCCGAATGCGGCTTCGGCCTCCATTCAGTCCATTCCGCTCGTCTACTGGCGGATTCTCTTTCCCGAGCCATGGTGGAACACGATCCAGACCGAGTCCGCTAAAAACAATCTTGACCCCTACCTGGTGGCCTCGCTCATCCGGCAGGAGTCGGAGTTCGATGCCACGGCCATCTCCTATGCCAACGCGTACGGCCTGATGCAGCTGCTGCCGACCGTGGGCCGCTCGATGGCGCGGCAGGAGGGATTCGCCCACTTCCAGACCTTCCAGTTGCTCGACCCCAACATGAACATCCAGCTGGGAACGCGTTATCTGCGGCAGATGCTGGACAAATTCGGCGGCGTGCAGGAGTACGCCCTGGCTGCCTACAACGCGGGCGACAATCGTGTGACGGAATGGCAAGCGGCTGGCCCGTATTCGGGCATCGACGAGTTCGTGGAGTCCATCCCCTTTACGCAGACCCGCGAATACGTTGAGGCCATTCTGCGCAACGAGGAAACCTACCGCGCGATCGACGAGTTTGCCCGTGCCCACGGTTCGGCTGCGGCATCCGTGTCCCCCCGTTAGCGCCTGTCTCTGCGATGCAAACTTAGGGAATCCCTCTTGCCACTCCCCTGTGCCGATTCGCATTGACATCTTCGGGCGCACGTGGTGACACTGAGTGGACCGGAGAGATTTTTCCGGCGAGTGTTTCGCAGCTGCTTTTCTGTAGAATGCGGAGCCGGGCGGGAATAGGCGCGTGGCTCGGAACCATCAGTCCTGGTAGGGCCCGGAGGGAACGATGGCAGCCGACTTGCAGTTTCTGGAAGAGTGGATCCCGGAAAGAATGGACCCCGGAACGGTTTTTGTGCTGGAGAACCAGGCCAAGCTGGGCCAGGCACAAAATCCCTACGTAGCCGTGATGTCGTGCCCGCGCTGCGGGACGTTGGGGCTCATCACCCGCCAGCAGCTTTACTGCGGCGAAACCATGATTTGCGGAGGCGACTCCTGCTCGGCAGAGTACCGGCTGGATGGCGATACCATCTGCTACCGGCCGGCGCAGTAAGCCTTACTGCTGCAGTTTGTAGTCCGCGCCGGTGGTTTTAGCCCCGGCCTGCTGCGGAGTAGGAAGCTGCGTGCGGTCCCATCCTCCGCCCAGCGCCTGCACCAGCTGGACCGCCGAGGTCATCTCCTCCACCTGGAGCGAATTCAGCGTCTCCTGGCTGCTGAGGAGCGTATTCTGCGCGATCATTACATCGACATACGGATCCACGCCGGTGTTGTAGCGCACCAATTCCAGGCTGAGATAATCCTGTGCGTCTTTCACCGCATGCTGCTGGCGCAGGATCTGCTGCGAGTAAATGCGCGTGGCGGCCAGATCGTCTTCCACCTGCTGGAAGGCGGTGAGCGTGACCTGCCGGTAGTTGGCCAGGTCCGCGTTGTATTGAGCAACGTACTGGTGCAGCGCGGCGCGATAGAGGAAGCCATTGAAGATGGTCTCGGCGACCGACGGTCCAATGGACCAGATGCGGCTGGGCCCGGTAAACAGGTTGGTCAAGGTAGAGCTCTGGAATCCACCATCGGCGCTGATCGTCACCTGGGGGAAGAATGCGCCGTAGCCGATGCCGATGGTGGCATTGGCCTCGGCAAGCGTGCGCTCGGCGGCGGCAATGTCAGGACGCCGTTCGACAAGCTGCGAAGGAAGGCCGGTGGGAATGGGAGGCGCCACGTAGACTATCGGCTTTACCGGGATGGAAAAATCGCTGGGTATCTTGCCCAGGAGCATGGCGATGGCGTGCTCATACTGCGCGCGCAGCAGTCCCACGTTGATGGCTATCGACTGCGCTGCCTCCAGCGTGGTCCTGGCCTCGGCCACGGAGATGTAATCGCCTACGCCTGTGTCGTATTGCGCCTGGTTGTAATCCAGGGATTTCTGATCGTCGGCTACGGTCTCGTTCAGGATCTGCTGCAGCATGTCCTGACCGCGAATCTCGAAGAAATATTCTGCCAGGCTGGCCTGCTCCGTGAGCTTCTCCAACTGCAGGTCGGCGGCGCTCACCTGTGAGGCGTACTGCGCCTCGTGCACTTCGTTGCGAATCTTGCCCCAGAAATCAGGCGTCCAGGAAACGTCGATCGGAGTATTCCAAAGCGTCGATTGCTTTCCAGGGTTTGCCTGCGTGGAGTTGCTTAGATTTCCGGAACTTTTTGACCGGTTCCATGTTGGGGCCGCGGTGATGGTCGGCCAGTATTGCGCGCGCGCCTCGGCAATCTGGGCGCGAGCCGCCATGTAATTCTCGAAATACACCTTCAGGTTCTCGTTATTGATATTGAGCTGTTCTTCGAGAGCATTGAGCTCGGGTTCGTTGAAGACCTCCCACCAGTTGCCGCGCAGCATGGCGTCCTGCGGGCTGGCCACTTTCCAGCCGTCGGCATCGTGAAAATTGACGGTCGACTCCTTGTAGTTGGGCGCGGTGACTGCCGTCGGCACAGGCGCCTGGTAGGGCGGGCCCACGCGGCAGCCGGAGAGAAGCGCGAGCAGGCTCAGTATGCCGGCTGCGAATGAAAGCGGGTTTCGATTCTTCAACTCAAGCATGGTCAACGTCCTTCACGAGTTACGACACGGCCTCTTCCGCGGTTGGCGGCAGTGTGTCGTGCGTCCGGCCCAGCGCGCGCAGGCGCAGCCGGTCCATATACAGGTAAACCACAGGAGTGGTGTAAAGCGTGAGCATCTGGCTCAAAACCAGCCCACCCACAATGGTGATTCCCAAAGGCTTGCGCAGCTCCGAACCGGTGCCGGTCCCGAAGGCCAACGGCAGCGCACCGCAGATCGCCGACATCGTGGTCATCATGATCGGCCGGAAGCGCAACATGCAGGCGCTGAAAATGGCGTCGCGCGTCGACTTGCCTTCCAGGCGCTCCGCCTGCAGCGCGAAATCGATCATCATGATGGCGTTCTTCTTCACGATGCCGATGAGCAGTATGATGCCGATGATCGAGATCACGTTGAGATCGATATGAAAAATCATCAGCGCCAGCATGGCGCCCGCGCTCGCCGAGAACACAGTGGAGATAATGGTGAGCGGATGAACCAGGCTCTCATAGAGAATGCCCAGCACGATGAAGACGGACAGCAGCGCGGTGACGATCAGGATCGGCTCCGTCGACAGCGATTGCTGATAGGCCTGGGCGGTTCCGGCAAAGAATCCGCGTACTGTTCCGGGCATTCCCAGCCGCTCCTCCATCTGCGTTACTTCAGTGACTGCATCGCTGAGCGAGGCTCCAGTGCGCATGTTGAAGGAGACAGTCGCCGACGGGAAAAGACCGGTATGGGGCACCTGCAGCGGTGTGGTGTTCGTGTGCGCCTTGACGGCGGTGAACAGCGGCGACACCAAATTGAGTCCGGCGGAGGATGAAGACTTGCTGGGAGCGAAATAGATGTTGTTCAATCCCGACGGATCCTGCCAGTACTGCGGGGCCACTTCCATCACCACGTAATACTGGTTGAGCTGCGTATAGATCACGGAGACTTCGGACTGGCAAAACGCGCTGCAAAGCGAACTGTCGAGCGATTGCGGAGTCTGTCCCAGCCGCGCCGCGGTCACGCGGTCGTAGCTGAGCATTTCCTGCAGTCCCCCGTTTTGCTGATCGGTATTCACGTCCTGCAGGTCAGGCAGCTTCGACATATTCGTGAGCAGGATAGGGCCCCATTGAGCCAGGTCGGCAGTGTTGTCTGACTGGATGGTGTATTGATACTGGGCGCTGGCGCCACGTCCGCCGATGCGCAGATCCTGCGCCGCCTGCAAGGTCGCCGTGGCCACCGGCAGTCGATTCATCTTCGGCCGCAGGCGGTTGATCACGTCCATCGCCGAGGTTTGGCGTACCGCGCACGTCGGGCCTTCCTTGCACTTGCTTCCCAGCGGTTTAAGCGCAATGAACATCATGCCGCCGTTGCCTTGCCCGGTGTAACCGTTGACGTGGGCCACGGCGGGATCGGCTCTGACGATGTTGACCAGAGACACGGTGGAAAAGTTCATGAAAGGGAAGGAGGCATCCTGCGGACCCTGGATGCCGCCCATGATGACGCCGGTGTCCTGCTGCGGGAAGAATCCGGTGGGAATCCTGAAGAGTATCAGGCCATTGAGTGCGATGGTGAGAAGAAGGACGATCAGAATCAGTCCCGGATTGTCCAGCACCCACGTCAAAGAACGCCGGTAACCCCCAACCATGGCGTTGAAGGACTTTTCGCTGGCCCGGAATAGAAAGTTATGCTTCTCGCCTTCCTTGTGCGCTTTGAGCAAATGCGCGCACATGCAAGGAGTGGTGGTGAGAGAAATCACCATTGAGATCAGGATGGCCGTTGAAAGTGTCACCGCGAATTCGCGAAAGAGGCGTCCGATGATGCCGCCCATCAGGAGAATGGGAATGAAAACGGCGATCAACGACATGCTGATGGTGAAAATCGTAAAACCGATCTCCCGCGCGCCTTTCATGGCCGCGGCATAGGGTTCCATGCCGCTTTCGACGTGGCGTGTGATGTTCTCCATGACCACAATGGCGTCGTCCACCACAAATCCGGTGGCGATGGTGAGCGCCATCAGCGAAAGGTTGTCGAGCGTATAGCCGAACAGGTACATCGCGGCAAAGGTCCCGATCAGCGAGGTCGGTACCGCAACACTGGGAATGAGTGTGGCGCGAGGGCTGCGCAGGAAAAGAAAAACCACCAGCACTACCAGGCAGATGGACCCGATCAGCGCCTTCTCGACGGTCGTAACCGACGCGCGAATCGTGGTCGTACGGTCAAGAACGATCGTCGTCTTGATGCCCTGGGGAAGCACGGCCTCAAGAAATGGCAGTTGCGCATTGATGCGGTCCACGGTCTGAATAATGTTGGCGCCAGGCTGCCGAAAGATGACGACGAAGACCGCCCTTGTGCCGTCCGCGTAGGCTGCAGCGCGAATGTTTTGCGTCGAGTCCTCGACATCGGCCACATCCGAGAGCCGAATCGCTTCGCCGTTGTGATATCCCACGATCAGCGGGCGGTAGTCTGCCGCCGTGGAGATCTGGTCGTTGGTGAGGATGTCTTCGCTGACGCCGTTGTTCGAGAGCTGACCCCTCGGCGTGTGCGAGTTTTGCAGGCTGAGCACCGATTGCACGCTGCCGAGGGTGAGGCCGAAGCTTTCGAGCTTGGTGGGATTGACCTCGACGCGAACGGAGGGGGTGGCTCCGCCTTGCACTCCCACTTGCCCGACACCCTGAATCTGCGACAGCTTTTGCTCCAGAATCGTCGAGGCAAGGTCATAGATCTTGGTCACGTCGTACTTGTCGGAAGTGAGGCTGAGAAGCATGATCGGCGAATCGGCGGGATTCACCTTGCGATACGAGGGGTTGGAGGGCAAATTTGCCGGCAGATAAGTGCGGGCCGCGTTAATGGCGGCTTGCACGTCGCGGGCCGCGCCATCGATGTTGCGGCTGAGATCGAATTGCAGGGTCACCGAACTCGAGCCCAGCGAACTCGATGACGTCATCTCGGTGATGCCGGCGATGTGGCTGAACTGGCGTTCCAGCGGTGTAGCGACTGAGGCCGCCATGATCTCTGCGCTGGCTCCGGGCAGACCAGCCTGGACGCTGATGGTGGGGAAGTCCACCTGCGGCAAAGGAGCCACCGGCAAAACGGCGAACGCGATCCCCCCTGTGATGGCCACCGCAACCGTGAGCAACGTGGTGCCCACGGGCCGCCGGATGAATGAAGCCGAGAGGTTCATGCATTCTCCGTGCCGGGGGGCAGTTCCGTATCGATTGCAATGTGCGAAAGGCGACGGCCCATGACCCGCTGGCCGATACGGTCGAAGAAGATGTAAATCACCGGCGTGGTGTAGAACGTGAGCAATTGGCTCAACAGCAAGCCGCCGACCATGGCAATGCCCAGCGGCCGGCGGAGTTCCGAACCCAGTCCCGTGCCTGCCGCCAGGGGAATGCCGGCCAGCAGCGCGGCCATGGTGGTCATCACGATGGGCCGGAAACGCATCAGGCTGGCCTGATAGATGGCCTCTGTCGAATCCAGGCCGTGCTTACGCTCGGCCTCCAGGGCAAAGTCCACAATCAGAATGCCGTTTTTCTTTACGATGCCGATGAGCAGGATGATGCCGATAATTCCCACCACATTAAGATCCTGGCGGCAGAGCATGAGCGCAAGCAACGCACCCACACCGGCCGAGGGCAGCGTGGAAATAATGGTAATGGGATGAATGAAACTCTCATAAAGCACGCCGAGAACGATGTAGACAGCGACCAGTGCGGCGAGGATGAGCAGCGGTTCGTTGGAGAGAGAGTTCTCGAACGACGCAGCCGTGCCCTGGAAACCGGACTGCAAGCTGGCAGGGAAGTTAAGGTTCTTAGCCGTCTTTTCAATGTCGCTGATCGCGGTGCCCAAGGAAGCGTTGGACGCGAGATTAAATGAAACCGTCACCGAAGGGAATTGTCCCTGATGATTGACGGAAAGGGCTTCAGTGGTGTTCGACACCTGCGTGAAGGCGTTGAGCGGGATGGCATTGGCGCCGACTGACGATGTGACCGTATTGGGCGTGGTGCCCGCGGTCGAGCCGCCCGAGGGCGAAGAGCCTCCGCCGCTTGTGGTTCCGGCCAGCACCGAGGCCGGCGTGCTCATCACCTGGGAAGAAGGCGTGTAGCGAACCGATGTCGTGGTAGCGTTCGAACCGGCCGACGCCGAGGCAGACGAAGAGTACGACGTGGCCGCTCCGGCTCCGCTCGTGCCCGAGGCGGAGTTGGTCTGGATGTACAGATCGCCAAGTTTGGTGGGGTTCTTCTGCCACTCGGGAGCCGTCTCAAGCACCACGTGGTATTGATTGAGCTGCGTGTAAAGCGTGCTGATCTCGCGCTGCCCGTAGGCGTCGTAGAGCGTGTTGTCAACGGTGGTCGGCGCAATGCCCAGGCGCGAGGCGGTCACGCGGTCGATCATCAGCTGTACCGCCTTGGCGCCGGTCTGCTGATCCGTGGCCACGTCTTCCAATTCGGGCAGCTTGTTCAGTTGCGCAACAAACTTGTCGGTCCACTGGTTCAACTCATCGGTGTCGGGGTCTTCGAGCGTGTACTGGTACTGCGTCCGGCTCACGCGATCGTCCACCGTGATGTCCTGCACCGGCTGCATGTACATGCGGATGCCTTGTACCTTCTGCAGATTTTGTTGCAGTCTCCGGATCACGTCGGAAGCGCCGATGCGCTCGTTGATGGGTTTCAGATTGATGGAGATGCGGCCGCTATTGAGCGTGGTGTTGATGCCGTCGGCGCCGATGAACGAGGACAAACTCTCCACCGCGGGATCCTGAAGAATGATCTGCGCAAGCTCCCGCTGCTTTTCGCTCATGGCATCGAAAGAGATGGATTGCGAAGCCTGGGAGATGCCCTGAATGACGCCGGTGTCCTGCACCGGGAAGAATCCCTTGGGAATGACGATATACAGAACCACAGTAAGGACCAGGGTCGCAGCAGCCACCAGCAACGTGATGGTCTGATAACGCAGCACCACGCGCAGCGTCCGCCCATAAAAAGCAATCAGGCTGTTGAATGCGTGCTCCGACCAGCGGTAAAGACGTGTCTGCTTCTCCTGGGGATTGTGGCGCAGGATGCGCGAGCACATCATCGGCGTCAGCGTGAGCGAAACTACCGCGGAGATGACAATCGTCACGGCCAGCGTCACCGCGAATTCGCGGAAGAGGCGGCCGACCACGTCGCCCATGAACAGCAGCGGAATGAGCACCGCAACCAGCGAAACCGTGAGTGAGACAATGGTGAACCCGATCTGTCCCGCACCCTCCAGCGCGGCTTCCAGCGGAGGCATGCCCTCTTCCAGGAAGCGACTGATGTTTTCGATCATCACGATGGCGTCATCGACCACGAAGCCGGTGGAGATAGTGAGCGCCATCAGCGACAGGTTGTCGAGCGAGTAGCCGAGCAGATACATCACCGCGAACGTGCCGATGAGCGACAACGGCACGGCCACACTGGGGATGATGGTGGCGCGCAGGCTGCGCAGGAAGAGGAAGATCACCATGACCACCAGCGCCACCGTGAGCATCAGTTCGAATTCCACGTCGTGCACCGACGCCTGAATGCTCGTGGTCATATCGGTCATGGTCGTCACTGTGATGCCGGCGGGAAGATTCGCTTCCAGTTGGGGCAGAATCTTCTGGATGGAGTTGACGACCGTGATGGTATTCGCGCCCGGCTGGCGCTGGATGTTGAGGATGACGGCAGGGGTGAGCACGGGCCCGGAAGGCCCGGCCGACTGTCCCATCCATGCGGCCTGCTTGGTATTCTCTACACCATTCACCACATTGGCGACGTCTTTCACATAAACCGGCGCGCCATTGCTGTAGGCGACCACCACATTCTTGTAGTCATCGGCCGTCGATATTTGATCGTTGGCGTCGATCTGATAGTCCTGGCGTGGCCCGTCGAAGTTGCCTTTTGCGGAGTTCACGCTGGACTGGACCAAAGCTGTGCGCACATCCTCCATGTTCAGGCCGTGCGAGGAAAGCGCCACCGGGTTCACCTGGATGCGCACCGCGGGCTTCTGGCCGCCGCTGATGCTCACCAGCCCCACCCCGTTCAACTGCGACAACTTCGGCGCCAGGCGGGTATCCACCATGTCCTCGACCTGGGACAGGGGCATGCTGTCGGAACTGATGGCTAAGGTAAGAATGGGCGCATCGGCAGGGTTGGTCTTGTTGTAGACCGGCGGCACCGGAAGATTGGAAGGCAGAAAGGTCTGCCCGCCATTGATCGAGGACTGCACCTCTTCCTCGGCGACGTCGAGCGAGAGCGAGAGGCTGAACTGCAAGACGATGACCGACACGCCGCCCGCGCTGGTCGAAGTCATCTGGCTAAGGCCCTGCATCTGACCGAATTGACGCTCCAGCGGCGCCGTAATCGTGGTGGCCACCACGTCCGGGCTGGCGCCGGGATAGAAGGTGAGCACCTGGATCGTCGGATAATCCACTTCCGGCAGCGCCGAAACCGGCAACTGCGTGAATGCGACGATGCCCACCAGCAAAATTGCGGCCATCAGCAACGATGTTGCAACCGGCCGCAGAATGAATGGGCGGGACGGACTCATGGAGCAGCCTCGGTGGTATCGGTGTCAGTGGACGGTATGACGACTGGCGATTGCGTGACCTGCGAGCCGTCGATGAGTTTCTGGAAGCTGCTGTTGGCGACGACATCGCCGGGCTTGAGGCCGGATGTCACAACCGTGTTGCCGGAATCGGAAATTCCCGACTTGACGACGGTCATGACGGCTTTGCCGACCGGTTGATTGCTCCCGCCGCTGCCGCCTTTGCCGCCGCCGGAGCCGCCTCCAGCACCACCTCCAGCGCCACCTCCAGCGCCGGTGCCAGCGCCGGTGCCGTGGTGTCCGCCGCCTTGACCGCCGGTTGACTGGCCGGCGGGTTTTCCGGGAGCGCTGGCGGGGAGTCCCTGAATGAGATAGACAAAATCAGTGGCGCCGTTGTGCTGGATGGCTGAAGACGGCACCAGAATCTGATTGTCGAGAGTCTTCACGAGCAGGCGCGTGTTGACGAATTCATTCGGGAAGAGTTGACCCTTGGAGTTGTCGAATTGCGCGCGCAGTTTCACGGTTCCCGTCACGGTATCGATCTGGTTGTCGACGGTGATCAGCTTGCCCTTCGCAATCAGCTTGGTGTTGGTGCGGTCGTAGGCATCGACCTCAAGAGCCTTGCCGCTGCGCATCTGTTCCAAAACCTGCTGCAGGCTATCTTCAGCCAGCGTGAAGATCACGGTGATGGGCTGAATCTGCGTAACCACCACAAGAGCTGAGCTCGAGTTGGCGGTGACCAGGTTTCCGGGGTCAGCCAGGCGCAGCCCGACGCGCCCGTCAATCGGCGAGTTGATGTGGCAGAAAGCGACCTCAACCGTGTCGTACTGAACCGTACCCTCGTCGTTCTTCACGGTTCCCTCATCCTGCAGCACGACCTTTTCCTGGTCCTCGAGCGTTTGCCGGGGGATGGCATTCTTGGCCCACGCATCCTGATAGCGCTTCAGGTCCATCTGCGCCTCGGCGAGAAGATTCTGGTCGCGATCCAGCATGCCCTGCGCCTGTGCGAGCTGCGCCTCATAGGTCCGGGAATCAATATCAATGAGCGGATCGCCCTTGTGAACCGTCTGGCCTTCGCGGTAATGCACCGCCGTGATCACGCCCGTCACCTGCGAGGTAATCGTGTCTGTATACATGGGCGTGACGGTGCCGATGGCGTCCAGATAGACGCCGATGCTGCCCTGCGTGGCGGTGGCCAAGGTGACAGGCACAGGACCGGCCATGGCTCCACGGCGGTTGTTGACACCCCCGGCAGGTGCAGCCGTGCTGGCGCTGTGCTGCCTGTACACCCAGTAAAACAGGAGTCCGAACAGGAGCAGGATGATCACCCAGATCCAGCGGTGGCGGCGCTTTTTTGCGGAGTTGGCGGGCTCAAGCCCCGAGGCAGAATGCGAAACAGACAAAGGTTGATCCATCGTCTTCTTCTTCTCGAATGTCAGGTTTGGAACATTCGGTTTGTCAGCAACATTTTCTCATACGCAAAATGGCGTCTAGAAGCTACCACTTGCCGTCCCGTCATGTGGTGCGCCCGATCACGGAAAACTCGCTCGATATTCAAACTGCGCTGGTTTCAGCACGAAACTGAGCGATCGGGATGCAAAATCCCACAACTCACCCTACCTTGCCCGAGCATGGTATTTGATGGACGAAGCCATCCGGCAAATAGTTGCAGCAGGGCGCTTGCTGAGCCGGCCAGTCAACTCCCGGAAAGCGCCATCCGGGCGCTTTCCCTCCCTCTGCCGGCCTCCTGCCTCGCAAGTCTGACAACAGTGCGTGCGGGTAGGGACGAGTCTCCTGCCGAGTTACCTGGCCGCCTACTGAATTTGGCCTCAATCATGGCCCTGCAGGTGTGTTTCTGGCCCTTCAACGTGGTCTTTCTTAAGATGCAAACCTGCTCGTGATTGCTGTATGAGCCGCCTACAGCGTCTTCGATTCTTCCGCAAAATCCAGGGAAGTCCTGCGCCAGGGGGCGACGATGTGGGTACCGCCATTGCCGATTACGGCACCCGCTACGCTCTCCACGGAAGTGATAATGCACTCCTCGCCTCCGTGTTCGAGGAAGTCGATTGCCGCCTGGATTTTCGGCCCCATCGACCCTGGCGGGAATTGGCCTGCGGCTAAATACTGGCGCGCCTGGTCCATGGTGATGGTGTCGAGCCACTGCTGGCTGGGCAGGCCATAGTCGAGCGCGACGCGATCAACCGAAGTAACAATGATGAGCTTGTGAGCGCGCACGTGCGTCGCCAGCATGCCTGAAGCGAGGTCCTTGTCGACAACGGCTTCCACACCCACCAAACGATCGTCTTCCCAGGCCACCGGAATGCCCCCGCCTCCGCAGGCGATTACGACGACGCCGGCGTCGAGCAGCGATGAGATTGCTGCGGCCTCCAGAATTTGCAACGGGCGGGGCGAAGGCACGACGCGACGGTAGCCTCCCGGCGAGACTTCGCGCATGATCCAGTCTGGCCTGTCGCTGCGGATGGCAGCGAGCTGGTTCGCGTCATAGAAAGACCCGATCGGTTTCGTGGGATGCTGGAAGTCCGGGTCGTCGCGATCCACGAGCACCTGGGTGATCAGCGTAGCCGCTTCGCGCTTGATTCCTTCGCGGCGGAACAACTCGCAAGCCAGCCGCTGGATCATGTAGCCCATGCCGCCCTGGCAATCGGCGTCGCAAGTGTCGAGCGGCAAGCTCGGAACGCGCCGCTCGCCCTCCTCGACACGAATCAGGATGTTGCCGATCTGCGGTCCGCTGCCGTGGGTGATGGCAATGCGCGAACCGGCGTGGAACAGAGGCTTGAGATGTTCGAGCGTCTCCGCGGTGTGGGCAAACTGCAAGGGAATGGCGCCGGATTCACCGGGCCTGGTAATGGCGTTGCCGCCCAGAGCGATCACCAAGGTTTCGGTCATGGTCTTAAGAGCCTGTCATCTCATAAACAACTTCTTGCTCCGACATGGTCAGTGCCATGATCGCCTTGGCGGTGTGCAGACGATTTTCCGCTTCCTGGTACACCACAGAGTGCGGGCCATCGATGACCTCGTCGGTCACCTCGTTGCCCCGATCCGCGGGCAGCGGATGCATGTACAAAGCATCTTCGGCAGCCAACTTCATGCGCTCGGAATTGCAAATCCAATGCCGGTATCCCTCAGCGATGCGCAGGGACTCCTTGGGGTTCGTTCCCATGGTGTCGAGACAGCCCCAACTCTTGGGAATGACGATGTCGGCGTCGCGAAACGCGTCGTCCATGTTGTCCACGATCTCGAACTTGGTTCCGGCGCGCCGCGCGTTCTCTCGCGCCGCTTCCACCGTCTCGGGCATCAGTGCGTACTCGGGCGGAGCGGCGAGCACCACGTCCAGTCCGAAGCGCGGCATCAACATGATCAATCCTTGCGGCACGCTGAGCGGCTTGGCGTAGCTCGGCGCGTACGCCCACGATACCGCCAGCTTGCGTCCGCGGAGGTTGCGTCCAAGTTTTTCGCGGATGGTCATGAGGTCGGCCAGCGCCTGGCAGGGATGGTCGACGTCGCACTGCATATTGATCACCGGCACATC
>Ga0326727_10018785_pt1 | contig 14045 bp, 10 predicted proteins | sample MB2enrmetagenome_FD_207643 | JGI IMG/M metagenome (GOLD analysis project Ga0326727, IMG submission 207643) | Lab enriched peat soil microbial communities from McLean, Ithaca, NY, United States - MB29MY | ecosystem: Environmental > Terrestrial > Soil > Wetlands > Peat | place: USA: New York...
GCTGAGTTTGCGACAGCACGGAAGCGCGCCTCGGTCTCCCGCAAAACCTGTTCTGCCAGTTTGCGTTCTGTGATGTCCTGGGCCGTGCCGCGAAGGATTATCCGGCCGCCGGCATCGCGCTTGGCTTCGCCACGGGCAGCAACCCATCCTTTGCTACCATCCGGGCGTATCAATTCCAGGTCGACGCTGGGGAAATGTCCTGTCTCCCACGCCTCTTGGCGCGCAGCCTTCAGCCGCTCCCAACTCCCGGCCGTGAAGAATCGTTCAAGTTCGCTGAAAGAGGGCGCGAGCTGGCCGGGATCAAGACCGTGGATGCGATACAGTTCGTCCGACCAGGTGAACGTACCCGTCTCCGAATCCTGCCAACTGCCTACGCCCGCAACGCGCTGCGCTTCTTTCAGTTCCCATTCCCTCTGCCGCAGCTCGGCTTCCATGCGCTTGCGCTCGGTGATGTCCACAACTTGACAGATCAAGTATGCTGGTTTGCCTTCGGCATCACGAATCAGCGAGCGAGTCAAGTCTCCCCATCGCATCTCCCCATTCTTCTGGATGTAGCGCTTTTCTATTCTCTCGGAATCGGGGGGATCTTCCAGGGTCCTCAGCCTCTGCACCGTTGAGGGCCGGTCGTCGGGGTGGAGGATAGAAACGATGTCACTGCTGAGCAGTTCTTGCTCTGTATATCCGAGGAAGTCGCAGAAAGCTCTATTGACGACAAGAAAGCGGCCCGTGGGCGAAGCCATCGCCATGCCTCCTGGGGCATCGCGAAAGGTCGTGCGAAACCTCTCTTCACTTCTCTCCAGTTCTTCGACCGCACGCTTCCGATCAGTGACATCTACGATCGTCGAAAGCATGACTTGCTCATCGGCAATCTCTATTAATTCCGCGGTGAATAACCCCACAAGGGGTTTGCCATCTCTCGTCCGATAATGGCGTTCGATATCGCGGATCCGGCCTTCGCGCCGAACTCGCTCTACCACTGCAGTGTGTTCAGCGGCATCTATCCACATTCCGAGGTCGAACGGAGTTCGCCCGATAATCTCATCACGAGTATAGCCAGTGTGCCGTTCAAAGGTCTGGTTGACGTCGAGGTAGCGATGATCTGCAACACTGATAAGGGCGAGTAGCACCGGACTTTCCCGAAAAGCCTTGGCGAACTTCTCCTCTGATTTTTGCAGCGCCCGTGTCGTTTGTTGATGATGGGTAAGGTCGATGAAGGCGGCCACCGCGCCGACTACTTTGCCCCCTTCGCGCTGGGGTCTACACCAGTATTCCGCGTGGAAACTGCTTCCGTTAGCTCTCCAGAGTACCTCATCGTCAAAGTGAATTTCTTGACCACTTTGGACCGCCTTGAGAGTGGGGCAGTCCTCGGCGCGATGCGGCGTCCCGTCCAGCCGTGTGTGATGAATCAACTCGTGCATGTTCCGACCCAACAGGTGGTCGGCCGCTTCGTACCCCAAAATCCGCACTGCGGCGGGATTGCAGAAAGTGCAACGACCCTCCAAGTCAATGCCAAAGATCCCCTCTGCAGTCGACTCCAGAAGGAGTCGCAGCTTATTTTTGGCTTCGCGAGATTCCCTCTCGGCTTTTTGGCGCTCGCCAATATCGATGAATGAAACAAGAATCCATTTACAATCGTTGAATTCGTGGACGTGCAACCTGATCTCTACAGGAATTTGGCTGCCGTCTTTGTGCTGAGCGATCACCGCACGGGCGCAATTAACGGTTTCCTTCTCCTGGCGGCTTGTGAGGAGATCACGTGCAAGAACGTCGAATGGTTCCTGCAACAACTCTCCGGGCCCGTACCCAAACAATTGTTCCGCATAAGCATTCGCGAGAAGAATGCGTCCGTCGTCGCCTAAAATCACCATGGCATTTGGGGCGGACTCAATCAGCACTCCCAAATCCACCTTCGCCAACTTAGATTCGGCGCCCGGAACCTTGTGGATAGGAAGATCAGATGCGTCGCGACTCATATTCTTAGCCCCTCAAGCCGTAAGTGATACCACGGCTGGATTGTGATCGGCTCGATGCCCAGACTGCCCGGGATTTCACGAAGCTAACGTACCGATAAGCTTGTGGTTTGGGGGAGGGCGACTCGAATTATAAACTCGACATCTTGCGCACAACGCTCGAAAACACATCACACGCGCTGGCGTGCTACCCAGGGACTAGGTTATGCCTGATTGCGTATTGCAACAACACGGCATTTGTCTTGGCGTCCAGGGCCTCCATGATCCGGTACTTGTGAAACGCAACCGTGCCCGGCTTGATGTCGAGCGTGTAGGCAATCTCTTTCATCGACTGCCCTTCGGCAAGCAATTGAAGTATCTCTCGCTGCCGTTGCCTAATCAACAATCGGGTTCTGTTGCGGTGCTCCATTGCAGTGCTCCTTGACCAATATTGCTCAGCGGTTGCTCGTGAACTTGCACTGAAAGGCCCGGCATTAACCCGGGTTCATGTAGTTTTGATGGTCAGCCTCGTGAACTAGCTTCACTTTTCAAACGGTAGCTGTCGCTCCGCCTCGTTCGACCCATGGTTGGTAAGTGTTTTCCCGAATCCCAAATCCCAAATTTCCTCTCTGTCTCTGTGGTAGGTGTTTTCCCGTGGCGCCGTTTTCGAGTTCAAAGGAAATTTTGGGTAAACTGCAAGTAAGGAAGTAAGGAGAAATCTGTGCCCGCCGTGCGCCGTACGATCCGGACCATGTGCCCCATGAACTGTCACCCCACGCTCTGTGGGATGCTGATCGAGGTAGAGGAGCAACGCCTCGTGAGCCTAAGGGGCGACCCGGAGAACCCGGACAGCCGCGGGTTTCTATGCGTTCGCGGGCAGGCGGCGCGGGAGATCATCGATAACTCCCAGCGCCTGCTTTTTCCCCTCGTGCGCGACCGCAGGAGCGATGGCCCCTGGCGGCGGACAAGTTGGGATGAAGCCCTCAGCCTGATCGTCTCGCGCATGCAGTTCGCAGGACGCGAGGCCGTGGGACTCTGGCAAGGCCACGGCCATTTTGCCAACAACTACGGAACGCGGATCGCCTCCCAACTCTTGCGGCGTTTTGCCAACCTGTACGGCTGCCAGTGGTGGAATCCCTCGATGATTTGTTGGGGACTTGGCGGTTTCGGGATCGGGCTCACGGGTCCTCTGGAGGCCAACACCAAAGAGGACATGGGTGCGCACGCCAACCTGATCCTGTTGTGGGGCGCAAATCTGGCGAGTCAGCCCAACACCGCCTCCTACCTCATGGAGGCGCGCCGCCGCGGAGCCTGGATCACAACCATCGACGTCCGCCGGACCGAGGCGGCGGCCCATTCCGATGAAGCGCTGCTCATTCGCCCCGGAAGCGACGCGGCCCTGGCCCTCGCCCTGCTCCACGTGATCGTCGGCGAAGGGTTGTACCACTCCGGCTTCGTGGATCGTCACACGGTCGGTTTCGGGGAGCTCCGCGAGCACGTCTGCGCGTATCCTCCGGAGTGGGCGGCCCGGGAAACCGGGCTCCCGGCCGGTCAAATTGTCGCTCTGGCCCGCCGCTATGCCACGACGCGGCCGGCGATGATTCTGCTCGGCGGCAGCTCCATGCACAAGGGTTCTTACGGATGGCAAGCCGGCCGGGCCATCGCCTGCCTTCCGGCAGTAACCGGGAATCTGGGCATTCCCGGCGGAGGGTTTGGGCCGCGCCACGGCGCCTCCAGCCACGGCCAGGCATTGGCCAATATCTTCGCGACGGAGCGCCGGCCGCCGGGACGCTACATCCCCAACCAGATGTCCCGCATCACTGAGGCCCTGCTTGACGGAAGCGTGCGGGTTCTTTTCCTGTTGGGAACGAACATGCTCTCCTCGTTCGCGGACGCGGGACGCGTGGCCCAGGGGCTTGACCGTGCCGAACTGGTCGTCAGTCATGACCTCTTCATGAATGATACGGCCCGGCAGTTTGCCGACGTCATACTCCCCGCGACCGCGTGGCTTGAGGAGCTGGGTTGCAAGAGCACGAACACCCACCTGTACCTGATGCCGAAGATTCTTGAGCCCGCCGGCGAGACCTGGTCGTTAACGCGGATCCTCCGCGAGCTTGCCCACCGCCTTGGGGTCAAGGACTTTTTCCCTTGGGAGACAGACGAGGGTCCGATCGACGCGCTTCTCGATCATCCGGCAACTGGCCATGCTACCGTGGCTGCGCTGCGGGCGGAGGGAGGCATTCGTGCCTTACGCATCTCCCACGTTGCCCACCCCGATCGCAACTTCCCGACGCCGTCGGGCAAGATCGAGTTCTACTCGGAGCGCGCGATGTGGTTGGGCCTCCCCGCCCTTCCCGTGTACACTCCCCCTGCTCGCACCGATCGATACCCGCTGAGCTTTCGCCAGGGGCGTACGCTAACCCACTTTCATAGCTTCTACGACCAGGGCCGGGCTCTTCCCACCCTCGCCCGGCTCGACCCGGAGCCTGTCCTGTGGATCTCTCGGCCGGATGCGGCCGCAAGAGACCTGGATGATGGCGCGCCGGTCCGCGTTTTCAATGCCCAGGGCGAGTTCCGGGCTCGGGCGCAGGTGACTGACCTGCTCCCCGCCGGGACCGTCTGGATGCACGACGGTTGGAGCGGACTCAACCGGCTCACCTCGGGCCAGCCTTCCCTTCCCGACGAAGCCGTGGACACCTTCACTTTTGCCGCCGGCCAGGCATCGTTCGATGCCCTGGTAGAGGTCGTCCGCGTACCGGCGTAAATCCCGATCCCACGAAGGCGGGAGAGGGGTCCGCTGACCATCCCATCAACTGGCGCCCGTAACGGGCAGTACTGCCGTTGTCGCGCATGCCGGCGCAGTCATTTTGGGCCGCAGTTGCAGCGGCCTCAATTCCTTCAGTTCCGCCACGAAGTTGCTCACCACCTGCACAAACTTTTCCCCTTCACCTGCCGAAACGTAGTCAAAGCGGCAGCGTTGTGGTTCCACGCCAAGCTGACGCAATAGACGTATCAGCATCCGGTGACGCTGGGTGGCGCGGTAATTTCCTTCCTTGTAGTGGCAATCGCCCGCATGGCAGGCGAGCACCAGAACTCCATCCGCGCCCTGGTGAAAGGCTTCAAGAATGAACTGGGGATCCACTCGGCCGCTGCACATGACCCGCACGATGCGCACGTTGGGAGGATAGGGAGTCTGGGCCGCTCCGGCCTTATCCGCGCCGGCATAGGAGCACCAGTTACACAAGAAACCAACGATTTTGGGTTCGAAAGCTGTCATTGTAATATCGCCTTTACTTCGGCAAGGATTTGGTCGTTCGTGAAGTGATTGCCGGTAATGACGCCGGCAGGACAGGCGGCGACACAAGTCCCGCAACCGTGGCACAACAGCGCATTGATCTCCGCCCTGCCTCGTTCCGGCGTATGGGCAATGGCCTTATACGGGCAGACGGTCGCGCACACCTTGCAACCGGAACACCGTTCCTGGTCCACAGAAGCGGTAATGGCTTCGACTTGTAACTTCCGTCCTTCGGGAAGTTCCGATAGCACGTACCCCGCCGCGGCTGTACCCTGGCTGATCGCTTTCTGGATATCCATCGGAGCCTGGCAGGAACCGGCAAGATAGATACCTTTCACCTTGCTCTGGGAGGCGTGCAGTCGGCCATGCATTTCTTCCATGAAACCCAGCTTGTCACGGGTAACTTCCAGCAGGTCGCCCAGCCGTTCCGCATCGGCCGCAGGTACCACCGCAGGAGAAAGCACGATCATGTCCGCAGGAAACGATCCTTTGCATCCAGAAACATCGGTGTATTCCAGGATATTCTTGCCGTCGCTTCGGCTTACTCGCAAATCATCGATTTTGGCGTAGCGGGTAAGCGTGGTCTGGAAACTGTGAACCACGTGCTGTTGCAGCGCGAACTCTTCCTTCCCGGGCGCAACCAGTTCTTTGTAGAAATGATGAACCTGGGCGACCGGCGCTTTGGCTTCCAGCATGTGATTGAATTTGAAACTGTAATCGCAGCACACGCCGGAACAGTAAGGCTTGTGTTCCGCATCCAGGCTACCCACACAGTGAACAATGGCCACACTTTTCGGGGCCGCGCCGGAGTGGGTGACGATGGCGCCTCCGGTGGGTCCGTTGGAGGCCATCAGGCGCTCAAATTCGAGGCTGGTATAGATATCTTCGCATTGACCATAGCCCAAACTAGGCAGTTTTGCGCAGTCGTACAGCCCGGCGCCAATGGCCACAACGATAGCGCCCACATTACGTTCCAGGAGCCTTTCCGTTTCATCGAAACGGATCGTGTCCTCAACCGGACAGGCATCCTTGCACAACTGACAGCTTTCACCCCGGAAGCGGACGCAGGCCGCCGCATCCAGGAAAGGAACGTTGGGCATGGCGCCTGCAAAGGGGAGCGCGATGGCGTTACGCTGGTTGAGTCCGCAATTGAATTCGTTGTCCGTGGTTGACGGGCACGGCGCGATACACATACCGCAGCCGATGCAGGTGGTCTCATCCACATATCTGGCCGCTTGTCTTATCTTGACCTGAAAGTTGCCGAAATAGCCGGCCACATCCGTCAGCTCCGCCAGCGTCAGGACCTCAAAGTTCCCGGCAAACTTTCCATGGAAGACTTCCCCCAGCACCGGTTCCAGCATGCAGGGGCCGCACTCCATATTGGGGAACAATTCTTCGTAGCGCACCGGCAAGCCACCGAGCACAGGAGCTTTCTCTACGAGAATGACTTTGCGTCCCGCCTCCGCGAGCATGAGCGCAGCTTTCAGGCCCGCGGGCCCGCCTCCCACCACCAGCACGTTGGGGCTGGCGTCAATCTCGCGGGTCTCCAAAGGCTGGTGTCGCGCCACTCGCGCAATCGCGCCCCGGATTAGCCGTGCGGCTTTGGTGGTGGCCTGTTCCACATCGGGCGTTACCCACGCCACCTGCTCGCGAATATTGACCATCTGGACAAAGAAGGGATTCAAGCCGGCGCGACCGAGGACCTGCCGGAAGGCATTCTCGTATTCCCGGGGGGAACAGGCCGCAACCACTACCCGGTCGGGCTTTTTTTCCGCCAAGTCCTGTTCCAGAAACTGCTTGCCGTCTTCCGAGCAGAGGAAATCAACCGGGGTGATGTAGCTCAGATCCGGCGTGCCCGACAAGCTTTGGGAAATCCGCGCTACGGGAATGCGCTCGGTTATGTTGCTTCCACATTTACAGAAATAGACTGCCGTCTTCATGCTGGTTCTCCCGATCGCGAGTCGCGCCGCAACTCGCACATCACTTGTTCCACGACCGCCGGGACAGCCTGGGCTACTGCTTCCGTAAGCTGTTCGCCGAACGTGGTTACATCCGCCGTTTCCACGCCCCAAATCCGGATCTCGGAAGGCAGTTGCAGGCCCGCCAGCCTGCCCAACTCGAGGGCTACGGACAGGTTGGCGTCGTGGGTGGAGCAGGTGTTGTGCGTGTGAAACAGACTGTTTACGGTGGCAAGATGGATCGTCCCGGGCCGGCCATCCAGCGTACAGATTGCATCTACGATCAGGGCGCGATCATAGCCGGCCATGGCCTCCATCAGGTTGAGCCCGCCGGAATAGAGTTCCCGGATGGCAAGTTCCGGGTCAGCCGGCATCAGCCGCGCAACCCGACGCGCGATTTCCAATCCCACGCCGTCGTCGCTCAGGACAGGATTGCCCATGCCAATGAGAATTGTGGCCATCCTGCACCTATCCGTCGCGCCGTACGGTGCGCAGCAAGGCGCCCTCGGCGTCCCGTATGTTGACAATAAGTGGCATCGTTCCGGGCAAGGAATGGGTCGCGCAGGACATGCAGGGATCGTAGAGACGAAACGCCATCTCCACACGATTGAGCAGTCCCTGGCCGACCGTGTCGCCATGAATCAGCTGTTCTGCGGCTCTGCGCACCGACATACTCATCGCCGCGTGATTATTAGTGGTGCCCACAATCAGATTCACTTTTTGCAACACCCCTTTGGCGTCGGTGCAATAGTGATGAGTCAAAGTGCCGCGGGGCGCTTCCACCGAGCCAATGCCCACGCCGGTAATGCGTTCAGGGATACGGCGTACCTCAGGCGAGGTAATTTCCGGGTCCGTGGCCAACTCCAACATGCGTTCGGCCGCATAGAGCAACTCGATGAGACGGGCCCAGTGTGTGGCCAAACGATGGTGCACGGGTTCATAACGACCATCGATCCGTTTGCTGCCGAAGGTTTGGAAGAATCTTTCAAACTCCTCTTGGGCTTTGGGGGTGGCCAGGCGATCCGAGACGTTCAGGCGCGACAACGGGGTGGCGCAATACACGCCGCTGTCCGGTCCATCGACAAAGCCTTTCCACCCGACCTTCTTCAGATAGGGGAACTTCAGATACGTCCAGGGTTCTACGCGTTCCTCGATGTGGTCGGCATACGCGGCGGCTTTGTACCTGGCAAATTCCCGCCCGGCGGGATCGACGATGCGAATTTCTCCATCGTAGAAGTTCAGCCGATTCTTCGCATCCACCGTACCCATGGAATAGGTGCGGTGCAGGTATACATCGGAATCAATCATCGCGCGGTAGGAGGAGTTCGCCAATACCACGCTGTCGAAGACCTTCAGGCTGAAGAGCGCAAATTCGACATTCTTCCGGGCCGTCGCTTCGACCTCCCGTCGCTCGGCCTCGGAGAGTGACTTGCTCCAGCCGCCGGGCTGGCCGGCAACCGGGTGAATGGCCCGGCCGCCCAAGGTCTTGATGACCTCGTGGTTCCGCGCGCGGCATTCGATCACCTGCTTACCAACGTCCAGACCGACTTTGCGGACCACGCCCAGAATGTTCCGTTCGGCCGGATCGGCATCCGGCCCGACGATGAAGTCCGGCCCGCCCAGAGCATAAAAATGGGTGGTATGGTCGGTGACAAAAAACGCCATATAGAAGAGCTCCCGCAGCTTCTTGGCGGCAGGGGGAGGATCGACTCCAAACAACTCATCCAGCGCCTTGGCCGCGGCCATGTGGTGCGCTTCCGGGCAGACACCGCAGATACGATTGGTAATGATCGGCATCTCCTCTGCCGGCCGGCCGACACAGAACTGCTCAAAGCCTCTCAACTCCGGTACCTGGAGATATGCATTGGCCACCTTGCCATGTTCGTCCAGAAAAATTTCAATACGGCCATGGCCTTCGAGTCGTGTTATTGGATCGATACTGATGCGCCGGTTCATTGCGGCCTCCGAAGCAGAGAACTGGCTAAACTATAGCGATAGAACGTGCCCGCCTCATCGGGCAGCGCCTCAAGCAAGGCATCCGTCTTCGCGGCAATGGCGGCTTCCGTCTGTCCTGGGTAAGCGCCTAAGTCGAGAACGGAACCCAAAGCGGAAACCATCTTCGCACCCTGGTCCCACACCCCCTGCGGTGGCCCGTAACATCCCGAACACGGCATGTTCACCTTCGGACACAGCGCGCCGCAGCCGTCGCGCGTGGCGATTCCCAGACAAACCAGTCCCTGCTCGAGCAGACAAGCTTCGGGATCGGGAATGATCTCGTAAGAACGGTGAAATTGTGTGACTCTTTTGTCTTCCTTTTTGCGGGAGCATTCCTGGCAGACGGTAGATTGTCCGGCGCCCAGCCTGCTGCCGCGCGGCGGTAGCGCCGCCCCCTTGATCAAGGCTTCGATGACATTCCAGAGCTGGTGCGACTCGGGCGGACATCCGGGCAAGAAGTAGTCCACGTCAACCACATCAGATAGGGTCTTGACCTCGGAAAAAAATGCCGGCAATTGGAGAACCCCTTCCGGCACTTCTGTCCGCGTTTGGGGCACAACGCCCGCTTCGTTGTTTACGCCCGGGCGGAGGTAATTGGTGCGAAAGTGCTCATCCCTCTCATGAAGATTGCTCAACGCCGGAATCGAGCCATAAGCAGCGCAGGAACCGTAGGCTACCAGAAGCTGCGACTTCCGGCGCAGCAGCTTTGCCATTTCCTCGTTTTCTTCCGTGCGAATGGCCCCGTTGAACAGGGTTACGGCGAGCGATTGATCTGCCATTGCTTTCACGTCTTCGACTTTGGTGTCCAGAAGACAGGGGCAGAAAGCAAATTCAAAGTGGGCATCCACCTGCAGCAATTTTTCATGCAGGTTTACGACTGCAATCTCACATCCTCCACAGGACGATGCCCAGTACACAGCAAGCCGCGGCTTGGTTGGCATAGAGAACCACGCCTTTCCCTTCCAGATTGACGTTCTGCGGTTCATTGCTTCTATCGGCCGGCGGCACAACCAACTTTAGACACCAATAGCCGCTGATGTCCTTGCAGCACGAAGAAAGGATGAGAGGGGAAGGAAATCGTCATCTGTGGACAAATCCGCGCGTGCATTGCATACGGACTAAAGTTGCCCGGGAGAATGCCGATATTGGTAGGGAGCAGCAAACTAACGAACGATAAGCCGGCGATTGCCAGACCGCGTTGGCGGCAAGCCTGCAACATCGCTCGTAGGCTCTCCGGAGGAAACCATGCTGAAGACCGTCGACGCAAAGGGACTTAAATGCCCGCAACCCACACTTCTGATGCTGACTGAGTCTATGAAGCTGCAGAAGGGAGATATCATCGAGGTAGTCGCGGATTGCCCCACCTTTGAGCATGATGTCCGGCAATTTTGCGAGCTCAAGAAGAAAGCGCTCTTATGGATCAAGGCGGAAGGAAACGCCAAGCGCTGCCAAGTGCAGCTCTAAGAACACTTGGCAAGTTCTGACGTTAACTTTTCGCGGCCAAGTTGAATTGCAAGGAAACCCATGGAGAAAAACGGGCCGAACCGAGGGGCGGATACAGAGAGGCCGTCGAAATGGGCTAGACAGGTTTCGGTATCGTATTTGCATTAGTGATACTGGCCGCGTGCTTTCCTCCTAGACACCGAACCAGTCCGCGAGGAACGAAGTGCAGTCCGTGCCCTACTAAGAGCGGTTACTCCTGCAACTTGAGATCTGCGCTGATCCAATAAGCGCCTATCCAGGGGCTTATCTGCCTACTTTTATTACTAGCTGGTGACTCTGCGCAGGCTCTCGCGATCCGAGATCGCTACGAGAGCGCCGTAACGTGAGACAAAGGTGAGGAGATGTGCAGTTGCGGAGACGTCAGCGTGTCTGATCGTATCCCTCTGATGAGGGATGGACGTACCTCGAAGGTGGGATTTGCCCGATTGTCGTAATCCGGTTTACTAGAGTCATTCGTTCGTATGTCAGAGACGATGACCACAGGCTCCTTAAGTGCAAACACAAACCGACGGCGCACATGCTTTGGAAAAACAACCACCGGGGAGCTACTTCTTGTTTCGAGAACAGACGCATGACGAGCCCTTCATTGGGAGGTAGGAGACCACATATGAAATTCACACTGGCTAAGAAAATACAAGGCGGCTTTCTAATTTTATCGGTCCTCATGATTGTCAGTAGCTACATCGGTTACAACTCAAACCAGAAGCTCATGTCGAAGTCAGAGTTGCTGGGAAAGATTGCGCAAAAACAGTCCTTGACACAAGACCTGCGACTGCACATGGAACAGCAGAGTGCCAATCATCGCGGCTTCTTGCAGGAGGGCGACGAGAAGTATACCCCTGGTTACGAAGAGGCCACGAACGACTTTGATAAGAAATTGAATGAGCTGCAGAAATTGTTGACTACTGTGGAAGGGCGTGAAATTGCTACGCGCATAGGAGAGATCCATCAGCAATACAATGCTGAGGTGCAAAAAGAATGGCAGTTAACGCGTGCCAAACGGCTGGACGAAGCTCGTTCGCTTAATGCGAGCGGCAGCGGTGCTTACAGCAAGGACATGAAGGCCAAATTGGCGAAGCTCGATGAGTTGATTAAGCAGCAGGACGATCGAGCGGTCCAAGACCAGCGCGGCACATTCCAAGCAGCCGTCACGCTTTCTATTGTCATATCGCTGTTCGCCATCGGGGTTGGCATCGTGGTTGGCATACTCCTCACTCGCTCTATAGCGTCCGGCCTTGGCCGGGTGAGTGGCCTGATGAAGGAAGCCGCGGAAGGTGTAGCCGCCGGCGACGGTGACCTCACCAGACGCCTGCCGGTTACTTCAGACGAGATTGGGGCATTGAGCGCTTCGGTCAACATGTTTCTCGACAAACTCCAAGAAATTATCAGGCGCGTCGCTGAGAGCGCCCAGCAACTGGCTAGCGCGGGCGAGGAGATTTCGACTTCGGCCACCCAGATGGCCTCTGGCGCCGACAGCCAGCAGAGCCAGACTGGCCAGGTGGCGGCCGCGGTCCAGGAGATGTCGTCCTCGGTTAACGAAGTCTCGGAAAATTCGACGAAGGCCGCCTACTCTGCCTCCAGGGCGGTTGAGGTTGCCCAGGATGGCGGCAACGTGGTCAACGAGGCTCTGGTGAACATGCGTGCCATCGCCGAATCCGTCACCACAACGGCAAAGAAGATCGAAGAACTAGGCAAGAGCTCTGATCAGATTGGCAAGATCATCTCCGTCATCGACGATATTGCCGAACAGACTAATCTGCTGGCGCTCAATGCGGCCATCGAAGCGGCGCGGGCCGGCGAACAGGGCCGGGGGTTCGCCGTTGTGGCCGATGAGGTTCGCAAGCTGGCGGAACGTACGACCAAGGCCACCAAGGAAATCGCCCAGATGATCGAAACCGTGCAAAAAGAGACCAAAGGCGCTGTCGATCAGATGCAGGCGGGAACCAAACAGGTCGAAGCTGGAGTCGCGACTACGGCCAAGGCGGGCTCTTCGCTGGAAGAGATCATCACCGCGGCGCGAGAGGTGGGCGACATGATTTCGCAGATCGCTACGGCTTCGGTACAGCAGAGCAGCACGGCGGAGCAGATCAGCTCCAATGTGGAGCAGATCGCCAAGATTGCAAGCGAGTCGGCGGCCGGAGCACGGCAATCGGCCAAAGCCTGCGAGGAGTTGTCGAATCTTGCGCTCGATTTGCAACAGCTCGTGGGCCGCTTCCGGCTAGACGAAATCGGCGCCGATCACTGGGCCGACAAGGCCGCGACCGCGCGTCAGCGGTCGTCTCGACCCACTCGTGCCGTGCCTGAGTGCTCAACCGGCAACACTAATTGGGCCGGCGCCATGCACAACTATCAGCATGAGGAGTCACCCATAGTCCAGTAAACGAGGGTCCACATATGTCCCACGGGTTGCACGGTGACGGTGCACTCGGCGGCGGGTCACAGTAACTACTGCCTGAGCTCTGGCAAGCAACTTATTTCTTGTAGTAACGAAATTCGACCAGCAGACCTCCGGTCGGTGAGGCCAGTGGCCCGTGCTTGAGTCCGGCGGGAAATACCGCCACCGAACCGGCGGTGTAGGTGATGCCCAATCGTTTGTTGACGGCCGTCCCCTCGGCGATATATACGACCTCGTCGAAATCATGGCACATGGGCTCATCCGTGCCTGGGTATCCCGGCTCATACCGCAGCAAGCGGGAATAAGTGCCCGTCTTTTCGTCGCGGTAAAGAATGGTTTCCGTTACGCCCTTCGGCAGCTCCGCCACTTGATGCCATTTCCGCGTCGTTTTTGGATCGGTAAATTCCGGCTGGGTCGTGACCTTTTCCATAGTCACCCTCCTGGTGGATTGAAATGTTTATTCCCTTCCTTGTTCTCCGGTTCCGTTGTTACGCACACCCGCCAGCCCTAAAGTCTGGAAGGTCATCTCCAAAAGATCCACAAACACCAGCCGTTTGCGAAGGACATTCCCTGTTCCCAGAATGATTTTGCAGACTTCAGCGGTTTGCAGGCTGGCAACGATGGCGGGAGTGAAGGCCGGATTCCCCAGCCGTTGCTCAACTCCTTTTTCTTGCGCAGAGGAGCGATAGATCCGTTCCATGATGGAGTCGCCGGGGAACTGCGTGGCTGCCTGGCCATACCAACCGGCAATCGCACCATGCACGAAGGGTACTCCGATCGCCGAGCAAGTTGCGGCCAGAGCCAGACGCGCCGGCTTGGAGTCCAGAGCATCGACCACAACATCGGCGCCTTCGAGAAGGGGCTTGCCATCTTCTGGACGCCAGCAGGCGCGGACCGGGGTCAGCGTTACCGCCGGATTGATTTCCGCCACCCGGGCAGCCGCGGCTTCT
>Ga0326727_10018786_pt1 | contig 14045 bp, 11 predicted proteins | sample MB2enrmetagenome_FD_207643 | JGI IMG/M metagenome (GOLD analysis project Ga0326727, IMG submission 207643) | Lab enriched peat soil microbial communities from McLean, Ithaca, NY, United States - MB29MY | ecosystem: Environmental > Terrestrial > Soil > Wetlands > Peat | place: USA: New York...
CACCTTCTTTCGGCAGGAGGAGTTCGGCCGTGACCTCCGCAAGTTCCTTCGGTGCCGCCTGTGCGAGCGCGCCTCGGAACTTGAGAATTCCGCGCAGCGCTCGATCGCTGTATCTGCGCCTTCTAAGGGATTGCAAATAGTCTGCGGCAAGCTGCGGCGTATGATTGCAGAACAAAAGGAAGCCTGTCCTGAGATCCTCCGCCAACTTGCCGATTTGCTCAGAGGGGAGTTCGCCCTGGAACGGTCGTCGCCGATCTTCGAATCTGACACTTTCGGATGCAGTCTCAATCTCGCTAAGCCAGTAGTAAAACCAGGGCACCAGATACGGCGTCAAAGGATCTTTGCCACCCAAGACGATTGACCAGTTGGTATAGAGATCGACAATCTCCGGGATTGCTGACGCGGGCACACCTACCCCGAGCTTGAGCAGCCATCGTATCAGCCGGAGCCAGGATGGCCCATTCGGAATACTGATGCCTGCCGGTATCAGCTTCGGATCGATGCCCGCAGCCGCGTAATGCTTCGCAGCCGGTTCGCTTTCGACAGCCATGACTATGCGAATGAGTTCACGCAACAATCGGCCCCGATCGGCAAGCAGGTGAGCCGAAGCTTTGTCCAGCATCTCTGCGGCGATTTCCGAACGTACCAGAGCCAGCAATACGGCTCGACCCCACGATCCATTGACGCCATCTTTGCTCAGTGCAGCAAGGAACGAATGCCAGCGTTCGCCGTCGGCGGTGCGTTCAAGGGCCCTTCGGGCCGCCAGCTCTGCTCCTCTGGCCAGATCCGCTGGCGCAGGCCGGTCGAGAGGCAAACATTCGACCAGGGCAGGATCGGAGAAGATGAGGTTGGCTATCGCCCACTCGCGAAGAACGTCGTGGCGAAAAGTCACACGGTCGTTGCCTAGATCGCGTAAAGTTTCGCTCCCCACCAAGGCGTCCACCGCCGCTGCCGGAAGGTCTCTGACGTTCAGTTGCTCGACGCGCGAAAGCGCCTGTTCCCCGAGCGCCGTGAGTACCCTTGCGCGCTCGCGATGGCCTTCATCCTTCGCTCCGTCGGCGGATTGCCACCATTGCTCGGCCATTTCGACTTCGGTGCGCGGCATCGGTGCTGCGGATGGCCGATTGGCCAGACGGGAAAGACGAAACAGATTTCGGGCAACCTGGCGCGCCGGATGATTATCGGCTAGCAGCGCTATCAACTGAGGAGCGGCATTTCGTAATTCGTCGGTCTCGCTCTCGCTCAGTTCGTCAATGATTACTGGCTTCGAGCGGCCCAGTTGATCGAGCGCCTCCGCAGGCAGCCAGCTTGGTTCGGCAACGCCGAAATCGCGGCGTGCCGTGGCAATCACCGACATGCCGGGAACTTTGGCCGTTTCCCGGACGAGGTCGATGACCGTCAGACGTTCTTCTTCGCCGTAGAAATCCAAGCTGTCTATGAAGAGCACAGCACTGCCGCTTCCGGCCAAGTCCGAAAGGAGATCGTGGGCGGTACCGTCGAACCCGAGGCTGGATCGCATGGCCAGCCAGCCTTTGGGCACCGTGCGGCTCGGGCTAAGAACGATCACCTGAGCCTCGGTCGATATTTGCTGCGCGAAGTGTTTCAGGACTCCCGATTTGCCGACGCCTGCATCGCCTCGAATTTCCACGTAACGGCCACCATCAAGGGCGTCATGAACCGCAGCGACGCGCTCATGCCGCGTCAGCGTCGCACCGCCGACGCGGTCGCCCATGTCAGCCAGCGCGTTGCGGGAGGCCTCGGCCAGCGCTTCGCGCGCCGCGAAGCTATAACGGTCCCCTGCGAGGCGAAAGGATTTTTGTCCGAGGTCGGCGACCAACTGGTCGCGCGTTCGATCGCCGCCGGACGAGGCAATTTGAATCGCGAGTTCTGTTAGCTCCGCCCAGAGATTGGCGGCATGCGGCGCATCTCCCGGATGAAGCGCTCGGACAGCGCGCTCTTTGGCGAGTTCCTCGGACGCGGAACCGGTCGCGGTGAAATCAAAAACAAAAATCTGAAGCCTGCGCAAAAGCTGCCACACGGTCACATCGTCGTGAGTGGCCCCTGCTTCCTGAAGATGCGCTCTGAACGTCTCCACGAAGGTGCGCATCCTATCGTTAGCGGAGCCAGGCCGGTTAATGCGGTTTATGAAAGTCGCGGCGTCGCTCAACTGGCGCGCCCAAGTCAGAACATCCTGATAGGCGCCGTCGATATTGTGGGATGTTCGTGAGATCGCGATTCCGAGTTCATATCTGGTGTTGAAGAATTCCGGCTTCCGCGAAACTTCGGCAATCTGGCCTACGACTGAACGGAAGACCGGATCACCGGGCGCGAAAGTAATGCCTCGTTTGACCTGAACCTCAAGGACAGCGGACTTCCCCTGCGCATCGTGCGCGGACACGATGACATCGTCGAGCGGATGCCCCTCGGCCGCTCTTTGGAACGCCACGCGATCAATGGTCGCGCCGGGGAGGCCACGGGGTTCCACGCCCACCAATAGTGACAGCATATAGAAAGCGCCAACCTGGCCCTCAAAATGGCTGCCAGCCGGTCCGCTCGATGCTGGGCTCGCCCCCTTAGTCATTGAAAGGAATCCTGATTCTGCGCTGCGAAACGCTAAAATACGCGTTTCAGAAAAGAACCGCAACTAACTACCGCCAGCATCAACCAGTCTGGCATCGAGCTTCACTGCTTCCACTCATCCCTCCAGGCGTCAAGCGGGATGGAACCCCAAAACTTAGAGCGCATGAAAGTCAAGATACCTTGACATTTTTGCCTCTAGTAGCGGGATTGAAGCATTAATTCTATTCATTCTTTCGGTAAATTCGTTGAACGCTGAGATTCTTGTTGGCTGATCAAGTGAATTTCCAGGGAGATCTCGTTTGTACCCAATCACCCAAATGGTGTCGGTGTGCACCTGTTCGAGCTGCTTCTGTACCCGGAATCATCATCAAAGAGGAACTGCGCCTCTCTGCTTGCTTTGATAAAACTTTTCTGCGTATTCCCCAGTTCCGGAGAATCCAGCAATGACGTCTTCGCCTTTTCCAACTCGGTTGGCTCCCAACTAAGTAGAGCGTGGTAAAAATCCAGTGTTCGGCTGTAAACGTCGAACCGGCGGTTATAGAGATCAAGCCGCAGCTTTTCGCGGCTCGTCCACCACGCAGCGCCAGCAAAGCATACTGACACCACCGAAACTGCCAAAGCGATCCAAGGTATCGCACTGCTCACATCGCACATTGAATGCCCCCACGAAGTAAGGTCAGGCGTCGAGCGACACATTCGGCGCAGTGTTCATCGTCGTCTCAGATCGAAATCCTTAGGTTCGAATGCCCGGCGCGGTACTGACCGTCCACCTTTGACACGGAAGGCGGTGAATACATCTCACGCTGTGGCAGGCTTCACAGACTTTCCACGGAGCTTCAGCGTTATCTCATCACCCACAATCCTGGTGGTAAGGGTGGATTTGATCAATGTTCCCTGCGTGCTCAGAATATCAGGCATGAACATGACTTCTGCGCCCTCTTCAGAGTAGTAAGAACATCGCACACTGCCTCTATTGTCCATTTCAACCGAAATCAGATTCCGGCTTACGGTTGTAGTGTCGCGCGCTGCTTCTAGGGCGATTTGTCTGCAAGCTGCACCGATGGCTGCCTTTCCGGCACGCCTTTTCATCAAAGCTTTTAATCCGCTGAAATGAGCCTTTAGCTTCGTGGGCGTAAAGTCGCCTATCACAGACACCTGATATGAGCGTTTGACGGGCGCAAAGGATCCTATTGTGTACAAGAACTCCGATGCGGCAACGGGAGCAGACGCAAGAGTCGCCGCATTGTGTCCACTCGCAGCGTGGAAAATCAGATCGTTATAGATGACGCACCAGAATGCTTTCGGCGCGCCCGAGGCTTTGTGCCAGCCCGCTAAGACGAAATGGCAGCGCCTATCCTCTGCCGATACCGGCAGCGTGGCAAAGTCTTTCGTTGCCAAGCCGGTGAAGTTCCCCGCAATTTGGTCGAGGGGGAGATCGACTGCGTTCATCTCGTACAGTCGCTGGTATGCCCACTCGCCCGTATCGTGGTTAGCGACCTTAGCGAGGCCGACCCATCCCAAAACAAAATGTGCTTGCCTCCCCATGACGATTATGGATTTGCGCTGCTTGTCAGAAAGTACGGATTTGTCTGAGAGCGCAGAAAGGCGCATGTCCGAGACTTGAACTACTGTTTCCGGGCTGATGCTTGTAATAACGAAACTCATTCTGAGGAATCCTCAAATCCCGGCAAGTTCGGCTTGCTTAGCCCGACGCCGAAAGCCAGTTCCCATTTTGATTTCGCACCGCGATGGTCTTTCCATTCGCCGACAACTCATAGACGTTATCCGGGAGTGGTTTCGAGACATTCTCGATGGAGTACTCAACATACTCGAACACGCTTGGCTTACCCGGTAGGCTTACCTTTATAGCCCGTATCGTACAATTCGCCTCGTGTCCCCCGCCCCGCAGGATTCCTGGAAAGCTGACTGGTTCTCTCGTGGATGCCATCTTAAGAGTCTCCTTCCTTTAGCCCCAGTATATCATATTCGCCATTTGTTCGCCCATCTTCCCTTTTCCCAATCGTCCGTTCCAGGCCCTTCGATTTTTGGCGAATCATACAGCCGCGCGCCGCTTTTGCTGGGTCAATCGGTCTTCCGCCCATAACGGCAGACAAAATTGCCTGCGGCAGATTTTGTTGCGTTCCGGGTCCCCGCGAGTCCCGATGACCCCGCGCCGCCCGGCTGTGGTCCCTTCCGCCGTCGAGGCCCCACTGTGGCGGCCTCCCGTGGTAGACTTCTGCTTATGGACGCGAGCGAACAGCGCCTCATTGAGCGGCTGACGAGGCGGAGATCGGAAGATAACTTCGTCGAGCGAAAACCGCAATCAGTCAAAGCTGGCGAACTGCGCCGAACCCTCGTCGCTTTCTCGAATTCTCTTCAAGACCTTGAAACCGCGGTGCTGTTCATTGGGGTCGATGACCGCACCGGGGAAATACTCGGCGTGGATAACGCCGATGCCCTTGAGAAGCGCGTGGCGGAAGCTGGCGAGGGATGCTTTCCGGTAATTCGGCCTCGGATGACCGTTTTGCAGGTTGAAGCGAAGCGGGTTCTTGCAGTTGAGATCGGATTCAGCCCAGACAAACCGCACTTTGCCGGACCCGCTTACGTACGCAGCGGCTCCCGGAGTGTGAAGGCTTCCGACAGCCTCTACCGGGATCTTTTGACCTCTCACTGCACCATAGCGGGCGAGTTATTAAAATGGAAAGATAAGTTTGTCACAGTTCGGCTCGTCAACAAAAAGCTTGGCAACACTAACCCGGAATGGGACCCGTCGATTAACGGGACGAGAGAGTGTAAAGTGGTCCGGTGCGATCCGTTTTCGGTAACTCTCTATGAGCTTGGTTCAATGGGGGAGTATATCGAGCCCTTGAGCCATCTCGACCTTGATTGGGACCAGGTTCGGAATCGGAGGCTGATAATCGTTCGAGGGACCCCACCCTAACGGGAGCCTTTGGCTGTTCGGGAATTGACACGGTCACGAGCTTCCGACAAAGTCGTGCAGACAGTCACGGAGAACTGCCGGACACTCAAGCCCGCGAGCAATAGCGGCTTCGAGGAAGAAAAGACCAGGCCATGATCCTGTCAGATAACGAGACCAAAGTTGACCTTCTCAACAACGAGGCGATCGCTAAAACAATCGTCACTCTGCTGCGGGAGAAGCCCGAACACCCGGTAACTATCGGCGTGCATGGCGATTGGGGCGCGGGAAAATCGAGCGTCCTTGAGATGATTGAGGATTCACTCAATGCCCAGGAGCACGTTCTCTGCCTCAAATTCAACGGCTGGCGCTTTCAGGGTTTTGAAGACGCGAAGATTGCCCTGATCGAAGGTATCGTCACGGGCTTGATTGAAAAACGCCCGCTCCTGACGAAGGCCACCGAAGCGGTGAGAAATATTCTTCATCGCATCGATTTGTTAAAAGCCGCCAAGAAAGCTGGCGGCCTCGCCCTCACCGCTTATGCCGCTTTCCACGGTCTCGGTGCGAATGCTCTCGCCATCCCGGTTCTACTCAATACGTTGGAAGGGTGGGCAATCGATCCAACAAAGATCACGAAGGAAAACGTTGAATCCGTGCTATCGGGTGCCAAGGATATTCTCAAGCCTGATGCCGAAGGAAAGAACGTACCGGAAGAAATAGACGGGTTCCGAAAAGCTTTTGATGAGCTGCTCGAAAAGGCGGGCATCGACCAGCTCGTTGTCCTTATCGACGATCTCGACCGTTGTCTTCCAGACACGGCGATCGAAACCTTGGAGGCCGTGCGACTTTTCCTCTTTACTTCCCGGACCGCGTTCGTGGTTGCAGCGGATGAAGCAATGATCGAATACGCGGTCCGCAAGCACTTTCCCGATCTTCCCGATACGACCGGGCCGCAAACCTACGCCAGAAATTACCTCGAAAAACTTATCCAGGTTCCGTTCCGCATCCCTGCTCTCGGGGAGAGCGAGACTCGCATCTATGTCACCTTGCTATTCGTCGGGGCCGAACTTGGCGAGGACGCCCCCGAATTCGCAAAACTCATTGTTGTTGCGCGCGAGCGACTGAAGCGGCCCTGGACGGGTGCCGTTCTTGACTCGCCAGCCGTGAAGGCCGCCTTGGGCGCCAAGGCTGACCGTGCGCAAAATGCTTTGGTCTTGAGCGCCCAGATCGGACCCATTCTGGCGAGTGGCACCAAAGGAAATCCCCGCCAAATCAAGCGTTTTCTAAACACGCTACTCCTGCGCCAATCTTCCGCCAACGCCCGCGGCTTCGGCGACGACGTGAAGCTGCCGGTCCTTGCCAAATTAATGCTCGCGGAGCGTTTTCTTCCACGGTTGTTCGACCAGATCGCCACGTCGGCTGCATCCGCCGCCGACGGCGTTTGCACCGACGTGATCCAGTTGGAAGATGAAGTGTCGGACCGTAAAGAGAAATTTCCAAAACCCACCTCCCCTGCGGAAGCGAAGGGACCTTCTCGTCACAAGGCTACGTCCAAACTCGAAGTAGCAAAGGCCGCAGACAGCGCACAGTTGAGCGAGTGGACCTCATCTCCGGCAGTTCGCTCGTGGGCGCAGATCGAACCATCCATCGGCGTATTGGATTTGCGACCCTATCTATTCGTGGCGAAAGATCGCAAAGATTACTTCGGAGCCACCACAGTTCTTGGGCAGCTTGCCAGTGTCGCGGAGAAGCTGCTCGGCTCGAAATTCGTGGTCCAGGGACTTGAAACTGAACTCCGGCAACTCGCCGTTCCCGAGGCCGCCCAGGTTCTCGACCTCGTCCGCGCCCGGATCGTAGGGACCGATACTTTCGACACCGAACCTGCCGGAGCGGCAGGAATCGCGGTACTGGTCAAGGCACAGCCTGCCTTGCAGGGAAATCTCCTCGACTTTCTGGAGGCATTGCCGCGCCAGAGATTGGGTCCGTGGGCGTGCACCGGATGGGAGGGCGTAATCAGAGATCCCGACCAAAGTGGGCGATATGATCAATTGCTTGAAGCGTGGATGAAAGACAGTAGTCCGTTCCTGAAGGCCGCAGCGACTGCTGCATTGCGCACTCGACATATGGGGGTAAAGCAGTAATGGGTACGTCCAACGCAAATGGGGGCCAGGGCGGCGACACGCCTCTCATCCCGACCTGGCTGCCGCCGGACGGTAGCCCACCGCCAGCTCCCCAGCCCCCGGCTGCGCCACCGCCGACCGATCCTCTGCTTGGAGGGCCGCCAGCGGTGCCCACGCCTCCTATCCTTCCCCCAATACCTGCGGCGGCGCCGGCCGATAGATTCACCGCTGCGCGCGGCAATTTCTCGCGGTTTGCCGGCTCAGGTGGCACTGATCGCGCCAGCCTGGGCCGTGCTGTATCAAGTTATGTCTCTTCGGCATCGGGTGGCAGCCGGACGGCTGCACAGCGAATGGCAAGATCCCCGGCCTCCGGCGTTCCTCTCCTCAGTTTTCTCTCTGGTGCCGTTGCCAACGGTCCACGAGAAGCCCTACGCGCTCTCAACCTCGAAAGGCTTGCAGGCCGGCCGATTGAAGAGGTTTTCCTCGGCCTTATGGAATATGTTTGTCCCGAGGGCGGCACGTTAGACGAGGGAATCGCGCGCGACGCTTTCATCGAGACAATCGCTGATTTGGCAGAAAACGGAATTGCCGATTTCGATAGCCTCACGCCCGACCAGATGCAGACGATCTTTGAACTGTACGCTACACATGCGATCGAGACGCGCCTGTGCAATGACATCGGGATGAAGTCCATAACGCTCCCAGCCGATGCGGCACACGCGGCATCACTCCAGCGACAGCTCTTGGACTTCGTTCGCCGTAGCGTTTCTGATGCGCTGACCCAGGCGCGAACGGCGATGCGCGCCCTTACACCTGAACGGGTCTTCGGATTCGTCACGCGCGTTTACGAACAGGCTTACGCCATTATGCAAACCATGGCCGAAGTGGAGACAGAAACGACATGAGGCGTCACCTTATCATCGGACGTTTCGGCAACTCTGATAAAACGGACATTCCAATCGCTGATGGAGAGGTGTCAGCTCGACTTGATTTCGTCGTTTCTAAGAGACGCCTTGAACACGATATAGGCAGTTCGCTCGACGACCTCTCCAAGATCGGCGTTTTCCCCTCCGAAATCGGGCTTGACCTTCTGGTTCTTGCCGCACACGTGCAAGCTGCGGACACGCGGATATCGCGGTCTACAGAATCACAGGACGACTGGACCAGGGAGATTCGCATCGTAGTTCCCGTCAGCGATCCTGCCCGATGGAATACCGCGATACCGCTGCTCCAGCGTCTCCTCAATTTCTTGACCGGTGACCGGTGGACAATCGGATTCAGAGTGCGACCTGCCGGATTTGAGAAAGCGGTTCGCAACAGGCCACGGCAATTGATACCTATACCATTTGACGGCCTCGCTCTGTTTTCAGGGGGTCTCGATAGCTTAGTCGGAGCGATCGATTCCTTGGAACAGGGAAGGACTCCTCTCCTTATTAGTCACGCGGCAGATGGCGCTACGAGCGGTGCGCAGAACAAGCTTTTCGAAGCATTGAAGAAGAATTATCCGAAACAAAACCTTGCTCGTTTGCGAATCTGGATGGATTTCCGCAACTGGGGTGTGCGGGGGGTTGAATTAGAGAAGACGACTCGGGGACGATCTTTCCTCTTTTTTGCGATTGGCGTATTTGCGGGCACAGGTCTTGATGGCAGCTTCGTTCTCCGCGCACCGGAGAACGGCCTCATCGCATTAAATGTTCCGCTCGATCCTCTGCGTCTAGGCGCGTTCAGTACCCGCACGACACACCCTTTCTATATTGCGAGGTGGAACGAACTTCTGGGCGTCCTAGGTATTTCTGGCCGCATTGAGAACCCGTATTGGGATAAAACCAAGGGGGAAATGGCAGCCGACTGTAGCAATCCGGCCCTGCTTACAAAGCTCGCTCCCAAATCGCTTTCGTGTGCATCACCAACGAAGGGTCGATGGTTGGGTCTGGGCACCGGCCACTGCGGGTTCTGTTTGCCATGTTTGATCCGCCGCGCCGCGCTCCTCGGTACAGGGGATAGCACCACATATGCCCTTTCGGATCTTACTGCCCATAAACTCGATACGCGCGAGGCCCAAGGTCAACAGATACGGTCATTGCAATTTGCGATCCAAAGAATCCAGCAGAAACCTGAACTAGCGGCACTCTATATACACAAGCCCGGCCCACTGTCGGACGAATCACCTGCCCGGCAAACTGCTCTTGCCGACGTTTACCGACGTGGTCTCGCCGAGATCGACCAATTGCTCGCGGGCGTCCGCACGACACCGATCTGACACCTCATGAAACCTCCTCTCGTAGATTTCCATTGCCATCTCGATTTGTACCCGGACCTTGAGTCTGCAGTTGCGGAGGCCGAAGAGGCTGGCATCTACACGCTCGCAGTTACTACCACGCCGAAAGCCTGGCCCCGCAACTTCGAGATTACGCGCCTCACGAGTCATGTTCGCGCGGGCCTCGGCCTTCACCCCCAGCTTGTCGCCGAGCGTCATAGCGAAATTGCCCTTTGGGAGAATTACCTCCCTCAGACAAGATACGTCGGTGAAGTCGGACTCGACGCCGGCCCGCGATATTACCGCTCGCTCGACCTTCAGAAGCAAGTGTTCGAGCGCATCTTGAAGCAATGCGCCAAGGTTGGCGGCAAGATTCTTAGCGTACACAGTGTCCGCGCCGCAACATCCACACTGGATTTGGTCGAGACGTGCCTCCCACCAACGCGTGGACATGTCGTCCTCCACTGGTTTACAGGTTCCAAGGCAGAGGCACGTCGTGCCGCCGAACTAGGGTGCTACTTCTCAATTAACGCCGTAATGTTGAGCAAGGAGAAGGGCCGTGATTTGGTCACAACATTGCCCGTGGAACGCCTACTCACCGAGACGGACGGGCCCTTCACGCAGATCGACGGCCGTCCGACTCGCCCGGCCGATGTGGAAACCACCATCGGCGCCCTGGCAAATTTGCGTCACCTCACGCCTGACGTTATGGCTGCCACAGTGCAAACAAATTTGCGCACCCTCTTGAAGGCAGCCGCCGTGTTGACAGACGAATGATCCTTCCGCAGCTTGCACAGAGATTCAGAGGCAGTGGACGATGAAATCTAAACCCAAGAAACAGCCCGTGTGGGTTGAAAGAGCGCTCCAGGGCGTCACCTACTGGATGGGGCATCGCCGCTGCCTGTACCGTGATTACCCTCTGTCCGAAGGTTCTCTCGTCGCCGAGGTCTGCAACCTCATCCATGCCAACCTCCCGGAGGACCTGCACCTTCTGTGCGAGGTTCAATACTCCACTTTTGTCGAATCCGATCCGATGCCGAAGATTTTGCAGGGAAGAATCAGAGCCGATCTCGTTGTCTCCGAGAAATCAGCGCGGACTGGGTTCGACCCGGTCCCCAAATTCATCATCGAGGTTAAACGCGCATCGTCACCTGCGGCCCAAATAAGTGCGGACCTTCGCCGATTGGCCGCCGCCCGCCGCCTGTGCCCTGACATCCGCGCTTTTCTATTCGTGATCTCCGAAGCGCAACTCCCGAAGAGATTTGTCCACAAGGAAGGCCACTCTCTCAGCGGAAAGCACGAGATACCAAAGTCTGACGGTTATTACAGGGTCAGGCGAACTTGGAAAGCCGCACATGCCTTCAATAAGCGTGAGCGCGGGCAATATGCTTGCCTAATCGAGGTTTATCCATAAACCATGCCGCAATTATCCTCTCTTACGTTGTCTCCAGGACAGACCATTCCCCTAAGAATGAAATGGCCACCCAAGGGCTCCGTTGGAGACAAACGCGTGTATAATCGCAGCCGTCCATCGAAGCGCTAAAAAATGAATTCTGGTTTGATTGGATGCGAGCCATGAACGAAATGCCAGCGGTTTTTGGATTTCCCGACCTGTGGGGCAAATCCCATAGCGACAATGAGGACTTTACCAGGTGATTGCCCGATCATCTGACTTGGCAGCGGAAATTATCGTCTCAACAGCGGCGGATACCCAATCACGATTTCCTTCGCGCGGAAGGTCGGTATGCTGATGACGGAACTTTCCGATAATCAGACCCCGAACCCTTCCTATCGTTTTTACATGTAATGGGGGGCATCGCAGAACTTGTCAGAAATCGCACGCTAATATGTGGAAGCAATTGAGGAGTATCATTTTTTTCGAGTCGACCCCTACTACGTAAGCAAGTAAAGGAGCCGGGCTGTGCAGAAAAGCGGCGATTCTGTTGCACAAACGACCGTATACGCAACAGCGAGAACTAATTAAGGGTTGCGACCAGAGTGATGTAAAAGTATCCTTTAAGGGTAAGCCCGGTCGAGGAAAGACATGCCTAAACCCGCCAGCTATGTACAGCAGATACACTTTGAGGATTTTGACGGCTCTCAATTTGAGCGCCTCGTTTTTGCCTACCACTGGCGAAGCGAGAACTGGCGGTCGCTGGAATGGTATGGACAGACAGGAAGCGACCTTGGACGCGATATCTGGGGTGTTCGTGACAAGGATACGAAGGACGCTGAATTCATCTGTATTCAATGCGTAAACCGCAAGAGTTTGACGTTTGCCAAGGCGGCAAAGGATATTGCAAAGGTTCTGAAGGCGGACAACGGTACGCCGCACTACTTTCGCATCGTTGCGCGCTCCAACATCTCCGCTAAAATGCGGGATAAAATCAAGAAGCATGTCAAATCTCTTGGCGTGCACGAATGTGAGATCTGGTCGGGCGCAGAGTTTGAAGAATTTCTGCGACAAGGGGCGGAATCCCTCCTGAAACGGTTTGTCGAAGGCGAAGCGTTTCCCGATGCTCCGGAAGACCTAAGAAAACTCGCGGAATGCACTCAGCCGTTCAATGACGATCAGATCCTTGCTTTATACGCAAGGCTTTTTGATCGTCCTGCCTTCTACACGCCGATTCATCAGGAAAGCAACCTCGGCGATTTCAAGCAGGCCATCACCGACACCATCCAGGCCCTGGGCACCGGCATCTGGAAGGCCCGCGACGGTCATCTGATCGACCGGATTCCCTCCCGGCACCAATTGAAAAGCGACACTCTGCGAACGAAGGTTCAGACCGTTGAGAAGGCACTTTCCCGGCTCCGGGCGCAATTCGACGAGATGATCAGGTCAGGTGTCTTGAGCCATTGCCAGTGCAACGACCCTAAGTGCCCGGTCTACTTTTTCAAGCCGGCCGAAGCCGCGCATGGGCTAGAGCGACTTCGTCGCGATGTGCTCACCGCGTTCCGCGACGCGCATCCAGCTTTTCAGGAGCCGTCAGGATGGTGATCCGAAGCGTACATACGTCGTGGAATTCATGAAGGCACAGGGGGGATGAACATGGGTTTATATGTCCATTCGCTGGGGGAGATACCGATCGGCGCGCAGCGTGCCTATTACGTGTATTTATTAGACTACGGCTGGGAGGAAGAGCTGGGCAATGCCGTTCGGGCGAACTTGCCACGAATGGCCGACTTGGCCTCACGCGCCAATGCCGTTGTGATCCACGGGCCACGAGGAGTGCATTTCGAGGATGAAGTTTTATCTTGGCATCATGTGAACGGGCATGATGCAAAAAATATTCTTCCGGCCATTCTCATTACCACGCGACACCCTTCAACTTTCCGCGAATCCTTCGCGACAGGAAAGTCGAAAAAGGAGAGCAGAGATGACCTCCTCCTGGTTCCCCTCCGCAAAGTCTGCAAGTCCTCGGAGGATGTTGTTGACCTGATCCAAAAGGTTTTCGAGGACATTAAGAGCGTGAAACGACTATCTGGGTTCCGCGCAGCCAAACGGATGCGTCGCGGAATGGCCGGGGCGTTAGTGGATGCGGTCATTTTGCAGCCGAAGATTGGCGGGGTTGGCTTTGATCTCAAGAAGTTCTTCAGCGGTGGTTAAAAAGTGAAACCCAATCTTTTTACATTTGTGGCTGAGATTGCCGTCGAGCGGGGCGATCCGATTCCCGTTACATGCAACTGCGGTAGTGTAATTACCATCATGCCGCCACTTCAGGAAAAACTTGTAGTCTGGCCAGTCTTGCGGGCCATGAGTACACCTCCGGCTACGAGCGGCACACATGGGGCACACGCTGCCGCGCTATGTGATTCAATTATTGGGAGTTATGAGAGGAAAGACTGATCGATGGTCAGTGACAACCTCTCCTTCTGAATTCCCTACAACCACACGTCCATCACCAACTGATAGGATTCGATCTGCCAGCTCCCACACGAGCGGTGTGTGGCAGATGAAGATTACCTGGTGAAATCCCCCCAACTCGACGGCACGGCGCAGCATGCGCACGTACTCCTTGCCATTGGCGGCATCGAGAGCTCCCACCGTTTCGTCCCGGAAAAGAGTTTCGTAACGAATACCCTCACCCTGCCGCATGTTGTAGATGGCGATGCCCAGGTTTACGGCTTCATTGACCAGCACGAATTGCCCGCCTGAGAGTTCGTCCACCAA
>Ga0326727_10018787_pt1 | contig 14045 bp, 16 predicted proteins | sample MB2enrmetagenome_FD_207643 | JGI IMG/M metagenome (GOLD analysis project Ga0326727, IMG submission 207643) | Lab enriched peat soil microbial communities from McLean, Ithaca, NY, United States - MB29MY | ecosystem: Environmental > Terrestrial > Soil > Wetlands > Peat | place: USA: New York...
GGCTGCGTTCCGCCACTTCGTTCGGATTCACAAGCTGCGGAATGTTGCGGAGCTCGATGCGGCTTTCCTCTTCAAGAGCTGTGGCGTCGCAGAACGCCAGCGCCGAATTCGTGGTCCCCAGGTCGATGCCAACGATGTATTTGGCTGCCAACGAGAATCTCCTCTTCGAGTTCCACACCTGCCGCGCAAATGTGGAGCGCCCTTACGAAAGTTCGACTTCAGCCGGCGCAACCACCATCCGGCCTGCGCCCTGCTGCAACGGGGGTAAGTTCACTTCCTTCACGCGCCATCCCTTGTGTCGCAACACGCCCCGGACTGGCGGCTCTCCCATCACGTTGCCGATCAATTTGATGGCTGCCGGGTCAAAACCTGCTTGTACGGTCACTGGTTGATCCTCTTCGGAGTTCAGAATCGGCTCGAGTTTCACATAATGCTCGAGCGATTGGCTGCAAGTTTCGTGGATGCTGCGGACAGCGGCTCCAAGCTGCTCGTCGGGATAGGCGGAGATATTCTCCGCCAAGAAATCGATGAGCCTTCCATCGCGTTGCAACAGCGCGAGCATCTGCACCGCGCGATCGAACTTCTCCGAGGTTGGCGGTTCAACTCCCTTCAAACGAGAGACGGAAGGTGCAGCTGCCTGCGTCTGAGGAACCGGACCGGCAGGCTGGACTAGTTTCTCTGCGATGTCGCTGGGAATGTCAGCATGGAACAGTATTGAAAAGAAACACCGAAACGCAAAAGCTACTCGCTCCCAGAATCTGTTCATAGCTACTCCGGATAACCGATTGGAAATAACGCTGCCACTCGTGCGCGCCGAGTTCGGAGATAATACGCGCTGTTCGTATGCACGATCAAATGCCGGTATTGTTTGACAAGATCGTGATCGGTTGGTTGGGCGCATGGTTAGCGTTCAGCGAGTTTGGCGGCACGGTCAGGCGGAAGAGGCCGCACATGGTGGGGATCCGTATAGCTGAACCGTCTGCCGGAGAACGCAGACCCGGCTTTCGGCATGGCGGTGCTGGCGGCGTCAGTGGGGCAGAGTCTCTCTCAAGTGGCGAAGCAGATGACGCGAATCCGCCAGGAGATCGATCCACAGGCGGGAGCGGTTGCCCGTCTTTCTCACCTTTATATGCGCTTTGTGGATGAACTGGCTCAACGCGAATGGCTTCCGCGAGGACTTGCGGACCACGCGCGCAAAGATCGGGGCAACGACATGCATCGTAAGGTTGGCTTCTGCACATCTCACTAGGAGAAGGCACTGCGCTCGCGCTGTGAATGTTATGGCAAGAATAATCCTGGTTGGCGCCGGAGTCGGTGGAAGGGCTCTGGTAGAACTGTTCCATAACGACCCGACCATAGAAATGGTAGCAGTTGTGGACAAAGATGAGCGGGCTCAAGGCCTGCTGTTTGCCCGCGAACTTGGACTTCGTGTGGCCAGCAGTTACAGAAAGCTTCTTTCCACGGAGTCTGCGGACTTGATTATTGACGTCACGGGCGATCCTGCTGTTGCAAACGAGATCCAGACGTTGAAACCCAAGGGTGCAGAGATCATCGGAAGCAACTCCGCACGATTCATTTGGAACCTGCTCGAGGCCCGCAAGCAGACCGAAGCGCTTGAACACAAGTACCAACTCGCGTTGAGAGAACTGGATGCGCGATCGGAGAGCGAGTTTATCATCGGCACAAATCCGAAGATGAAGGAAATCTCTGACCTGATCGCGAAGGTTGCGCCGACTAGGACGACCGTGCTGATTCGTGGTGAAAGCGGCACCGGCAAGGAACTTGTCGCGCGAGCCATTCATCGTCACAGCACGCTCAGAAATCAGCCACTCGTGACGCTGAACTGCACCGCATTATCGCCAGCCCTGCTCGAGAGTGAACTTTTCGGATACAAGCGAGGCGCTTTTACCGGCGCGCATGCCGACAGGAAAGGACTGTTCGAAAAGGCGCACGGCGGGACGATGTTTCTCGATGAGATCGGCGACATGTCGCTGGATACACAGGCCAAGCTCTTGCGCACGCTTCAGACGGGAGAGATCCGCGCGGTTGGGGACGTACAGACTCGAACGGTGTCGGTGAGAATCATTGCCGCGACGAATCGCGATTTGGATAAGGCGATTCGTGAAGAAGCTTTTCGGGAGGATCTCTACTATCGCATTAACACGTTCACGATAACGCTCCCCCCTTTGCGCGAGCGGATCGAGGACATTCCTTTCCTGGCAGAGTACTTTCTGCAGCGCGCCCGGGCGAAGGTGAACAAGAGAGTCGAGTCCATCTCACCGGAAGCCTTGTTACTACTTAGGAGCTATTCCTGGCCCGGCAATCTGCGCGAGTTGGAGAACATCATCGAAAGAGCAGTCGTGCTGACATCTTCACAAGTTATCGAAGGCGAGCACCTGCCGCTGCATGTTCAGGAAACAAGCTCTGGCAAACCTAGACTCGGGTTTAAGCCTGGCAAGTCGCAGGCGATCGAACGCTTCGAACGTCAAGCAATCGCGGAATACCTGCTGCAAGCCGACGGGAACATTTCTGTTGCAGCCCGCTTGGCGAACATTCCACGACGGACGTTTCATCGCCTTCTCGCCAAGTACCATCTGTCCGCCCAATCAATGAGGGCAGCGTCAGTGAGACATTAGAGCGCAGCCATGCGACATTGATGTCCCAGCCACATAAGTCTCGAAAAATACAACGATACGTCACAGCAGAGTGTCCTCAGCGTGACATTTCTGTCCCAGGGTCCTAAGCTGGCGGATTTCTGGCCGCATTTGGTAATCCGTTTGGCGGCATACACTTCCGCACTTTGGTAGGAGCGGCCGCCAGTTGGCAGGCCGATTGCTTTTCCACGTATGGACAGAAGCGGTCTCCACCTTAGATTGCAAGGAGCAGGCATGGCAACGATTCAAACGCACAAAAAGAGCCGCTGGGCGGCCGGCGTAACCCCATACGCAGAGCTGGGGTATTACAACACGAACTACGAACCCAAGGACACGGACATCCTGTGCGCGTTCCGGTTGGTGCCGCAAGAAGGAGTGGAGCCCATCGAAGCCGCAGCCGCAGTTGCGGGTGAGTCGTCGACCGCAACATGGACCGTAGTCTGGACTGACCGGCTGACGCCTTATGAAAACTACCAGGCAAAATGCTATCGCGTCGATCCTGTCCCTGGCACGGACCAGTACATCGCCTATATCGCCTATGACCTCGACCTGTTCGAGGAAGGTTCCATCGCCAACCTGACCTCATCGATCATCGGCAATGTGTTCGGATTCAAGGCTCTGAAGTCACTCCGACTGGAGGATATGCGGATCCCCCCGCATTACGCAAAGACCTTTCAGGGGCCGGCACACGGCATCGTGACGGAGCGCGAATACCTGAACAAGTTCGGGCGGCCGCTGCTGGGGGCCACGGTGAAACCAAAGCTTGGTCTCTCGGCGCGCAACTACGGCCGAGTTGTATATGAGGCTCTGCGAGGGGGGCTGGACTTCACGAAAGACGACGAGAACATCAACAGTCAGCCGTTCATGCGCTGGCGTGACCGTTACCTCTTCTGCATGGAAGCGGTGAATCGCGCGATGGCAGTAACCGGCGAGGTGAAAGGGCACTACCTCAATATAACTGCGGGAACGATGGAAGAGATGTACGAGCGAGCTGATTTCGCAAAGGAACTCGGCAGCGTCATCGTGATGATCGACCTCACCATCGGTTACACGGCAATCCAGTCAATGGCGAAGTGGGCACGGCGTAACAGCGTGATTCTGCATTTGCATCGGGCGGGGCACGGAACCTACACGCGGCAGAAAACGCACGGTGTGAACTTCCGCGTCATTTGCAAGTGGATGCGGCTGGCTGGAGTCGATCACATTCACGCCGGAACAGTGGTCGGGAAGCTGGAAGGCGATCCCAATGCGGTCCGGGGCTACTACAACACTCTTCGCCAGAACAAACTCGACGCTGATCCATCACAGGGCCTGTTCTTCGAGCAGGACTGGGCCTCGCTACCAGCGGTGATGCCGGTCGCATCCGGAGGTATTCACGCGGGGCAAATGCACCAGCTGCTGCACTACCTTGGCGAAGATGTTGTGCTGCAGTTCGGAGGCGGAACCATCGGGCATCCGGATGGAATTGCCCAGGGCGCGACCGCAAATCGGGTGGCGGTGGAAGTCATGATCCAGGCCCGCAACGAAGGCCGCGATTTCCTCTACGAAGGCCCGGAGATTCTCGAGAAGGCGGCGCGATGGTCTCCAGAGTTACGCAAGGCACTCGAAATCTGGAAGGACGTCACCTTTGATTTCCAGTCGACCGATGTACCGGATGCGGTCGCCACCGTCACTCTCTGAACTTAAACATCGTGAGCAGCGCCCGCCGGATCGGGCGGGTATGGAGCGGATAATGCGCATCACTCAGGGAACCTTCTCATATCTACCGGACTTCACGGACGAGGAAATCGCTGCGCAGGTGCGGTATTGCGTCGGCAACAACTGGGCGGTTTCCATCGAACACACGGATGACCCTCACCCCCGCAACACGTATTGGGAGATGTGGGGAATGCCAATGTTCGACTTGAAAGACCCCTCGGAGATCATGTCGCAAATTAGCGATTGCCGCCACGCATTTCCGGACGACTACATCAAGGTGAACGGATTCGACAGTAGCAAGGGACGACAAACAACGATGCTCAGCTTTCTCGTGAACCGGCCGGCGCATGAGCCGGGATTCGAACTGGAGCGCACCGAAGGCGAGGATCGTCGCGTGCGCTACACGATTCGCCGCAAGCCGGCTCTGCAGGTAAGACAGCAGGCAACATAGTTCTCGATGAAGGCGACATGCAAACACCAGACGCAGCTTGCACCAGTGAAATGTCCTCGAGCCTTGGCAATACGGAAACCGTCGATATCGGTGCCGCCCACAGAGAGTCCAATCTCGAAGAGATCCTGGACGAACTGGATCATGAACTGGTCGGGCTTAAGCCGGTTAAAGCCTACATCCGACAACTCGCCTCGCTACTGTTGGTCGCGCAACTGCGGGAAAAGGTGGGACTCGCGACGGAACGTCCAACGCTGCACATGTGTTTCACAGGCCATCCGGGAACAGGTAAGACTACCGTTGCGATGCGAATGGGAAAGATCTTGCGGCACCTCGGCTACTTGCGGCTCGGGCACCTGGTGGTCGCCACACGGGACGATTTGGTGGGCCAGTACGTCGGACATACGGCGCCAAAAACCAAGGAGATCTTGAAGAAGGCTATGGGTGGGGTGCTCTTTATTGACGAAGCGTATTACCTGTACCGTCCGGAAAACGAACGTGATTACGGTCAGGAAGCGATCGAGATGCTACTCCAGGTCATGGAAGACAAACGTGAAGATCTTGTCGTGGTTCTGGCCGGGTACAGCGAACGCATGGAGAGATTCTTTCAATACAACCCGGGGTTTCGCTCCAGAATTGCGCACCATATCGAATTCCCCGATTACACGCTGGACGAATTGATAGCGATCGCCGAGATGATGCTCAAGTCACAAAATTACATGTTCGACATTGAATCTCGACAAGCATTCTTCGAATACATGGACCTGCGCATGAAGCAGCCGCTCTTCGCCAATGCTCGCAGCGTACGCAATGCGATCGATCGCATGAAGCTTAGGCAGGCCAGCCGCCTGGTGAACGAGGGAAATTGCGTTCCGAAAGAAGAGTTGATGCGTATTGCTGCCAGCGACATTCGCCAGAGCCGTGTATTTGTCGGAGGCATTGAGGCGGAGCCGATCAGTACCTGTGATCCGACGTGTGAAGGTTCCTGAAACTTGCGGTGAGGAGATTCGTTTATGAAAAGAAGACCGATCGTGCTGGGCATCGTTGGAGACAGCGCTGCCGGGAAGAGCACGTTAACTCAAGGGCTCACCGCAGTGCTGGGAGATGAACGCGTCACGCACATCTGCGCGGATGACTACCACAAATTCGATCGCATCGAGCGTGCGCGCCTGAATATTACTCCCTTGCATCCCGACTGCAATTATCTGGACATCTTGGAGTTGCATCTGGAGAGGGCACACTATGGTCAACCGATGCTGAAGCCCGTATATGACCACAGCACAGGTTCATTGGTGCGGCCCGAATACATAGTGCCCCGAGAGTTTGTCATCGTTGAAGGATTGCTAGGCTTTCATACTCCCGCGATGCAGGCGTTTTATGACGTGAAGGTATTTCTCGATCCACCAGAGGATCTGCGGCGAGTTTGGAAGATCAAGCGTGACACCACCAAACGAGGATACTCCGCGGAGCAGGTTCTGAAGGAAATGGAGAGGCGCGAAGCGGACTCACGTGACTTCATTCGCCCACAGCGTGAATACGCCGATGTCGTCGTACGCTTCTACCCGGGTTGCGACCAGAGCCAGGATCAGCCCGACAGTCACTTGAATGTTCACCTGGTCTTGCGCCCCACGATCCCGCATCCGGACCTGAGCTATCTCTTCAATCAGGATCGAACGGTCGCGTCAGGTGTAAGGCTGGAACTCGGGCGCGATAGTGGCCGCCCTGTCGATTTTCTGGAGATCGACGGAAGCGTAAGCCGTGAGCGTGCTGCGGAATTGGAAGACCAGATATGGAAACACCTTCCCGGCCTGCGGCCTTTGGGCGCAGACCAGTTTGGTGACTACAGTGATCGTGGCGAGGTGCGGCACAGCGATCCGCTTGCTCTGACGCAGCTGCTCATTACTTATCACCTGTTGCGGGCTTATAGCGGAGAGGCCGCGCAGCGATTCGCCCGTCCAGTGGCCGCCCTGAGCCGGCTTCAATCAGCGCCGATCGAGATGGCAACTTCCGAATCAAAGTGAGGGACGATGATAGCGACAGGTCTCAATAGTCTTACGATGGACTAACAGCCGCGCTGTAGAAGAACCGCAACGCGCCCAGGCGCTGGACGACCGTGTTTGGGCTGAACTTCAGCTTGCTGAACAGCATCGCCTGGCACTGGCGAATGTGCTTCGGACCAAGCTGATCAGGGCGGCGATGAAGTACCGGCTGAAGTGCTCCACGCCGTGAACGTACGAACGGATGGTTGTCTCGGCGAAGTCGCGGCGACGCAACTCCTCAATCATGTGCTCACGTAGATGGGTCACAGAGAGTTCCTCCTCTGTGACCCAGACTATGCCGCCAATGTCGGCTCAGAAACACGCGTAAACGTCCGCCGCCGCAGGTCCCAACGCTATAACCACGTCTCATCCCTTGAAGGCTTTTGACTGGACCTCCAAGGGGCTGGGAATCTTCATCGCAAATTTGATCAGTCCACTCGCTCTTACTTTAGAGACACTCTTTCACGATGGCTACGAGTTCCTGACGCGTCAGAACGCCTTTCTCGTTGATTCTCGCGATCACCTTGGCCAAAATCTTCGGCGTTGCTTCGGGAGTGATGTGGATCGCCTTGTGGGCGGCCGGTGGCGTCGCTCCAGCTGTCGATGCCGAAGGCGCGGAGTAAGAGATACCAGGAGCGCCGACTCTCTTCAGCATTGCTTGCAGAATGCGTTCCTGCTCGGCGGCGATTGCCAGGAACTCCATGCCCATGCCCGTCGCCATATCGTTGGAGACGACGCGTGCGGCCACCTCCAGCATCAGGTCGTCCATGGTCAGTTTTAGCCGAGCCTCGGCTCCGATAGGTAGTAACTGCAGGATCTCGATGTAACATCCACCGTGGCTTATTTCGTTCACGCTTCCCCAACCCCAGCGGCCGCCATGCTGAAGAATCTCGACAGCGGCCGTGCAGGGGTAGCGTGCGGAGCGGCGACGCTCCATCGGCACTGTGTTGGCACCTTCATCCATAAGCAATCCTCAACGCGAATCGCGCTAGTTAAAATGCACGCTTCCTCACGCCTGCTGAAGATGCGCGCAGTCAGCTGCTGGCACCGCTGATTAGCGCAGAAGTTTACTATCGCTTTCTCGTCCGCGATGAGTGCGACGCCTCAACTTGGTTACCTTCCCCGCCCGGAGCGAGGGTCAAGGCAGGGCACCTGGCCCTGTCTATTGACCGCGCGCGTCGTCGCGTCCCGTGTTAGCGGCGAGGATGGGGGGCTGCGAATCCCACATCCGCCAAAAGCAGGCAGATATGGGGCACCCTCAGGTCTTTAAGAGACTCCAGCCTTCCAGCAGGTACGCACGTCGAAGTGTCCTTCGAACTACCCCGCTCAAGCCGAAAGATGGCTTGAACGGGCCACCTTCCAATCTCCTCAGCACAGCAGCACGATCTTGCCGAAGGCTCCTGGTTCCAGCACTTCTTTGTGGGCACGGGCGGCCTCCATCAGCGGGAGCTCCCTGCCTACCACGGGACGCAGGGTGCCGTTGTCCAATCCGGCGTAGAGCGCCGCGTGGATTTCGCTCTCCTCCTGCTGACTGATGCCCCAGAGGGTGAAGGAGCGGATCGAGGCCCGGCGGACCATCAGGTCGCGCGGGGTGATGGTGACATCGCCGCGGCTGCCGATGACGACCACCCGTCCCTGCTGCGCGAGCAGCTTCAGGTCATAGCCGAGGTTGACGTTGGCGAGCATCTCCAGAATCACGTTGACGCCCTGCCCGTGGGTCACCTGGGAGATCTGCTCGAAGTAGCCCGGCTTACTGTGGTCGAAGACGTGGTGTGCGCCCTCCTGCCCGGCCAGATGGCGGCCTCTTTCCGTACCGGCCGTGCCGAGCACGGTCAGTCCCGCGGCGCGGGCAATCTGAACTGCGGCGATGCCGACTCCGCCGCTGGCGCCGTGGATGAGCACGGTTTCGCCGGCGCGAGCCTGGGCGACGTGGTGCAGCGCGTGATAGGCGGTGCCGTAAGGAACCCAGACTCCCGCCGCCTGCGCGAAGCTGATCTTTGCCGGGAGCGGATGCACCTGGTTCTCTTCGGCCAGCGCGTATTCGGCGTAGGCTCCGGAGATGGTTTTGGCGACGTAGACGCGATCGCCCGACTTGAGGCGATGGACGCCCGAGCCGACAGCTTCGACGACGCCTCCGCCATCCGAGCCCGGCGTGTAGGGCAGAGGAGGCTTGATGGCGTAGGTGCCGGCACGCATGTAGGTATCGTACGGATTGACGCCGGCGGCGTGGATGCGAACGAGGACCTGTCCCGCGGCCGGACGCGGCGTGGGGAGCTCGGCGAACTGCAACACCTCGGGAGCGCCGAACTCCTGGACAACAATGGCTTTCATAATGCCTCCAGAACTCTTGCCCCAGCACGCCATTGGCCTGCGGTTTGGGGGTTTGGGCAGCTCGGGAACTGCTCTACGAGGCGCGAGAGAGTTCGCCCTGCGATTCTACAATCGACGCGATCTGCCTGAGATGATTGACATCGTGGCCGGCGTAGAGCGTGACGACGCGACGCAGCGTCTCCCTGCCGCGCTCGGAGTGGATTCCGTAGCGATCCCACTGCTCTTCGTTGAGGCCGTGCAGGAGGGCGAGATTCATCTCTCGCATCAGGCCAAAGCGTTTCAGGTTTTGCCACGGGTCGCTGTTGCGATAATTCAGCTTTTCCGCCCAGGCGTTCTGGTCGTAGGCGGCGATGGCGCATCCGGGCTCGCTGAGGATCTTACGGATGCGGAAGGCGGCGACGACTTCGGCGTCGGCCAGATGCGCGATGATTTCAGTGATGGACCAGCGCTCGGGCGAGGGGCGCTGCTTCAGCTGCTCGGCGGAGAGCGAGCCGATGAGCCTCTCGATGCGCGGATAGGTGGAGGATTGGATCGCAAGCGGCTCGCCACTCACGTTGCTGAGGATTCGCTCGATGTACTGCTGCACGGTCTCGGCCATAGCGGGGCTCCTTTTGGCTCTGAAGGAAAGGATGCAGGATCTATGCCTTCAGGAGCTATCTTTTGCGATGCTCTTCGACGACCTCCTGGTAGACCTGTAGCATTCTACGCACCGAGGTCTCCCACGAGAACAGCTTTGCCTGTTCGAGTCCGGCGGCCTTCATGCGCTCGCGCAGGAGCTGGTCGGTAAGGACGCGATGCAGGGCGCGGCTGATCTCAAAGACATTCTCGGGATTCACCTGCACGGCGGCGTTGCCGACCACCTCCGGCAGCGACGAGGTGCTGGACGCAACCACCGGCGTTCCATGGGCCATCGCCTCCAGCGGCGGCAGGCCAAAGCCCTCATAAAGCGAGGGAAAGACGAAGACCTTGGCCATATCGAAAAAGATGCGCAGCGTGTCGATGGGAACGAAGCCGAGGAAGCGAACCTCGTGCTGCATGCCGCTGCGGATGACGGCGCGGCGAATATCGGGATTCTTCGTGACCTCGTCGCCGATGATGATGAGCTTGAGGTCGGGAAACGCGCCGTCCTTGGCGAGCTCACCCTTGAGCGCGGAAAATGCCTCGATGATGCGGGCGACGTTTTTGTGCGGACTGATGCGTCCGGCGTAGAGCAGGAAGGGCGCCTCGATCTGGTAGCGTCCGCGCACCATCGCCTGCTCCTCGGGAGTGGCGTGACCGCGGGTGAAGCGCTCATCGAGGGCGTTGTAGACCACCTCGATCTTCCAGGGATCGACTTTGAAGTACCGGCTTACGTCGCGCTTGGTGAAGTTGGAGACAGCAAAGATGCGCGCCGCGTGCTGCATGACCGCGCGCGTAAGGTAGGCGTGCACCGTGCGCCGCATCACGTTGTTGGTGCGGGAGCGATACATGTAATCCAGCAGATCGTGTACGGTGACGACGAAGGGCGCGCGCGAAAACAGCGGCCGGTAGGGAGTGTTGGGAACATGGATCAGGTCGACGGCCTCGGCGTGGAAGACCTTGTGCATCTCCAGGTAATTGGCGAAGGTGGTTTCGGCCTTCTGCAGCGGCACGAAGCGGAAGTTCTCCGGCAGCGGGCCGAGCATGTCAAAGCGCGCAGGCGAGCCGACCAGAACGTACTCGTTCTTCTGGTCGATGCGGCCCAGTGTGCGCACTACATTGCGAATGTACGTGGCCATGCCGAACTCGTACATCCGGCGAACCTCGATGCCTATCCGCATGCCGATAAGTGTACCGGAGGTGGGCGGAAATCGTATCTCCCAAGTGAAAGGGCGCGGCCGCAGCCGCGCCCATAACGGAAGCGCGCCTTAGGCGTGGATCGCCTCGGGCTGGTGAGCCTTGCGGCGCTCGGGATAGAGCGGGAAGCGCTCGCAGAGCTCGAAGACCTCGGAGCGGATCTTTTTCAGCGCGGCGGCGTCGGTACGATTCTCCAGGGCGCGGGCGATCCAGTGGGCAATCTGCTTCATCTCGCCTTCCTTCATGCCGCGCGTGGTGAGCGCCGGAGTGCCGAGGCGGATTCCGCTGGGCTTGAGCGGCGGATTGGTATCGAAGGGAATGGCGTTTTTGTTGACCGTGATTCCGGCCTCGCCCAGAGCCTTCTCCGCCTCGCTGCCCAGCATTCCCTTGCTGAATACATCGACCAGCATGAGGTGGGTATCGGTGCCGCCGCTGATGATGCGGTAGCCGTCGGCAGCGAGCCCGGCGGCGAGCACCTTGGCATTGGCGACGATCTGCGCGGCGTATTCGCGGAAGCTAGGCTGCAGCGCCTCTTGGAAGCAGACGGCCTTGGCGGCGACGATGTGCACCAGCGGTCCGCCCTGGCATCCGGGGAAGACCGACTTGTCGATCGCTGCCGGCAAGTCCTTCACGTTATATACGGAGCCCGCCTTGCTCAGAATCATTCCCGAGCGCGGCCCGCGCAGGGTCTTGTGCGTGGTGGTGGTGACGATGTGGGCGTGCGGCACGGGCGAGGGATGAACGCCGCCGGCGACCAGTCCGGCGAAGTGCGCCATGTCGACAAGGTAGATCGCGCCGACCTTGTCGGCGATCTGGCGCATGCGCGCGAAATCGATCATGCGCGGATACGCCGAGCCGCCGCCGATGATGAGCTTGGGCTGCTCGCGAACGGCGATGGCTTCCATCTCGTTGTAATCGAGGGTCTCGGTCTCGCGGGTGACTCCGTAGCTGACGACGCGATAGGTCTTGCCGCTGAAGCTGAGCTTGTGTCCGTGGGTCAGGTGGCCGCCGTGGGCGAGGTCGAGTCCCATAATGGTCGAGCCGGGCTCGATGACGGCGGCGTAGGCGGCCATGTTGGCCGAGGAGCCCGAGTGCGGCTGCACGTTGGCGTACTCGGCTCCGAAGAGCTGCTTGGCGCGCTCGCGAGCGAGATTTTCCACCACGTCGGTAAACTCGCATCCTCCGTAGTAGCGCTTGCCGGGATAGCCTTCGGCGTACTTGTTGGTGAAGACCGAACCGGCGGCGGCAAGCACCGCCTCGCTGACAAAGTTCTCCGAGGCGATCAGCTCCAGCCCATCGTGCTGGCGATTTTCTTCATTGGCAATGGCCTGGGCAACCGCGGGATCCACCGCACTGAGCGGACGAGACATCGTATTCAACATGAGGACTCCTCTTCAGATTGACTTACTAGGGTACGCCGGTTGAGGGGCGGGTGGGAAGAGCTTGACGGCTCACGAGTTCGACAGCAACGGCCGTGTCATTTACAGAGCTCTAAAGCTCAGATCTCTCAATCAGATGTCAGACGTACAATCTTGCGCGGAGATGAACCGCCGTGAGTACCTCCTGGGCCAGTGAATCAGGCCGCCTGAGCTGCCACTGGAGCAGTGCGGGGAGCTGGACGCCTTACGCTCCGAGCTGGATGGAAGAAGCTGGGGAGATCGGCGGAAGCTATCCTGAACCTGTGCCCGATTTCGCCAGCCACAGCCCTTTCTGCAGACCCTGGTGGTTCCTGCCGCCGGGGCTGGGCCGCGATTAGCCGGGACCACTTATCCCCAGCGCTTATGAAAACAGGCTCCCCCGGTGCTGCTATCATTTAACCCCACTGGAGGAACTCCCGATGTCACTGAGACGTCTTTCGCTTCTCCTGGCGATGTTTGCCGTCTCCTCTGCATTCATCATGGCGCAGGCGGCTCCTGCGGCATCCGCCGCCGCTCCGGCTCCCAATTACTCGCTTACGCCCTATGGGCCGCCGATCACGCTGGAGGCGGCGAAGAAGGTCGCAGCCGCGGCGCAGTCCGAGGCGGCGCGCAATCACTGGCTGATGACCGTGGCCATCGTCAGCCCCTCGGGCGAACTGATCTACTACGAGCACACCGACAACTCGCAATGGGGCAGCGCGAGGGTCGCCATCGACAAGGCGCGCTCGGCGGCGCTCTTTAAGCGTCCGACGAAGGTCTACCAGGATCAGCTTGCGCAGGGAGGCCCGAATACTCGGATTCTTCAGATCGAGGGCGTTACGGCGGTCGAGGGCGGCGTGCCGCTGGTCTCCGATGGCAAGGTGATCGGGGCTATTGGCGTCTCCGGCGACAGCAGCAGCAACGACGGACAGTGCGCCAACGCGGCCGCACAGACGGTGAAATAGTTTGCGCTCGTGCATTTCCCACATCTGCCGAAGACGGGCAGATATGGGGCACATTGCAGAAGGTTCGGACGAGCCAGTGGCTCGTCCTGCGCTGGCAATGACAATTTACGCTACAACGTCTTTGCTTTTCGCTGTTATTTTTTGTTTGGCGCAGCCGTTTGCACGGCCAGTTTCTTGGCCACCGAATCCAGCACGCCGTTGATGAACTGCACCGACTCGGGCGTCGAGAAGCGGCGGGCGATCTCCAGCGCCTCGTTGATGATCACCGGGCGAGGTGTCTTCGGGAAGCCGAGGAACTCCGCGACACCGGCGCGCAGGATGTTGCGATCGACGGCGGCCATGCGCTCCAGCCGCCAGTGCTCGGTGTGGCCCTCCAGCAGAGTGCCGATCTCTTCGTAGCGCTCCATGGCGACGCGAAAGATGTCGTCGGCAAAGTTGCGGACGCTGTCTTCCAGATCGCGGCGCTCGGCCCAGAATGTTTTGGTTACCTGCTCGGGCGTCTGCTTACCCATGTCGGCCTGAAAGAGCATCTGCAGGGCGAGCTCGCGTGATTTCCTACGTGTTCCCATCTGAATCGGACTTCCTATTGGAGCTTGATGGAGCGTTTGAGCGCGGCGAGTTCCAGGGCGGCCAGCGCAGCCTCGTATCCCTTGTTACCCATCTTCAATCCGGCGCGATCGATCGCCTGCTCCAGCGTC
>Ga0326727_10018788_pt1 | contig 14044 bp, 14 predicted proteins | sample MB2enrmetagenome_FD_207643 | JGI IMG/M metagenome (GOLD analysis project Ga0326727, IMG submission 207643) | Lab enriched peat soil microbial communities from McLean, Ithaca, NY, United States - MB29MY | ecosystem: Environmental > Terrestrial > Soil > Wetlands > Peat | place: USA: New York...
TACATTGTTTACCCTGTAATCGAGGGCAGCAAGGAGGACCAGCCGGAGCTGGACTTCTCGCATGACGATCCGGAGGCGGGGATTGATGCGCCGTCTTTCATCGAATCCCAGGTCTCAAAATCGAGACACTTCGGCATGCTCAGTGCAGGCTCTGGGGCACCCGTACGTAAGCTCGTCCGCAAGGGGAAGACAGCGGAGCTGTTTCCGAAGGCGGCGCAGGAGGCGAATCCGGGTGCGAAGTCGGGGCTGAAGTCGGCTGTGGAGATGCACGAAAAGCTGCGCGCGGGAGCGCTGGCCGGACTACGCGTGGGCCTGCTGCACGGGCGGCTGGACGCCGACGAGAAGGAGATCATCATGCGCCGCTTTCAGCGCGGCGAGATCGACGTGCTGGTGGCGACGACGGTGATCGAGGTGGGCGTCGATGTTCCTAACGCGACGGTGATGGTGGTGGAACACGCAGAGCGCTTCGGCCTCGCCCAGTTGCATCAGTTGCGGGGCCGGGTGGGCCGCGGTGCGGCCAGGAGCTACTGCATTCTGATCACCGGAGAGCGGGTTTCGCCCGTGGCCGAGGAGCGGCTGAATGCGATGGTCCGCTCGCAGGACGGATTCGAGCTGGCGGAGCTGGACTTGAGCCAGCGCGGACCGGGCGAGTTTTTCGGCACAAGGCAGGCCGGTCTGCCTGACTTCCGCGTGGCCAATCTGCTGCGCGACCGGCAGTTGTTGGAACTGGCAAAGATGGAGGCCGCGCGCTTTGCCAATGCGCCCGGCGGGGGCAGCAGCGAGGCGACCGAGACCGAGCGGGCGCGTGTCTGGGCGCGGCTCAAAGAGGCCTGGCAGAGGCGCTACGGTTTGGTCGAGGCGGGTTGACCGCGCAATCTACGATTCCAGACGGCGCAACAAGACATTCCAAAGATTTACCTTTTTGTATTGCCGGATTAATGATTTCGCATCTACCACTGATGAAGAATATAAGTGCGGCCGAATCCATCGGCGCGCAGAAGGAAGCGACGCAATCATGAAATATAAACTCCCCCTATTATTGGTTCTGGTGATTTCTCTTTTTCTCATCACTGGATGGAGGCCAAATGTCCCTCTCTTCGAATCGAAGCCTGATGTGGATACCTTGCGGACCTCACTGATGAACGCCGTCAGAGCTGACAATACCGAAGAAGCAAAAAGGCTGATCAAATTGGGCGCCGACGCGAACTGCCGCACCTCGCCGAATGGCTGGAGCGCGCTGCATTTCGCGGTGCGGAACGGAAATGTGGAGATAGTCGAGGCGCTTTTGCAAGCGGGCGCCGATCCTAACTACACGGGAACTATGGAAGGGCAGACGGGTTCAATCATCTCCGAGAAACCCATGGAGATTGCGCAGTCAGCTCTGGACCTGGTCAAACAGGTTCCGCCCTCCAGCATGGAGGAGACGCTCCGCCAGGGCGGGCTGGATGACGTGGCGCTCCTGAAGAGCATGAAGGATGCAACGGCCGCCGATCGCTATCAGAAGGTGGTCGAAGCTCTGGCCAAAGTCACCGGGGAATCGTAGCGCACAAAACTTCCCATCCTGCGCCAAGCCTTCCACCCTTTCCGCGAAGTGTCTACTTGCCTCCTGCGGTGGAAGGCAGAACTTCTATGCTGACCAACGTCGCGTCCTTTGGTGGCGAGAGTCATGCGCCTGGCCGCCCTGCCGCACTGGCCTCGATTGGTGCTAGCGGGTTGACCGCGCAAACACCCTCTTGATACCATGAATACAACGTGCTTCCATCCAGGCGGGACAGGCGAATCCAGAGGATTGATTAGGGTTGTCCTTCGGACAGATTAGACGCACGGCGGGATCGGCAGAGGCGTTCAAAGGACATAACGCTACATGAAAAATAGGCTGCTCTATCTTTTAGTTCTCGCACTTATTCTTATCCCCATCACCGGCTGCAAGCCCGATCCATCGTTGCTGATACCGGCAGTCAAGGCCGACAATACCGCGGAAGCAGTGAGGCTCATCGACAAGGGCGCCGACGCCAATAGCCGCACCTCGCCGAACGGCTGGAGCGCGCTCCACTATGCGGCCATGAATGGCAATGTGGAGATCGTCCAGGCGCTTCTCAAAGCCGGCGCCGATGCCAACTACGCGGGAGTCAAGGATGGACAGGCAAATTCAGCCAAGGCCTTGAAGCCATTGTCGCTGGCGCAGGGTATGCTGGAGGTGGTCACTCAAATTCAGACCCCACTCATTGAGGCGAATCTGCGCCAGGACGGATTGGACGATCCGGCGCTGTTGAAGAGCGCGACGGATCCAAAGGCGGCGGAGCGATACCAGAAAGTGGTTGATTTGCTGACGGGAGTTACAAAGTAAGCAGCCGAACTGTTCGCGCCGCACGCTTTGATCACTTCATGGTATGGTTCTGCGTAGGGCGGGTGAAGCCCATGCTGCGTATTCTTCTCTTTATTGCCGCATCCGCTGCCATCCTGCCGCTGTCGTGGCGGCCCCTGAAAGATGTACGCACTCACGGCTTCTATCGCTTCTTCGCGTTTGAGTTCCTGATTGCACTGATCCTGCTGAATCTTCCAGTGTGGTGGCGCGACCCATTCTGTTGGCGGCAACTCGCTTCCTATCTTCTTGGCGTAGTTTCCATCGGCCTGGTGATAGAAGGCTTCCGGCTGCTCAAGGTGATTGGCCGGCCGGGGCCATCCAATATCGAGAGCGCCAATCTGGCCATTGAGAACACCACAACGCTGGTCACAGTGGGTGCCTATCGCTGGATACGCCATCCGTTATATGCATCATTGCTGGCTTTGGCATGGTGCGCCTGGCTGAAAGACCCGCTCAGGGCCGGCTCCGTGGCACTGATGATGGGCACGAGCGGATTTCTGCTGGCCACCGCGGTGGCCGAGGAACGCGAAAACCTAAGGCGCTTTGGCGCAGCCTATGCCGAATACAAAAAGCGAACCTGGCGATTCATTCCGTTTGTGTTTTAGAGTCACTCAAGCAATCCCCTGGCGCGGAAGCTGTGCATCATCTCGACAGGAAAGGTCTGGATCTCCAGTTCGACGCTGGCAATTTCTGTATTGCAGTCCTGCATGTGGCTGCGGGTGCACTGGCAGAGCTCGGTGAAGCGGATATGCCCGCTCTGGCTCAGTTCCAGGCCGGCGGCAATCATCACGCTGTAAATCTCGACACAGGCCTGGCGCTCGAACTCGAACAGCATGCTGATGGCGCCGGATTCGTTTGTGCCCCGGCTGAGAACCCAGCCGCCACAGCCCAGAATCGCTCCGGTGAGGGTTTGCACCAAATGCGACGGCTCTTCGAGCGAGGTGGCTTTCATCTGCATGGCCCAGGGAGTGCTCATCGTCCGCTCTGCGTTTAGGGTCTGCACTGTCAGCCTCACACTCGCCTTATCGGAGGCATCGAGCGCAAGGTGAAGATTGTGCCGGAGTCGCACGGCGCATGACCGGATTTGAGACAATACCGCCGGCAATAGGCTCTGAAAGGCTTGCGCTGGTAATTGGAGGGGCTTCCGATGTAGCTTCAGAGAAGCATGATTGTCGGCTCCGGAATCGACTTGACAGAGATCGGGCGCATCCAGCAGTCCATGGATCGCTATGGGCAGCGCTTTCTCGACCGCGTGTACACGGCGGCGGAGCAGGCCTATTGCCTGCGCAAGCGCAAGTCCGCGGAGAGCTTTGCCGCCCGGTTTGCCGCCAAGGAGGCCGGAGCCAAGGCACTGGGAACAGGCATCAGCCACGGCGTCAGTTGGCTGGAGATCGAGGTCGAGCGCGAGCCCGGCGGAAGGCCCACCCTCAAGTTTCACGGGCGCGCAGCGCAGTTTGCCGTCCGCCTCGGCGCCACACGCGCCGCGCTCTCCATTACCCATACCGCTACGCTCGCCATGGCCAGCGTGGTGCTCGAGGACGGGCGCTGACGCCAGCGCATCTGCTATCCTCAATGCAGAATCCGGGTAATTTTCTTGCCGGAGGAGTGCCGTGCCAAGCCGCAAAGAGATTCAGTGGTCGCAACTGAGAGTGGGCGCGTTGGTTCTGGTGGCCATGGCCGTTCTGGTCGGGCTGATCCTTCTCATGTCCGGACAGAGCGGCGGACTGTTTGAGCGCAAACTCGAGCTCCGCTCCTACTTTGAAAATGCTGCCGGTCTGAAAGATGGCGCGCCAGTCACGCTGGAGGGCGTCACCATCGGCAACGTGATTCACGTGCGCGTGGTTGCCGACCGTAACCCCACACCGGTGGAGGTTTCGATGCGGGTGGGCCACGAATGGCTGGGCAGCCTGCATACGGATACGACCGCCACAATCGCCCAGGCGGGCGTGCTGGGCGACAGCTACGTCGATCTCAGCTCGGCCCACGCCAGCGGACCCCCTCCGGCCAACAACGCCGAACTGAAGGCTAGCGGCTCTCCCAGTATCCAGGATGTGGTCCGCAACAGCAATGAATCCATCATCGAGACCAACAAGCTATTGCATAAGGTTGAAACTACGATCGATGCGGTCAACTCCAGGCGCGGCACGGCCGGCGAGCTGATCAACAATCCCGACCTCTACCACAAGATTTCCCGCATCGCCGACGATCTGGAAACCATCTCCAGCACCGTCGCCGATGGGAAGGGATCGCTGGGCAAGCTGGTCAACGACGACACGCTGTATAACCGCGCCAACGCGGCCATCGACCGGCTCAACAAGATCACCATCGCCCTCGACGAGGGCAAGGGCAGCGCGGGCAAGCTGCTCAAAGACGATGCGCTTTATAACAACCTGAACGCCGCCGCCGCTAACGCTAATCAGATGGTGGCCGAGATCAACGCCGGCCACGGCGCTCTGGGCATGCTGGCCAAGGACCCGGCCTTCGCGGCAAAAATGGACGACACGGTCACCCGGCTGGACGGCTTCCTCAAGGGTTTGGATGAAGGCAAGGGCACGCTGGGGCAACTGGTACAGAACCGCGCGCTCTACGACCATACCGACCAGATGGTGGGCCAGGCCGAGCAGTTGGTGAAGAGCATCCGCGAAGACCCTAAGAAGTATTTGATCATTCGCATGAAGGTCTTCTGAGGGTCTGATTCTTCATGATTCGCCGCTGCGACGAACGCGATTTCGAGCTGATTTGGGCCATCATCAACGAGGCCGCACAGGCTTACAAAGGAATCATCCCCGCGGATCGTTGGACAGAACCGTATATGTCCACCGAAAAACTGCGCTATGAGATCGGCGACGGCGTGATCTTCTGGGGCTATGAAGAGGCCGGAACACTTGTCGGCGTCATGGGCATTCAACAAGTCCTGGATGTGACGCTGATCCGCCACGCCTATCTGCTGACAAGCCGGCAGAGGCGCGGGATTGGAGGGCGCTTGCTCTCCCATCTGCGAGAACAGGCGCAGGGTCCGGTGCTGATCGGCACCTGGGCGGATGCGGCTTGGGCGATTCATTTTTACGAGAAACACGGCTTTCAGAGGGTGACTCCGCAGGAGAAAGACCGGCTGCTGAAAAAATACTGGAAGATTCCCGAGCGGCAGATAGAAACTTCGGTGGTTCTGGCGGATGCAAAGTGGCATGAAATGCAGCGATCAATCGCGCAGCGAACTTGCTGATTCGCTGCCTCTGAACATCTTGCAGAACTCTTGAAAGCCCTTCAGCCGCACCACCTGAAAGTAGTCGCTGGCAACCAAGTAGAAGATCGTGGCCGTGGCCCACACAGCGTGCAAGGAATCCGTCCCAAGCTGGTCGCTGAAGGGCAGCGGCGCGGCGGAGAGCACCATGGCCAGCACCAGGAGAGCCAGGTTAACGATGCCCATCACCATGTTGATCTCCACCAGCTTGGCGGTCATGGGCCTTCCCAGGCGGAGAGCTTGACCGAGAGCGGAGAGCGCGGATCGATTCTCCAGCAGCATGACGAGTGGAGCTACCGAGAACGCCCAACTGAGGAGCGCCCATGCGGTGAAGAAACCCAGCGAGAGAAAGATAGCCCAGACGGAGAAGCCGATCAGCTCTGGCTCGGCGTTGGGGACAATGTGCGTGGCTGCGACCCATTGCATGGAGCGCAACCAGCCCCAGCAGGTGAGGGCAAAGAAAGCCAGCCAGGCGGCTTGCAAGACGATCATCGCCACGGGCCGGAAGCGCAGCGATGGCTGCATGCGCCTGAGGACCAGGCTGCGCCCCAGGCCGGAGACAATCACCCAGGCCAGCGCGGCCAGTGGCAGCAGCCAGAGCAGGACGGCTGCCACATGAGGCTGATAAAGCTCCCAGGCGTTGCTCAGTTGCACCGCTGCCACCCAGGGGTTCTGCGGATCGAGGGTGGCGAGGCCCGCTGACACCGGCGGCACGGCGATGAGAATCTTGATCGCTTCGAACAAAGCCACTGTCGCGAACGGCAATCCGAAGGTCCAGCGCCATGCAACTTCAAGCACCGTGAGCGACGGCCGCTGGAAGACCCAGCCCATCTGTCCGACCAGAGTCTGAGTTCCACGCAGTGGAGCGGCCACGGCTACTTCACCGCCGGGGTCCCCGGCGACGGGCCTTTGTCGCTGGGGTGGAGCACCAGGTTGACCAGCTTGCCGGGAACGACGATGACCTTGACCACCGTTTTTCCAGCAATCCGCGACTGGACTTTTTCGTCGGCCAGCGCGGCGGCTTCAATGGCTTTGGCGTCGGCGTCAGCGGCCACGCGCACCACCGTGACCAGCTTGCCGTTGATCTGCACCGGAATCTCCAACTCGTCTACTTTGGCCAGTTCGGGGTCACTCACGGGCCAAGGCGCTCGGAGTATTGCGCCCTTTTCGCCCAGATCCTCCCACAACTCCGCCGCGAGATAGGGCGCAAAGGGCGCCAGCAGCAGCACCAGCGAACGCAGCAACTCACGCATCACCGGCGCGGAAACTTCACCCGCCGCCAGTTGCGAGTCCGCGGCCTGAATCGCGTTGACCAGCTCCATGATCGCCGCAACGCAGGTGTTGAAGTGCCAGCGGCCCTCAAAGTCCAGCGTGATCTTGGCGATGGTCTGGTGCAGCTTGCGCAGCAGCTTCAGTGACAGGCCGGTGGGCTGGGTGCTGGGTGCCCCATCCATGCCAGCCGTGCGGGCCAGCGGCGCGTACTTTGTCGCCAGCCGCCAAACGCGGCTCAAAAAGCGGCTCACCCCGGCGACGCCATCCTCTTGCCACTCCAGATCGCGATCCGGCGGCGCGGCAAAGAGTGAGTAGACGCGCGTGGCATCGGCGCCGAACTGGTCTGCCATATCGTCAGGCGAAACCACGTTGCCCTTGGATTTGGACATCTTCGCGCCGCTTTTGATGACCATGCCCTGAGTGAAGAGCCGCGCCGCCGGTTCGTCGTTCGCAATCAGCCCCAGATCGCGCATTACCTTGGTCCAGAAGCGCGAGTAGATCAGATGCAGAATCGCGTGCTCCACGCCGCCGATGTACTGGTCGATGGGGAACCAGTACTTGACTATCGCCGAATCGAACGGCGTATTCGCATTTTTCGAATCCGTATAGCGATAGAAATACCAGCTTGAATCCACAAACGTGTCCATTGTGTCGGTCTCGCGCTTGGCCGCTCCACCGCACTTGGGGCATTTCACATTCACAAACTCCGGCACGCGGCTAAGCGGCGAGCCGCCCTGCTGGGTAATCTCGATCTGCTCAGGCAACAGCACGGGCAACTGCTCGTCCGGCACCGGCACCAACCCGCACTTTTCGCAATGAATGATCGGAATCGGCGTGCCCCAGTAGCGCTGCCGGCTCACGCCCCAGTCCTTCAGGCGGAAGGTCACCTTCGGCTCGCCAAACTTCTCGGCGACGGCAATCTCCTGCAGGCGCTTCTGCGCGTCTTCGCAACTCAGCCCGTCGTATGGGCCGGAGTTGATCAGCACGCCTTCTTCGGAACAAAAGGGCAATTCCTGCGACGCGGCGGGATCGGTTGATTTAATCACCTGTACAATCGGCAGGCCGTACTTCGTTGCGAACTCGAAGTCGCGCTCGTCGTGGCCTGGAACGCTCATGATGGCGCCGGTGCCGTAGTCGGCCAGGATATAGTTAGCCACCCAGATGGGCACGCGCTCGCCGTTGTATGGGTTCACGGCAAAACGTCCGGTTGGCATGCCGTGCTTTTCAATCGCGCCCAGATCGCCAGCCTCGCGCGCCTTCTTCTGCTGGTCGATCATCTCATCGACCTGTGCCTTCAGCTCGCCATTTGCAGCGGTAAACTCCGCCACCAGCGCATGCTGCGGAGCCAGTTGCACGCTGGTCGCGCCGAAGATCGTGTCCACACGCGTAGTGAAGACGCGAATTCTGACGGCATTGTCGTCCTGAGCGGAGCGCAGCGGAGTCGAAGGACCTGCTTCTTGCTCGCCCGATCCACTTTCTTCGAGGAAGAAGTCCACGTCTGTTCCTTCGCTGCGCCCAATCCAGTTGCGCTGCATGGTGCGGACTTTTTCCGGCCAGCCGTCGAGCTTGTCGAGTCCGTCAAGTAGTTCCTGCGCGTAAGCGGTGATGCGGAAGAACCACTGCACCAGATCGCGCTGCTCGACCGGAGTTTCCTCGTGCCGCCAGCAGCAGCCCTCGACCACCTGCTCGTTGGCCAGCACCGTGGCGCACTCCGGGCACCAGTTCACCTTGCTCTTCTTGCGGTAGGCCAGTCCCCTTTCGTACATGCGCAGGAAGAACCACTGGTTCCAGCGGTAGTACTCCGGCAGGCAAGTGGTGATCTCCCGCGCCCAGTCGAAACCCAGGCAGAGCCGCTCAAACTGCCGCTTCATCACGGCAATATTGGAGAGAGTCCACTGGCGCGGAGGGATGTTGTTCTTGAGCGCGGCGTTTTCGGCCGGCAGTCCAAAGGCGTCCCAGCCCATCGGATGCAGCACGTTGTAGCCGCGCATCCACATCTGCCGAGCCAGCACGTCGCCGATCATGTAGTTGCGCACGTGGCCCACGTGCAATACGCCGCTGGGATAGGGCAGCATCTCCAGCACGTAGTACTTCGGCTTGCCGCAGTCCACAGGCTCGGCCGCGTAGAGCTTGGGGTCCGCGGCCCACCGCTGCTGCCATTTGGGTTCAATCGCCGCCGGGTCGTAACGCTGTTCGTTCTCTTCCGCCATAACCCTTTTAGTGTAAACGGAAGGGCTATTACTACCTGCGAAGAGGGAGACTCCGTTGAAACCAGCAGGAGACGCCCGCTTCTCAGCTCACTTCTTCGGGCGCGACTCCGGCGGCACCAGTCCAGCCACACGATAGTAGACGGCAAGTTGTCCGTAATGCTCTCCGGAATGTTCGATAAAGCCCCAGGCCCCGTCGGAGAAACGGGTCTGCTGGTTCGAGAATGGATCGACATACAGGTCGCTGAGTCCGCTGTCGCCTTTGCTCTTGATGAGCGCCGCGCCGTCCGCGAAGGACTTCTTCACAAATTCCACCACGGCCGCTTTGGTCTTGTAGTCGGATCGTTTCACATCGCCGGTGGGCGGTTTCACGCCAGTCGCCGGATTGATGAAGAAGTAGTTTGCTCCGGCGGCGTGCAAGAGCTGTTCGGCAAACGACCGCTGAGCAGGGGTCGGCTTGAAGTCGTATTTGTCCTCGGGGAAGTCCTCGGCCATCGCCGTGAGTTTGCGCCCGATGTAGTTCCAGTTGTCAAGCAAAACCTGAGACGGGCTCGATGGGGGCTTGGGGGCCGTGTCTTTCTTCGGCGCACCCTGGGCAGCCGCTATCTGAATGCAGGACGCGGCAGCCAGGATCAGGGCAAGATTCTTGCAAAAAGTTCTCATGCGAAGATCTCCTTTGAGTCAACTACATACGCTAAAACAATAGCGCTTTTCAGGAGCGTATGGCTACGGAATTCTACGAGCGGGTGTTCGCAATCTGCCGAGGCCGCCTCACTCTGACTTGCTTCGCAAAAATCCGGCTCCCGTACAATCAAAGTTAGGAACTGCTCTGATGACGCGAGTCTATATGGACGCCAATGCCACCACCCCTCTGCTGCCGGAGGTCGTCGAGGCGATGCGCCCCTACTGGATCGAACGTTTCGGCAACGCCAGCTCGATTCATCTGGACGGCCAGCAGGCTCACTCTGCCGTGGACCGCGCCCGCGCCACGCTGGCCGAGTTTTTCAACTGCCACGACGCCGAGGTGGTCTTCAACTCCGGCGGCACCGAGGGCGACAACACGGCGATCTTCGGCCTGCTCCGCCCCGGCGATCACTTCATTACGACTTCAATCGAGCATTCGGCGATTCTAAGTGCGGCGGAGCGCATGGCAGAGCGCGGTGTGGAAGTGACCTTCGTTGCTCCCACCGCCAACGGCCTGATCGACCCGTCGGAGATCGAGCGCGCGCTTCGCCCGGAGACGCGATTGATCAGCGTGATGCTCGCCAATAACGAAACCGGCGTCCTGCAACCCGTCGAAGAGATCGGCAAGATCGCCCGCGCGGCAGGCGCTTTCTTCCACATCGACGCAGTGCAGGGCGCGGGCAAGGTGCCCATTGACGTGCGCCGCTTCGGCTGCCATCTCTGCTCCATCAGCGCCCACAAGATGCATGGCCCCAAAGGCGTCGGCGCGCTCTTCGTACGCCGCGGTACGCCGCTGGATCCGCTGCTGGTCGGCGGCAGTCATGAGCGCCGCCGCCGCGCCGGAACCGAAAATGTGCCGGGAATCATCGGCCTGGCCAAAGCCGCGGAGTTGGCGATGCACTCGCTTGAAGATGGAACCACCCCGCGCCTCGCATCTCTGCGTGACCGGCTCGAAGCGGGCATTCTGGAGCTCACCGGCACCGGTGTGAATGGCGCTTTCGTTCCCCGCGTGGCCAATACCACCAACATCTGGTTTGACCATCTGGAGGGCGAGGCTCTGGTGATTGCTCTCGACCTGAAGGGCGTGGCCGTCTCTGGCGGGTCGGCATGCCACTCCGGCGCAACCGAGCCCAGCCATGTGCTGATGGCCATGGGCCTGGACAAGACCCGCGCCCGCGCCAGCCTCCGCTTCAGCCTCCTCAAGACCGCAACCGAAGCCGATGTGGACTATGCTTTGAGGGTAATCCCCGAAGCCGTCGCGCATCTGCGCGCAATCTCGCCAGTGGCTGCGGGCACCGCGGGCTGATGCACAGGACAAAGTGACTCTGCAGTGGCTCCGATCCGGTGATCGTCTAAACCACATCAAGGGTGCCCCCGGTCCCTCGCAATCGGGGACCGGGGATGGATGCAACGCAATCTACGGAATATTCTTCTTCTCCACGCTCCACTTCGGATCTTTGCAGATGCCGCAATCGGCGCCGGAGAATTGCTTGGCGGCTTGCTTGTCGCCCTTTAGTTGCCAGTCCAGCCACCCCGAGCCGTAGCGCCCATACTCGCCCGCGTTGGGAGCACGATAAATCGTCCCCTCATAGTGCTGCGCGCCATCGCGGATCGCAATCATAATCGGAACCTGGTTGATCCTGCTGTAGTCGTCCTTGGCATTTTCCAGCTCAATTCCCTTGCTTCCCGTGACATAGAGAATCGGGCTATGAATCTTCTTTAGATCGTCCTTGCTCACGGCGGGCATCGAGAAGCCCTTCGGCGGTCCACCGGCCGTGCCCGGCGGCGGTGTGAACGTAGGCGGATGGATAAATGCCCCGCTGTTCCAAATGATCGTCGTCGTGATGCGCGGATCGGCTGAGGCCTCCAGCGCCTGCAAACCCCCGCAGCTCATCCCCATCACCGCGATCTTCTGCGTGTCAAGCTTCTGATAATAGACGCTCTCCGCGCGGTTGTTCTCCTTCACCGCCCAATCGATCCCGTCGAACAGTTGCGAGGTCGAAGTCGTTCCCTGCGCCGCTACCAGATCGATCGACGCCGCCGGCGGGCCGATGGCAACGATCAGATACCCGTGCGAGGCAATCTCGCTCAGCAGATTGCGAAACTCCGTGGCGCTGTTGGCGCAGGCGCCGTTGCCCCAGGCCACAATCGGCAGCAGATTCGACCCGCCAAACAGGCTCAGATCCCGCGGACGGAAGATGGTGTGCGTCTTCAGGCTCTCCTCGCCGGTCAAAACCGCCTTGTACGCTCCGGTTCCTCCATCGCCCACCGTCAACAGCAGCGCCCGCCGCCCCTTCGCCTCTGGCGTTCCCGTGTCGAAGGAGATCGTGCCGGTCACGCTCGCCTCTGCCTTTTGCGCCCGCGCGCAGAACGAGGCTCCACCCAACGCTGCCAGGACAAATGCCCCCGCCCAAACGCATACTCTCTTTGTCTTCATCCCGCTCTCCTGTCTGTTTTCGTCTTGCCAATGACGGTGTCAGTATAGCGGATCAAAGTTGGGGAGGATTATGCTTTGAAGGTGATCCCCGAAGCCGTCGCCTACCTGCGCGCGATTTCGCCGGTAGCGGCGGGAACGGCGGGGTAGAATACGATTGCGATGAGTTTCCGCGCCAGGAAGGAATCAGACCAATGCACGTCGTTATTCAATACCTTGTGGATGGATTTCTTTATGTGGCTGTTCTCCAGTTTTATGGCATCATTATTCTTGACAGTGCACAACAGAAATGTAGAATTGTTAGCCGTCATGGAAGAACCGGCGGATTTCTAACCATTTTGCCAGGAAGAGGTGGTCGCTCCTCCATTTTAATCTTCTGCAGTATATGGATTATGGCCGACTTCTTCCGGATTGTAGTGAGCCACAATAATGCCCGCACCATTTGGTCCTTATCTTTGCCGGAAAAAATTGCCATCGCCGCATTGTGTACAGTTTTGTTTATGTTTTTCGCGTTTGCGATTCGATTTCAGATGCGTCTGCGCGGGCTGAATGATTTTCGAGTGTCGCGAGGAAGGTTATATAACACTGTCTCGAAGTTAGCGAAGAGGAGCAGTTTTTTCAGATTGGAGGAAGCCGTCCTGTATGTAATACCTGGCCCGGATTATTCCAAGATGTGTGTCCGCGTGGGGAGTGGTGTTGTCTTGCCGCTCCAATTCCTGGATTTACTAACCCGTGAAGAGATTGACGTTCTGGCGGCGCGGCAATTGTGCATGGAGTCGCATCGTTCATATTTTCGGTCGTTCTGGATTCTGCTCGGATGTAATGTTGCGGTGGTTTCGCTCGTGCAGTGGCTCCAGCTTGCTCCGCTCCTTGCTTTTCCGCTTTACTTGTCGCTCCTCACGGCGGAGATGATTGCCTTTAACCGTTCCTCGCTGCCTATGTTGCTTCATGCTGATCTTCACGCTATCCAATTGACGGGTAACGCGGAGGCTTACTTTTCTGCGCTGGGCGAATTGTCGCGCTTCAACGGCGTTCTGCCATCGGAGCCCATGCTCTTGGAGATTGGCCGTGCGACCCACATCTCGCCGGAACGAGTCAAGGAATTGATCGCCGAAAATCCGACGATAGCGGATGATCGCTACCCGACCACCGGTTCTTATATGGAGACTGGCCTGTAAAATTAAAGTTGGCGGCCATCTTCCCCATGCCCAAGCCCGAAACCATTGCCGTAGCTATGTCCGGAGGGGTAGACTCCTCGACCGTCGCGGCGATGCTCGCCCACGGCACCTCCGGTGCGGGTGGCGGCGCCTGCGGCGCGGATCATTCAGTCGTCGGACTTACATTGCAGCTTTGGGATCAGACGCGCCTCGCGGGCAAGCATGGTATCCCCGACGCGCCGAAGGCTGGCCGCTGCTGTTCGCTCGATGATGTGTATGACGCCCGCCGCGTTGCCGAGCACCTGGGCATTCCCTATTACGTCGTCAACCAGCAGGAGCGCTTTGAAGCCGACGTAGTCCGCCCCTTTGTCGCCGAGTACCTTGCCGGACGCACGCCGATTCCCTGCTCGCTATGCAACAACCACCTCAAGTTCGATCAGCTCCTCAAGACCGCGCAGAGCATCGGCGCAAGCCGCATCGCCACCGGCCACTATGCGGTGAACGAATTCGACCCGCAGCGCCAGCGCTGGATTCTCAAGCGCCCCGCGGATCTGGCCAAGGATCAGACCTACTTCCTCTTCGGCCTGACGCAGGAGCAGCTTGCTCATACGCTCTTTCCACTGGGCCGCATGACCAAGCCGGATGTGCGCGAAGTGGCGCGCCAGCACGGACTGGCGCTGGCCG
>Ga0326727_10018789_pt1 | contig 14044 bp, 13 predicted proteins | sample MB2enrmetagenome_FD_207643 | JGI IMG/M metagenome (GOLD analysis project Ga0326727, IMG submission 207643) | Lab enriched peat soil microbial communities from McLean, Ithaca, NY, United States - MB29MY | ecosystem: Environmental > Terrestrial > Soil > Wetlands > Peat | place: USA: New York...
AGATGTTTACTATCGCACATGAACTTGCCCACATTTGGACAGGGCATAGTGCTGGTTTCGATTTTAGGAAACTACAACCTGCCGATGATGCTAATGAACGGCTTTGTGATATGATTGCAGCTGAATTTCTAGTACCAGAGACAGAATTTAATAAGTTTTGGACTCAACACAATAGTATAAAAGATGCTGCCCATTATTTTAAGGTTAGTGAGATTGTTATAGCCAGGCGCGCATTAGACACCGGTAAAATAAGCAAAAAAGATTTCTTTGCTTTTTATGATGAATATTTTCATCGGGAGTTTGTGAAAAAAGGACAACAATCCTCCGGTGGTGACTTTTATGCAACAACCCGTAAACGGTTGAGTCTGACTTTTGCTACACACGTATTCAATGCCCTCAGATCTGGAGATTTGTTATACAGAGATGCATATAAACTTACTAGTTTAAAGGGAGATACATTTCAAACTTTTTTCTCGAAAAACTTTAATATGGCATGAGCGTATACGTTGTCGATAGCAATTTTTTTATTGAGGCACACAGGGCTAGTTATCCATTGGATGTTGCTCTCAGTTTCTGGGCAAAAGTCCGCCAATTGGCTAATGAAGGTAAAATAATAAGCATCGACAAGGTAAAAAAGGAGCTTTATGATAAAAATGATGCGTTAGAAGCATGGTGTAAAGCCAATCTACCGGATGATTTCTTTTAAGATTCAACAGAAATTATGCTTGCTTATGAGCATGTTATCTCATGGGCAGTTTCTAAAAGTAAACATTTCATGAAAAACGCGTTGAATGAATTCTTGGATGCAGAAGAAGCTGATGCGTTTTTGGTTGCATATACGTTAGCAGATAATAAAAACAGGATCATTGTAACGCATGAAATAAGTCAACCTACCCGAAAAAATAAGATCAAAATCCCTGATACTTGTATTGATTTGAATGTTCGTTATGTAAATGCTATGGATATGTTCAGACAACTTAAAGAATCTTTTTGATTGTTATGCCTCATTTTACCCAGCCTTCTAATCATTAACAAAACGACCGACATCACTATAAACAAACAAATATTGTGTATTGGTCAAACCGGGATTAATGCCAAAAATAATCCGCTCCTACAAATCGGCAGTTACAATCTCCGGAATATAGTTTAATGCAAACTTGTCCAGTCGGATTTATACTCCGACCGGACAAACTATTCAAAAAAAGTGTATGTTTGTAAGCGAAAAAAACAGATCTTACACAATATACATGAACTCAAAAATCCTCACGCTGATCATCCTTTTCAGCAGTATGATTGGTCAAGCTCAAAACCTGCCTAAGGTTGCTACCGGCAGCATTCAAAGAATCGGAACCTTTCAGTCTAACTATGTCACTGCCCGTAATATTGACATTTGGTTACCTGACGGATATAGCAGCAAGAAAAAATATGCCGTGTTATATATGCATGACGGTCAAATGCTTTTTGATAGCACAACGACCTGGAATAAACAAAGCTGGGAAGTTGCGGAGGTTGCTTCTAAACTGATGAAAGAAGGTAAAGTACAACGTTTTATTGTTGTCGGGGTATGGAACATTTCAACACTACGCCACTCGGATTATTTTCCTCAGAAACCTTTTGAATCACTTTCTCTCGATCAAAAAGAGTATGTCAATACACAGCTTCAAAAAGTCGGAATAACAAAGGGAATATTCAAACCAAATTCTGACAACTATCTAAAGTTTTTAGTCACGGAACTAAAACCATTTATCGACAAGCATTATTCAGTTTACAAAGACCAGAAACACACCTTTATCTCAGGTTCGAGCATGGGCGGTTTAATTTCGATGTATGCAATATGTGAATATCCCGCTGTTTTCGGAGGAGCAGCTTGTATGAGCACCCATTGGCCCGGTATCTTCTCGGTGGAAGACAACCCGATACCCGATACGTTTGTGAATTACTTGCGTCAACACCTGCCGAACCCCAAAACGCATAAGATCTACTTCGATTACGGCGATCTTACGTTGGATGCCATGTATCAACCATTACAAAAGAAAGTCGATGAAGTGATGAAAGATAAGGGCTATGAGGCAAAGAACTGGGAAACGCTCTTTTTCCCGGGTAAAGACCACAGCGAGAAATCATGGCACGAACGGTTACCTATTCCGTTGGAGTTTTTGTTGAACAAATAAAGGGTCTGTAAAATTTATAATATATTCTATATAAGTTGATTGCATACATATTCAATTTAAAATTTCTCCTAAACAACTTTGTAAAGGGTCTGTAAAAATTACAATCGGTGCGAAAGTAATTTCAATCGAGGCGATTGAACTTTTAATCAGGTCAATTAAATTTTTAATCGGGTTGATACCATTTTTTTCAGGATCTGTTCAACATCAAACAAAAACTAATCAAAATATAATTCATTGTTTGATGGGAGATAAAGAACTAGATCAAGCCGCCCCCTATCTTTCATATCCAACATGGCAGATACCACGATTATCAGGTAAGTTATGAAGTGGTATCCTTTTTATGTATTTTCCTTATTTTGATGCTTTGTTTTTGATAACATGTAACTATTTCCATGAAACAGAAGATCTTGTTAAAAAATATATGTATGTTTGTGGGGGAAAGAAGAATAATTTCCGACGACGGGCTATCGGGTTATTTGTTGAGTTTTATTTATTGCCCCCCTCCTATTACAGGTATTTATAACATTCAAACAACCGTTACAATTACAAATGGTAGTTATACTATTGGAGAAAAACCGGAGAACAATGATCGGGTCTTATTAGTAAAGAAATCATAGATACCATTTTAAAATACGATTAAACTTATGAAAATCAAAGCATTCATTACTCTTGTAACAGCGCTTCTTATTTTGTTTGATATAAATGCACAGAGTACTTATTTGAATAATAAGAAGAATAAAACCAAAAAATACGAAGTAGCAGTATATTATTTCCCCAACTATCACCCGGATAGCATAAATGCAAGATGGCATGGAAAAGGCTGGACAGAATGGGATGTAGTGAAAGCTGCAAAACCAAGGTTCCAGGGACAAAAGCAACCGAAAGTTCCTTCTTGGGGCTATTTTAATGAAGCAGATCCAAAATGGGCCGCTAAAGAAATTGATCTGGCTGCAGACAATGGCATTGATGTTTTTATTTATGACTGGTATTGGTATTCAAATACCGGTCAGTATTTGCAGGAAGGGTTGGAGAAGGGGTTTTTAAAAGCACCCAATCGTAATAGACTAAAATTTGCAATAATGTGGGCCAATCATGATTGGCTAAATATTCAACCTGCGACTTATGATAATCATAGGATAAAACTTACAGATGGCAGAGTATCATGGCAATTGTGGGATACGATTTCTACTTACATTGTTGAAAAATATTTTAAACAGCCCAATTATTGGAAAATTGATGAGAAACCGTATTTTTCTATTTATGAAATTGTTAATTTCATCAACGGATTAGGAGGAATTGATAATGCTAAAAAAGCGATTGTTTTATTAGATGCGAAAACAAAAAAAGCGGGGTTCCCGGGTGTATATTTTAATATTATGGATTGGCAGATAAATGATCAAGCTGTTCAACAAATAGAAGGTCCCCAGGCTCCTCATAGTGCAAAAGAAATGATTGAATATTTAGGATGCAAAAGCTCATCAACTTATTGTTTTATACATCATTTTAACATAAGCGGAGCCGGATTTCCAACAGTACCTTACAGTAAAGCATTGGCAGCAAACGAAGAATATTGGAATTATTTTATAAAGGAGTATCCTGATGTGCTTTATACACCTAACATTTCAATGGGCTGGGATGCAAGTCCACGTTGTATACAAAGCGACAAGTTTGGACAAAAAGATTATCCATGGACACCTGTGTTAGTCGGCAACACACCTGAAGCGTTTAAGAAAGCTTTAGTGGATGCAAAACAATTTTTAGACAAGTACAATCCCGAGCATAAAATTTTGGTTATTAATGCATGGAACGAATGGACGGAGGGTAGTTATTTATTGCCTGAAAAAGTATATGGGGATGCTTATTTAAAAGCAATTAAAGATGTATTTGGAGTTACAAGTAAATAGTTCCTTATAAAAGAAAAATCCCGTTTCACGGGATAGCTATGAAACGGGAAGCTACAACTTGATGTTCTCTGATTTTAAAAATTGATTTTATAGAGGATATTCGTCAAAAGCATACAATACGGTCGACAAATAGCGTTCACCAGTATCAGGCAAGATGGCCACAATTTTTTTACCTTTGTTTTCGGGACGTTTAGCTAATTCGGCAGCAGCATAAACGGCTGCTCCTGATGAGATACCCACCAACAAGCCTTCGTTTTGTGCCAGTTCGCGGCTGGTTTTGATGGCGTCATCACCTTTTACGAGCAATATCTCGTCCACCACGTCACGGTTGAATGTTTTGGCAACAAAGCCCGGGCCGATACCTTGAATTTTATGCGGGCCTTTTGCTCCTCCTGACAACACAGGTGATTCGGCCGGTTCTACCGCAATAATCTTAATGTTCGGATTGTGTTTTTTCAAAGTCTCTCCAACTCCACTGACAGTACCTCCGGTTCCGACACCTGAGACAAAAATATCGATCCCCCCGTCTGTGTCTTTCCAGATCTCTTCTGCCGTCGTACGTTTATGAACATCAGGGTTGGCCGGATTTTCAAACTGTTGCGGAACAAACGAATTGGGAGTTTCGGCGGCAATTTCTTTGGCTTTTTCAATGGCACCGGCCATTCCAAGCTGTCCGGAGGTAAGTACGAGCTCCGCTCCCAATGCCTTCAACAGGTTGCGACGTTCTGTACTAAACGTTTCGGGTAAAGTGATAATCAGTCGATATCCTTTGGATGCTGCCACAAAAGCCAACCCGACACCGGTATTTCCACTGGTGGGTTCAACAATTACAGAACCTTTTTTCAATAGGCCTTTTGCTTCGGCATCTTCGATCATAGCTAAGGCTATACGGTCTTTCACACTTCCGGCAGGATTGTAATATTCCAATTTGCCGATCACAGTTGCTTCCAGTGCATGTTTTGCATTATAATTCGATAGTTCCAACAGAGGCGTATTTCCTACTAAATCTGTTAGTTTCTTGGCAATTTTAGACATAATGGTAATTGTTACGGTTATTAATTTTAACAAAGGTAGAGGTTGTTTCATTACCCCGCAATCGCATAAATGTGGTATTTTTTAGTTACAGGAGTGATGCGCAATAAGCTGTTTCAAACATAAGAATGGTGTTTGATCCGTTTCTATTTTGTTAAATAAGAAAAAAACGATGGGATTGAAATTTGTTATATCTATCTTTGATTATTAAAGGTATGTGAGGCTGCCCGTTGATTCTTTCGAATTAAAAAAGCTGAAATTCGAAACATTAATCAAAGGAGAAGAATAACTTCGAACTATTCAAACAAATAAAATAATAAGATATCCATGAAAAAAATTATCACCCTAAGTCTTTTGCTTTTTACGGGGCAGCTCTTGATGGCTCAAATATTTAGTGTTGGTGTAAAGGCAGGATACGAAGCCGCTTCAAGTTACAATCAGTTTAAGGACATGAATATTGCCAACAATGTTGTTGATCAATTAAAATCAGGATTTGGCAATGGATATCAGTTAGGAGGCTGGATGCGCATTGGCGCAAAGAGCCTTTATTTGCAACCTGAGTTGTTGTTTAACTTCAAAAATAGTACACAAACGGTCTATATCGACAACACATCATTACAAAGCTCCTTCAAGTCGCGTACTTTTGAAGTGCCTTTGATGCTGGGTTATAAATTGATTGATTTGAAGCTGATGAATTTACATGTCACTACCGGGCCAAGATTTATTTTTAATTCCGGCTCTTCATTAACGCAAAGCAATGATTGGGGTTCGTTTAGTTCATCGGTCACACAACAAGTAAAAAGTGGCAATTTGGGATGGGAATTAGGTGCCGGGGTCGATATTCTTGCTCTTAGTATTGATGTGCGCTATTGTGATTATTTTGCGTCATCCACTTCATTCACGTTGAATAATCAAACTTTTAGCACGAATAACGGTGGACACGGCATTTTCATCACTCTTGGGTGGCGATTGTTTTAACTGAATTCTATGTCATTACTCTAAAATTACTAATTTAGCATATTTCAGAAGCAGTGCTCGTAGTCCGTTGCTGCCAAAATCAACAGTTGCTTTCCAATTGCCATCCATTTGTTCTAATGAGATGACGATTCCTTGTCCGAATTTTTCGTGAAATACCTTGTTGCCTACAGTAATACCTCCTCCTGACTGAATAGATGCTTCAGCACTATTGCTTATTTGTGCAGATGTGGGAGTAAGCTTTTTCCACGTTGATGTTATAGCATGCGGGATGTCATGTATTGAATTCGTCGTCTCGTTTGACTGTTCAAATAACATTTGCTTTCCAACTGAATTTTCTTTCTGCCATTTTGGTGTGAAGGAAGAAGTGGACATTGGTTGTCTAAAATCTGCAGGAAGATCAATTAAGCCCGGATCAATATCCGATAGAAAGCGACTTGGGTTGGTGAAATTCAGTTGCCCGTTTCGGAAGCGGCTTCTGGCATAGCTGATAAAACAACGCTCTTCGGCGCGAGTCAATGCCACATAAAACAATCGTCGTTCTTCTTCGAGCTCTCGTTCGGATGATATGTAACTTGAGGGGAACAGTTCCTCTTCCATTCCTACAATGAATACATTGCGAAACTCCAGTCCTTTCGCTGCATGGATAGTCATCAAGGTCAGTTTGTCATCGGCGGAATCATCGGCATCCATATCCTGATCGGAAAGCAATGAGACTTCAGATAAGAAATCAGCTAAGCTAATTTTCGTTTCACCATCATTTGCTTTATCTTCGCAAAACGTATGAATTCCACTCACTAATTCTTGAATGTTTTCACGGCGGCTTATGTTTTCAACAGAAAGATCTTCTGTCATATCTGCACTAATACCGACAGTCTTGACTATTTTAACGGCCATTTCATAGGCATCGAGTGTTGTCATTTCATCAGCAAGAGCATGAATCATGGCATGGAAATTGATCAATTTTGTTACTGTCGGTCGGTTAACAGGCAGTTGAAAGAAAACAGGATCACCAATAACAGACCAAAGTGAAACCTGATTGTGGTTGGCGCATTCGATGACTTTACTCATGGTTGTGTCTCCAATGCCGCGAGTTGGATAATTGATGCATCTTTTCAACGCTTCACCATCTAACGGATTGATAATAAAACGAAAATAGGCCAAAACATCGCGAATCTCTTTGCGTTGATAAAACGACAATCCTCCATAAATGCGATAAGGAATGTTGCGTTTGCGCAGCGCTTCTTCAAAGTTTCTTGATTGGGCATTAGTTCGATAGAGGATAACAAACTCGTTGTAAGGGTGATGCTCTTGATAATAAAGATCGGAGATTTCTTTTGCCACGATATACCCTTCCTCTGTGTCAGTCATAGCTGTAAGCAATTGAATGGGTATTCCTTTGCCTTTTTCTGAAAAGACATTTTTCTGAATTTGTCCTTTGTTTTTCTTGATCAAACTATTTGCTGCTGCGACGATGTTTTGCGTTGAACGGTAATTTTGTTCTAACTTGAATAGTTTACTATCAGGAAAATGGGATTTAAATTGGAGTATATTGGCAATATTGGCACCTCGAAATGAGTATATGCTTTGTGCATCGTCGCCAACGACGGCAATATGTTGATGAATTTCTGCCAGGCGCTTCACAATAATATGCTGTGCAAGATTTGTATCTTGATATTCATCTACTAAAATAAATTGAAACCGTTGTCGATATTCTTCCAGTACATCAGGAAAATCACGTAAAAGGATGTTCGTGTAGAGTAACATGTCATCGAAATCCATCGCATTAGCCTGATGACATTGTTTTGCATATGTGGTATAAATGGTGCTGAACAATGGAATTCGTCCTCCGGCATCAGATTTTAATAAATCACCATGTGATTCATATGCCGATGCAGTGATCAAATTGTTTTTCGCAAACGAAATGCGACTCTGAATCATTCCGGGTTTATATACCTTATCATCTAATTGCATCTCTTTAATGATGCTTTTTAGTACACTGCGTGAGTCTGAGCTGTCATACACTGTAAACTGAGACGTAAAACCGATACGCTCGGCTTCAGAGCGTAACATACGTGAGAAGATTGAATGAAACGTCCCCATCCATAACCATTTTGCCTTATCATGACCCACTAAATCGGCAACACGTCGTTTCATTTCGCGAGCCGCTTTGTTGGTGAATGTAAGAGCTAAGATAGAAGAAGGATGGTATCCGCTCAGCAATAGATAGGCAATTTTATAAGTCAGTACTCGTGTTTTTCCAGAACCTGCCCCAGCAATGACCAGCGATGGGCCATCGTTGTACGAAACGGCTTCACGTTGATTATCATTTAATTGATCAAGTAATTGCTGCAAAGTTATCATGAGAAGCTAACAATAAATAAAACGACTCAAAAGTAAGTAAAGATAGTTATTCGGGGTCATTCCCTCCAATGTTTCCTTAAATAAAAAGTGAGGAAATAGTTCCTCACTAAAAAAACAGGAGCAACCGACATCGGTTGCTCCTCTATCAAATTTTACTGATTATAGTGTTTGTATTTAAAAAGCATTTATAATAGCGACAAAATCTGCTACTTTCAATGAAGCCCCTCCAATCAAACCACCATCAACATCAGCATTCGCAAACAATTCTTTAGCATTCCCTGCATTGCAACTGCCACCATACAAAATTGTAACATTATCAGCTACTTGTTTGCCATATTTTCGAGCAACTAAGCTACGAATAAAGGCATGTATTTCTTGTGCTTGATCGGGTGATGCAGTCTTTCCTGTTCCAATTGCCCAGACAGGTTCGTAAGCTAAAATTATTTTGCCAAAATCTTCTGCTGACAGATTGAAAACAGAGCCTTCCAACTGTGCTTTTACTACTTCATTTTGACGATTATCTTCGCGTTCTGCCAATACTTCACCGATACAGAAAATAGGTCTCAAATCATTTTTCAGGGCTAAAAGCACTTTATCCTTCAAAGTCTCGAATGTTTCGCCATAATAAGCGCGACGTTCTGAGTGACCTAGAATCACATAATCTGCTCCGGTTGATTTTATCATTGAAGCACTTACTTCGCCGGTATAAGCACCTGATTCTTTGTTGGCACAATTTTGTGCTGCAACTCCGATTTTTTTGGTTTCAATAGCAGATGCAACAGATGCTAAATGAATAAAGGGTGTTCCAATAATCACGTCACAGTTTAAGCTTTTTCCGGCCAAAACGCTGTTTAATTCTGTTGCTAATGTCAATCCTTCTTGCAAGGTTTTGTTCATTTTCCAATTCCCTGCTACAATGTTCTTTCTCATTTGTTTGAATAATTAGTAGTAGTGTGATAAAATATATTGCTTCGTTTTTTGCTTTTAAATCCTTTTTTGAGCCAGTGCCGCATTCCACCAAAAAGCAGAATATAAAGCAAGGCCAGTCCGACAACTTTCCATATGGGGGGAATTTTTGGCATTTCATCTTTCGGATTATTGCTCAGCGGTTTTGAGAATTGAGGTAATGAAGCATTCGCCCATTTATTGAGCACTGATCCATTATACAACAACATTAAGCCTGGATTGGAGCGAATCACGGTTTTTAATGTTGTAGGATCTGTAGTGCAAATAGGAATGTGAAGTCCGGTCTTTTGAATAAAATCGGCTGCATCATTTACAGTTGATCCCGTAAGAAGATAAATGGCGTAATGATTTTGCTGTGCATATTGATATAGATTCTCTATATCATCAAGATGGTTGGTTTGCATTTGATTCAAATCGTATGCAACAACCAAAAACAAGTAGTTGTTGAGATGCAAAAGGCTATCTGTCAAATCATGCATATTCGAGTCATGAATCGAAAAATCATGGATAGCAGGTGTATAGCCTTTTTTTATTAGTTGTGTATGCTGATCGACAAACTTCCAGGTTGTGTCAGGATAGTTGTTAAGTGTAAATTCTTTTTTTACTCCGTTTTTCTCTAAAATGAATGTTGAAGCATAAACATCAGTCGGAGCGCCCGGTGGAATTATCATTCCCTGTGAAAGGTTGTTTCCAATCTTGTAAGGGCGAAAATCGAGCATCGGCAAATAATAGTAGTTGACATGAGCAATAGCTAATAAAAAGAACAGGGAAAATCCCATCAAAATCCATTCTGTCTTAGGCTTCAATTTAGAAACGTGATAACGCATTAACAGAGCAATTATTACTACCATCAATGACAAAACGATATTTTTATAGAATGTGGTCCAGTTTCCGATGACCCATGCATCACCAAAACAACCACAATCACTGACGGGGTTCTTCAGAGCAATCCATAGAGTAAGCGGAGTCATTACAACCATAAAAATGGCTGCCATCAGCAGTGATAATTTTAATCGAATACCTGTAATCAGATTTAGTCCAATCAACAATTCAATGAGGGACAATGTTACTGAAAAAATGATGGCATAAGGGGTCAGGTGCTCCAATCCCAAGGGTGTAAAATAGTCCTGAAATTTGTAAGCCGTGCCTAATGGATCAATTAGTTTTACAAATCCAGAAAAGACAAACACTGCGCCCAGCAACCAGCAACTAAGCCTTAACAAATGAGTCAGGAGAGCTTTCATGTGGCGAAAATTAAATCGGTGAGATAGAAAAAACACACAAAATAATCATGTATTAAGTATTTGTTAATTCGGTTTCAAATTCTATTTTTATCAATGCAAAGACAGCATAATTAATCATGTCAACATAGTTCGCATCAATTCCTTCCGAAATCAACGTGTGTCCGCTATGATCTTCAATTTGTTTTGTTCGATAGAGTTTCATCAAAACCAGATCATTGTATGATTCTACGCGCATCATTCTCCACGCCTCATCATAATCATGATTTTTTGCCATCATTATAGTCTTTGCCCGTTGCACATAAACATCATAAAGAACTAAAGCTTCTTGAGGTGAAAGATCGGCATCTTCAGCATGGCCTTTTTCTAACTGGATCAATCCTATCACACCATAATTGACAATAGCAATCCATTCATTACGTACATCTTCATCAACCATCGCCTCTTTTTTTGTTGCCAGCGACCGAATTCTGCTTGCTTTGATGAACAATTGATCGGTAACGGAAGCCGGACGAAGAATTCGCCATGAACTACCATAGTCAGTCAGTTTTTTGGTAAAGATATCGCGACATTGATGAATTACATTGTCATATTGTTGATCAGTATTGAGCATAAGCAGACATTTAGGAGTAAAAATAGTCAATTTTTCGCAAAAATCAGGTTCAATAATATGGATATTGGAGTGGCTGTTTTGAACTAAAAATCAACTTCAAAGGTACTCTTTTTTCTGCATTCAACCAACTTTCGATTGTGCTGAATACGTAACTGGTTGGCTAATAAACAATAGAAAACCGCCTTTCTTCTGGAAGAAAAGGCGGTTTGAAAAACAAAAAACACAATGTGTTTTTTTAGATTTAATTGGCAGCTTGTTCAGGAGCAGGAGCAGCCGCTGCTGCAGCTTCTTTTGCTGCATCCACTGCTTTTGCAGCAAGGGCAGCTGATTCTTCAGCTTGTTTTTTTGCTAATGCTGCAACTTTTGCTTGATTTTTAGCAACTTCTTCTTCGTGACGCTTTTTGGCTTGCTCTTTTGTTTCAGAAGACAGCTTTTCTTGCAACGAAGTTACAACTGCAATGCGTGATGCTTTCCAATCGGCAAAACGCTTATTAGCTTCTGTTTCATCAAATGCGCCCTTTTTGATTCCTCCTTGTAGGTGCTTCATCAATAAAACACCTTCGTCGGAAAGAATATTACGTGTTGTATCAGTTGGTTCTGCTCCAACGTTTATCCAATATAATGCACGATCGAAGTTAAGATCAATAGTTGCCGGATTTGTGTTGGGATTGTACGATCCAATTCGTTCGATAAATTTACCATCTCTTGGTGCACGACTGTCGGCGACTATAATGTGGTAATAGGCATACCGCTTACGTCCGTGTCTTTGTAATCTGATTTTTGTTGCCATTGAATGTTGGATTAAATAATATAAAAAGCCTAACTCGCTTTTACCCGAAAAGCGCCACAAAGATACGCTTTTTTCTTATTCGTTGTATATCCTTCGTAAAAACGTTTCTTCAATCTTTTCTTAGGTATGATTTATAGAGTTGGTAAACTCATACCGTTTATCTTACGGTATAAATCCAAAGCATATACATCTGTCATACCGGATACAAAGTCGAGCATAGCTAGCATCTTTTCATAAAATGTTACGCCGTTCAGCTCATATTGTGTCGGAATTCGCAATAACAATTGACGTGAATAAGCTTTATCCGGAAATAATACAGCTTGTGTTAGTTCCTGAAGCAATGTTGTAATGATTTTATGACCTGCTAATTCTACATCCAATACGTCCGAAGCACAATAGATCTTATGTTTTGCCATGTTGGCGCATTCTCGGTAGGCTGAAAATAAAGGATCAGGCAGTTTGTCAATCAATGAACCCTGAAAAGTACCCGATAATATTGCTTCTTCATGTTCTACAAAGACTTGTGCAACTACATCAACTAAAACTCCGATAACAGAAGAGCGAAGGTAAGCAATTTGTTCGTTTGCATCTGATACGATTAATAATGTTTCGGAGATGCGTTTTAATCGTGTGGGTTGAAAAAAGAGTTGCAATAAACGTTTGGTTTCATCTGCAGAAATGATTTTCAGCTTTTGCGCATCTTCCATGTCCATTAATTGGTAACATATGTCGTCGGCAGCTTCCAATAAATAGGTTAATGGATAGCGCACAAAGCGTTGTGGGTATTGAGGATGATGGAGAATTCCCAACTCTTTGGCAATGCGGAGATAAATCGCTTCATCGGCATGAAAAAAACCAAACTTAGTCTTGTTGTTATCAGCGTGGTTAGACAGATAAGGATATTTTATTAGTGTGGCTAACGTAGCATAAGTCATGGCAAAACCACCTTCCCGACGACCATTGAAACGATGGGTTAGTAATCTGAAGGCATTGGCATTTCCTTCAAAATGAGTAAAATCGGTCCAAAAGGAGATTTCTTCCAAATGATCTTTTACCACATGCCCGTATCCTTCAGAGAAGAAAGTGCCAATAGCTTGCTCTCCCGAATGTCCAAAAGGAGGATTGCCTAAATCATGTGCTAAACATGCTGCGGCGATAATGGCTCCAATTTCATCCATAAAGGGTGGGCAGTATGAATGTTTCTCTTTCAGGAGTTTACTCGCCACACTGCCCAAAGACCTTCCTACACTGGCAACTTCTAAACTGTGTGTTAGTCGGTTGTGGACAAATACACTGCCCGGAAGTGGAAATACTTGCGTTTTGTTTTGTAACCTACGGAAAGGAGCTGAAAAGATGAGCCGATCATAATCTCGTTGAAACTCGGTACGATCGCCAGCGCGTTGTTCGTGGTAATGTTCCATACCTAACCTTTTGTTGGTAAGTAATGTACCCCATTGCATAGCATTATTGATCATGTTGGATTGGTTTCGATAGCTGAGAAACAGAAAAGGCTTGCAAGTAAACCACTCACAAACCTTCTGTGTCTGTTATCCATTAGTATATAATAGCTGCCTATCTTTCTCTGTGAGAATGTCTTTTGCTTTTTGATGCTCTGGCGAGTCCTCTCGAAAAATTGGATGATGGTTTTAGCTTGCCAAGCTCATAATCAAATGAACTTCTTTTGTTAATGACGTACATGTCATGAATAGGCGTACCCTCGGCAAAATCGAATATATGTTCAGGATTAATGGCATTTCCCAGATAACGTACTTCAAAATGCAAATGTGGTCCTGTTGATCGTCCTGTACTTCCACCTAATCCGATTTCATCACCCGATTTGAGAGGTTCATTTTCATGTACTAAAATTTTGGAAAGGTGACCATAAACAGTTTCCAATCCATTGTCATGTCGTACAACGACATAGTTGCCGTAACCACCAGCTTCATAACCGGTAATACGTACCTTTCCATTAAAAGCACAACGAACAG
>Ga0326727_10018790_pt1 | contig 14042 bp, 12 predicted proteins | sample MB2enrmetagenome_FD_207643 | JGI IMG/M metagenome (GOLD analysis project Ga0326727, IMG submission 207643) | Lab enriched peat soil microbial communities from McLean, Ithaca, NY, United States - MB29MY | ecosystem: Environmental > Terrestrial > Soil > Wetlands > Peat | place: USA: New York...
TTAACCCGGAAAAGAGGGCTACATCAAAAACCGCTTGACAGTAAGGAAATGATAAGAGAGAAAAGGAGTATCTAACCCACCACAATCAATAGAAAAAACAGGCTTTATTACGTACAGCTTGCCAGACCCTTACCCTGTCACCGCGCCAGCAAAAACTGCAGAAATGATCTCCATCTCCTCCCAGGGCCTTGATGGGGGATGGTTTCCAGTTCCGGCGGGAGAAGGAAGCCGGCGGCACTTTTTAGTTAATCAGAAACAGAGTTCTTGCAACACCTGGAGGCCGCCAACCAAGGCCAACAGAGCGATAAGATAGAGGGGAGACACCTTACCCAGAGCGCCCAGCAGCAATACTGCGGCAGCACCTCCGAACCGGAAGGATAGGCGGGTTTTTTGAATTTCATTACGGCTGAGGTCAATGATAAGTTGGATACAGCCGATGAAAAGGATAACCGATGCTGCGGCTCCACAGATGAGCCAGCGTGCTCCTGGTGGCAAGACCACCTCCTGCGGACTGGCAACCACATATTGCACCCCTACGGCACTGGCCGCCAGGCCGATGACCAGGGGTAGATGGGCATAAAGCCACCCCTGGTAAAGCCAGATGCGGCCCTGGGCCCGGGCGGCGCGGATGGCGGCCCCGTCAATATTGTCAAAATAGATCCACCACAGGCTGAAGGCGAGGCTCAATCCCAATGCCGCGCTAATTCCGGACTGGACACTCCAAGCGTGCTTTGTTAAGCCCATCACCGTTCCGGCAATAGCCTCTCCCAGCACGATTAGGGTAAAGGCCGCGAAGCGTTCCGGCAGGTGGGTGGCGTGGGGGGCCAACTGGGAGTGAAGTTTCCCGGCGCCCAAAGGGGTAGCGAAATCGATCAAAAGACCGGCTCCCCACAGGTAAAAGCGGAAAGGGGTAGTGACCCAGGCCGACACCAGCCAAATGAAGGCAGCCACGCCGAAACCCAGAGCAAAGCGTTTCGTCAGGGGCCGGGCGGCAGGCACCCAGACATGGGCGCCCAGGTATTCCCCTACCAGGATGAAGCGAATAGCGGCATACGAGAGGGCGAAGCCGGCTGAACCACGGCCCAAGCCAGCATGAACATTAACTGCCATTGCCGCGACCGCAAACATCTGGGCGATAATAAACAGGCGATGTCCCAGGTCATCGGTGTCAAACCGGGTGGCATAGAAGGACTGACCAACCCAGGCCCACCAGACCGGAACGCCCAATGCGACGAAAGTGAGGACTCCACGGATAGAAAGGTCCAGGCTGAGTTCGAAAGTCAGCTGGGCCACCACCGCGGCAAAGAGCAGATCATAAAACAGTTCCAACCAGGTGGCGTGCCGTTCTCCCTCCGCGCCCTCGCCGATGCGCAGCCGCGGCGGCTTCCACAAGATTTTTTTCATACCGGATCAAGCCTCGGCAAAGCCAGGCCTGCCTCATCTTTTGACGGGTTTGATGAAAGTGCCCTCCTGATATAGGTGACCCGGGCCTCCAGGGGATCCACTATTATTACCCAGCAGCCCGCCTCTTGCCGGAGGCGGGCTTTTTGGGGACCTGGGGGGAGGCCCGGGCGGCGAGGGTTATGGAGGTCAGGAGCCGGGCCGAACAAGATCCCGGGCCAGGGCGGCGGCCTGGTAAAGGAGCTCCGGCCGCCCGTCGATATCGCCCAAATCCCTGACCCCGACGGCCCGCAGCAAATAGACCGGATCGAAGCCATAGAGCTTCAGCCAGCGCTTGTAACGCGGGTAAATGTCGGCGAACTCCTCCGGGTCCGGATTGGCCTGAGCCAGGATCAACACCGCCTTTTTCCCCGGCGGCACCCGGCTGCTGAAGTCGGGATTGAAGTAGGAAAAGGTGCGGTCAAAGAAGCACTTTAGCTGGCCGATGAGATCGCCATAATAAACCGGGAAGGCCAACACCAATATCTGAGCTTCTTTGATGGCCGCCAGGATCGGGGTAGCCTCATCTTTCAGGACGCAAAAGTCGCTTTCGGTCTTGCACTTGAGACAACCCTGGCAGCCCTGGTAGGTCATTTTATTGAGCGAATATTCCTGGACCTCGGCGCCCTGTTCCCGGGCTGCAGCCAAAAATTGCCGGGCCAGACCGGTGCTGTTCCCCTGGGGCCGGGGGCTTCCCAAGACGGCCACTATCTTCATAAGCGCACCTCCCCTGAAGTGAACCGGAAGCAATTATACAGCCAGATTTTTTTATCATATCTCAGAGGGGTTGGAAAGGGCTCTGGCCTTTCCCTTGACTTTGCTCCACGGCTTATCTAACTTTTGGCAAATATGGCGGTTCTGATAGGTTATCAGCATGAAGATGCGAAAAATCTTAATTTTCCTGGGCTTGTTAATATTGCTAAACGGGCTGGTCCGGCCGGCCGCCTTGCCGGCGGGGGAGAACCGGCTGGAGTGCTCGGAATACGGCAATCCTTTTACCTGGGTGACCATCGGGAAGACCAAGGTGAAGGCCGAGGTGGTCAGTTCCCCGGAGAAAATTTACCTGGGGCTGGGGAAACGGTCGGAGCTCCCGGAAGGGCGGGGCATGTTGTTTGTCATGCTCCAGCGGGAGATTCAGGAATTTTGCATGCGGGACATGCACTTTGCCCTGGATTTCATCTGGCTGACGCCCGGGCGGGTGGCCGGCCTGACCAAAAACGTTACGCCTCAGGATCAGCAGGTCGGTTATAAATCCCCGGTGCCGGTGAATTACATTCTGGAGGTGCCGGCCGGGTTTTGTGACCGGCACGGCATTAAAGTGGGGGATAAGGCCATTTGGTAGGGCGGGCGACCCAGCCGGCGCCCCGGCGAATCATGGCCGGAGCCGGCTGGAGCCAGCGGCCACAGCTTGTCAAGGGCGAGAAATTACGGTATCTTTGGTGGCCATGTTGACCGATTTGGAAAAGCGGGTGATTCTGGCCCTGCAACGGGACCTGGAGGTGGAACCCCGACCTTTTCGCAAACTGGCGGTCCTGCTGGGCCTGGAAGAAGAGGTGCTGCTGGCCGCCATTCGGGGGCTGATGGAGAAGGGTTATATTAGGCGCTTTGGCGCGACCCTGAGGCATCAGAAGTCGGGCTTCGCGGCCAACGCCCTGGTGGCCTGGAGGGTGCCCGAGGCAGACCTCAAACGCATCGGCCAAAAAATGGCGGCGCAGCGCGTAGTGAGTCACTGTTACGCCCGGCGGCCGGTCCCCCCGGCCTGGCCTTACAACCTCTATACCATGATACACGGCCGCTCCCGGGAGGAGTGTCTTAAAACCGCGATCCGCATGGCCCAGGAGACCGGGCTCAGCGATTACCAGGTGCTTTTCAGCGAAAGCGAATTGAAAAAGACCACCATGCGTTATTTCAGTGGTCAGTGATCCGTGGGCGGTGGGCAGTTTTGGCGTTCCCGAAATTCCTGGGTTTTCTTCAGGAAGCTCCTAAAAAGCAATGATCTTGGATTTTTTTGGCGCAGCCGCATATGCTCCCTGAAGCAGGGCAGACCTCCGGGTCCGTTTACCGATTACTGCATTATTGACCCCTGACCACTGACTACGTATGCCTTCACCAAGGAGTCACCCATGGCAAATGTGGTGGAATCGCAGCGCCTGTTCGAGCAGGCGCTGGCGCTGATGCCCGGCGGGGTTAACAGCCCGGTCCGGGCCTGGGGCGCCGTGGGCCTGACGCCGCCGCGGCTCCTGGTCCGGGGCGAGGGTTCCCGGGTCTATGACGTGGACGGCAATTCCTATCTGGACTATGTTGGTTCCTGGGGCCCGCTGATCCTGGGGCACGCCGTCCCGGAAGTGCTGGCCGCGGTGCAGGCGGCGGCGGCCCGAGGCCTCGGTTTCGGGGCTTCCACCGCCGGGGAGGTGGAACTGGCCCAACTGCTGGTGGAGGCGGTGCCGTCCCTGGAGATGGTGCGCCTGGTGACTTCCGGCACCGAGGCCTGCATGAGCGCCCTGCGCCTGGCCCGGGGCGCCACCGGGCGGCCCCGGGTGCTCAAGTTTGACGGCTGCTACCACGGCCATGCCGACTCCTTCCTGGTGGCGGCGGGCAGCGGCGTGCTCACCCAGGCCATTCCCGGCAGCCCCGGGGTGCCGGCGGAGATTGCCTCCCTCACCCTGTCCCTGCCTTACAATAACCTGGAGGCGGTAAAGGAGGCGGTCCGGCGGCACCGGGGGGAGATCGCCGCGATCATCGTGGAGCCGATCGCCGGGAACATGGGAGTGGTCTTGCCCCGGCCGGGGTTCCTGGAAGGTTTGCGGCAGTTATGCCACCAGGAAGGCATCATTTTGATCTTCGACGAAGTGATTTCCGGCTTCCGGGCCGCCTGGGGCGGGGCTCAGGCGCTTTATGGCGTCACGCCCGACCTCACCTGCCTGGGGAAGATTATTGGCGGCGGCTTGCCGGTGGGGGCCTATGGCGGCCGGCGGGAACTGATGTCCCAGGTGGCCCCATCCGGACCAATCTACCAGGCCGGGACCCTGTCCGGCAATCCGGTGGCGGTGGCCGCCGGATTGGCGACCCTGAAGCTTCTGCAAAAGGCCGGGACTTACGAGGAACTGGCAGAGAAGGGCGCCTGGCTGGAAAACGAGCTGGCCCGGGCCGCGGCCTCAGGCAAGGCGGAGGTCACCATTAACCGGGCGGGATCGCTGCTCACTGTGTTCTTTACCGGGCGGCCGGTGCAGGACCTGGCGGACGCCCGGCAAGCGGATTTAGCCCGCTTCCGCCAGTTTTTCCAAGGGATGCTGGCTCAGGGGATTTATCTGCCGCCGTCGCAGTTCGAGGCCTGGTTCCTCTCCCGGGCCCATACGGCGGCCGACCTGGAGAAGACCGCGGCGGCGGCTCGGCAGGTGTTCAGCCGGAGTTAGAGGTCCAAGAAGCTGAATTTTCCCCATCTCTTTTTCTCAGAGGGGGAACTTAGCGGAATTATGGCGGGCAGTGCCCGCCCTACATTCCAAGGAAGTCCCCCTTTGCCTAAGGGTGATTTAACCACCAGCAATCGGAAGAAATTTTTGGCGAATACCAGAGCCAGGCGGGTCTTTAGGGGCCCGCTTATTTATTCAGGGCCCGAAAATTCCCCCAGGGGAGGCCCAGGCTGGAACCGCCAGTTATGGGGTGGAGCACCCCTCGGCTGGGAGAGGAAGTCCCGGAGCGGTGAGTGCTCCGGGGTGTGGTCCACAGAGGTGCGCCTTTGTGAAAAATTTCCTAAGCGCCAGGTTCACCACTATTTTCATTGACGGAGGAAATATTTCATGTCAGACTCCTTCCACTATAGTACTTGATAAAAATTTCTCCGAAAAGGAGGTGAGGCGTCCAATTCGCAGGCTAAAAGCAGTATGAGCGTTATTCATAGAAGGTTGCGGAGCAGGCTTTTTTTCAAGTCATAATTTCAGGAGGGAGCACATGGCAGACAAAGTTCCCGGAAGGGCGTGGCTGGTAACCTTCGCCGGCACCGCGGTGAATCTGTGTTTGGGTATTCTGTACGCCTGGAGTGTCTGGTCCAAGGCGCTGATCAATGAAAAAATGGCCGGCCAGGCCATGACCGGTGCGAACGAGGGCTGGGTTTATCTCACCAATTCTCAGGCTGCCGACCCCTTTATGTTTTGCGTAATCATCTTTACCCTGCTGATGATTCCTGGGGGCAAAATTCAGGATAAATTCGGTCCCAAGGTGGGCGCCATCACTGGCGGCCTTTGCCTGGCGGTAGGATGTATCATTGCCGGCTTGACCAAGAGCTATACCGGCCTGATCGTTGGCTTCGGCATCTTCGGCGGCATCGGCATGGGCATCGGCTATGCGGCCCCCACCCCGGCGGCCCTGAAGTGGTTCGGCCCGCACAAACGGGGCCTCATCGCCGGCCTGGTAGTCGGCGGGTACGGCGGCGCGGCACTCTACGTGGCTCCCTTGGGTGCCCACCTGATTAGCGTCGGCGGCCTTACTTACAGCTTCGTATTTCTGGGCATCCTCTTTGGGGTGGTCACCGTCATCGCCGGCAGCCTGCTGTCCTGGCCGGAGCCCGGTTATGTGCCGCCGGCCGCCCCGGTTAAGCGCGGCGCGGTCAAGCACGTGGGCACCGTGGTGGACTGGGCCCCCTCGGAGACCCTCAAGACCTGGCAGTTATATGCCCTGATATTGATGTTCATCGGCAGCACTCAGTCAGGCCTGATGGTTATCTCCATTGCAGCGCCGCTATTGGCCTTGGCAGCTAAAGGCGTGCCATTCCTGATAGCCAACGCCTGGATTCTGCCGTGGTACGGCGGCGCGGTGAATGCCTCGGGCCGGGTGGTCACCGGCCTATATTCGGATAAGATCGGCCGCACCAATGCCTACTCCCTGAACTGCATCATCTCGGCCATCTGCCTGTTCTTGATGCCTACCATTGTCGGGGGCAAGAGCGTCATCTTACTGTTCGTGGCCGTGGGCATCGCCTACTGGCAGTACGGCGGCGGTCTCTCCCTGATGCCGTCCTTCACCGCCGACTTCTATGGCCCCAAGAACCTGGGGATGAATTACGGCCTGGTGTTCCTCGGGTGGGGCGGCGGGTTCTTCATGGCTAAAGTTGCCGGGATCGTCAAGGATGCCTATGGCACTTACGATTTGGCCTTCTATTTGTCCGGGGTGGTGCTGATTATCGTCGTGATCCTGTCCCGGATTACCAAGCGGCCGCTCCATGAACGTGAGTAATAAGGCGACTCAGGGATGAGTTGACCTTTACGAGCAAATCTCCAGAAAAACCGAGAAGGCAGGGAAGCATCCCTGCCTTCTCTATGTGGGAGGGAGAAAGACCTGCCAATGCCTTTTGAATCCGCCTGGCCCGTACCTTTCATCCTCGATCCGCTCCATCTGGAGGTGGGCTCGGCGACCGCGTTCTGCATTTCGGTGCTGTTGGCGGTGCTGGTCAATGCTGAGGGCCAGGCCTTCGCGGCCACCATTCTGGGGGACGCCCGGCAAAATCCCCAGGACCGCTTCCATTTCAATGCCTTCTTGCACTTGAGCCTGCTGGGAACGATTTGTTACCTGGTGGGGGGATTCGGCTGGCCCCGGACCATAGACGTCGATCCCGGCAAATTCAAACATCCCCGGACCTACCTGGTGATCACCCGCTTCGCCGGCCCTATTTTCAACCTGCTTTTGGCCAGCATCGCCGGCACCCTGGCATCCGTGCTGAAAACCCTGAATTATCCCTCCCGGGTCTTGGTTATGGTCCTCGGGGTTAGCGTGACCACGGCGGTCTATAACCTGATCATCCTCCCACCGTTGGCGGGGGGATTTTTAATCCTTGAATTGCTCCCAGCCAGATTCGCCACGGGAAAGCGAATATTGTTGCAGGCCGGACCTTTACTCATTTTGGCGTTGGCGCTGCTGGAACGCCTCCAGCCCCAGGGCCTCGTCAGTCCCTATCTTAACCCGCTGATTAGGGCAATTTTTCATTATCTCCTGGGCTGAGTGAGGGTTGGGAAAATGAGTCCGGTCGCCGGAGCGCCAAGAATTGGCAAATTCTGGTGATTCAACAATTGAACAACGATTTACCATCCCCTAAAGAATAGCTTCTGTCAGAACTTAAACAAATATTTGTTTAAATATAGGAGCATTTTGTGCTAAAATAGGTTTCGAAAAATTGACATAAGAACCTGTCTATCTCCCTTTCGGCTGCTGGGGAGCCAGTGAGGTGGAGGACTGGTCTTGCCTAACGAACGCGACAGATTTGCCTCCCGGATTCCCGGGGTGGTCTGCCGGCCCCTGAGGCAACATCACGATTCCCGGGGTTGGCTGGCGGAGATCTTCCGCCAGGACGAATTGCCCCCGGAGCAGTTCCCGGTGATGGCTTATATTTCGGTGACCCAGCCGGGGATGGGGCGGGGGCCCCACGCCCATCGAGAGCAAACCGATCTCTTCTGTTTCCCCGGTCCGGGCGAATTTCACCTGGTTTTGTGGGACCAGCGCCCCGATAGCCCCGTTCATGGCGTACACCAGGAGTTCGTGCTGGGGGAAAATTGTCCGGGCATTATTATCATTCCTCCGGGGGTGGTGCACGGTTATAAGAATCTCAGCGCCCACCCGGGACTGGTGTGTAATTTCGCCAACCGCCTTTATCGGGGACCAGGGCGCTCTGAGCCGGTGGATGAGATCCGGTATGAGGATGACCTCGACTCACCGTTTCGGCTGTAGGGGCGAATCTCCCGCCCAGGCGCCAGGGCGCCAAGGCGCAACGATAATGAGTTTATGAGAATTTTGATCGCCGGCGCCGCCGGACAGTTGGGGCAGGCTCTGATCCGGGCGGCGGCCACCCAGGGATGGGAGGTGACGGCCACCGATGTGGCTCAGATGGACATCTGCGAGCCCCAGGCGATTTCTCAGCATCTGGACCGCCACCGGCCCGAAGTGGTGGTGAACGCCGCGGCGGCCACCCGGGTGGACGATCTGGAGCAGGAGGCAGACCTGGCTTTGCGGGTCAATGCACTGGGCCCGCGCAACCTGGCGGTGGCCTGCCGTCGCCGGGGGGTTAAGTTGATGCAGCTTTCCAGCGACTATGTCTTCGATGGGACCAAGGACGGCCCTTACCTGGAATGGGACGCCCCCGGCCCTCTCTCGGTTTACGGCCGGAGCAAACTGCTGGGAGAGGAGTTGGTCCGGCAGCAGTGCGCCGATCATTTCATCGTGCGCACCGCCTGGCTTTACGGCCTGCCCGGCCCCAATTTCGTCACGGCCGTCCTGGCCAAGGGGCGCCGGGGTGAGGGGCTGAAGGTGGTGAACGACCAGCGGGGCACCCCCACCAGCGCCCTGGCCCTGGCGGCGCAACTCTTACTTCTGGCCCAGACCGAGGCCTTCGGCACCTATCATGCCACCTGCCAGGGAGAGACCACCTGGTATGATTTTGCCTGCCTGATCTTAAAAACCGCCGGTTTAGAGACTCCGATAACTCCTTGCACCACGGCGGAATTCCCGCGGCCGGCCCCGCGGCCGGCCAATTCGGTGCTGGAGAACCGGCTATTGCAACTCCACGGTCTGGATTGTCTGCCCCCCTGGGAGGTGGCGTTTCGGGAGTTCTGGGAGGCCTGCGGAGGGCAATTATGACTGCGACCCCATTAACTGGCTGGGCGGTTTAATCGGCTTGGTTTGAAGAGGTCATGACACAGCCAAGTGACAGACAAACAATACTGGTCACCGGCGGGGCCGGGTTCATCGGCGCCAATTTTGTGCATTTTCTGCGGCGCCGCCGGCCGGACTGGCATATTCTCAACCTGGACCTGCTGACCTACGCCGGCAATCCCGAGAACCTGGCGGCGTTGAAGGGCGACCCCAGGCATATTCTGATCCGGGGCGACGTGGCCGACCGGGAGCTGGTGGCCGGGCTCTTTGCCCAATATCCCATCAGCCGGGTGGTGCATTTCGCCGCAGAAACCCATGTAGATCGCTCCATCCTGGACCCTGGGGTGTTTGTGCGCACCAACGTCCTGGGGACCCACAATCTTTTGGAGGCGGCCCGGCAGGCCTGGAAAGCCGGGACGGTTGCATCCCCCCGGTTTTTGCACATCAGCACCGACGAGGTCTATGGTTCCCTGGGGCCCGCTGATCCGCCGGTGACCGAGACGGCCCCCTACGCCCCCCGGAGCCCCTACGCCGCCTCCAAGGCCGGAGCCGACCACCTGGTCCGCGCCTATTTCCATACCTATGGGTTGCCGATGCTCATCACCAATTGCACCAATAACTACGGGCCGTACCAGTTTCCGGAGAAGCTCATCCCTTTCTGCCTGTGCCAGGCCCTGGAGGGGAAACCCATCCCCATTTACGGCGGGGGGGACAATATCCGGGACTGGCTTTTCGTGGAGGACCATTGCCAGGCCCTGCTCGCCGTGCTGGAACGGGGCGCCCCGGGGGAGACTTTCAACATCGCCGGCGGCCAAGAAAAAGCCAACCTGGAGCTGGTGCGCCTGCTGCTGGGGTTGTTGCAAGAAATTAACCCGGCATTGCGAGACCTGGAGCGTCTGATCACCCTGGTCACCGACCGGCCGGGGCACGATTGGCGCTACGCCCTGGATACCGGTAAGGTCAGGTCCCAGTTGGCTTGGCGCCCGCAAGTCGGTCTGGAGGAGGGTCTGCGGCGCACCGTGACCTGGTACCTCAGCCACGGGGAATGGTTGGAGCAAGTGCGTTCCGGGGCGTATCGCTCCTTCCTGCGTCAGCAGTATGGCGACCGGGTGGTGGGTCAAGCAGCGAGCAGTGAGTAGTAACAGTTGGTCAATTATTGGCTCAATATCATATCTTCCCCGAGCCAGGGGAGAAGTTTCTGGAAGAAGTTAGGTCCCAAGGATGGGGGTCAAAATGCGTGAACAACCATTAGTTCTGGTAGTGGATGACGAGCCGATCGTCCTAAACCTGGTAAAGGAGATCCTAAGCCCGGAAGGCTTCCAGGTGGAAACTGCCGGCAATGGCAAGGAAGCCCTGCGAGCCTTACAGGCCCATCCCTTCGACATAGTGCTCACCGATATGATAATGCCGGATATGAGCGGCATGGAGCTGGTGCAGCATCTGCGGCTTCACTATCCCGACACCCCGGTCATTGTTTTCACCGGGTATGCCAATTATGAGGATGCGGTGGAGGCGGTAAGGCAGGGGGCCTTTGATTACCTCCCCAAGCCGGTTCAGAGCGAAACCATGCGGCATTCCCTGCAGCAGGCTCTGGATTACCAGCGCCTGGTCCGGGCCCAAAAAGACCTGGAGACGGTCTTCCTGGGGGCGGAAGCCCTGGGACTCAAGGCCCTGGAATTGGTGTCCAGCACCAAGGAAGCCGCCATCCTCCGGTCTTTGCAAGATAGGGTTCGTCAAGATGATTTGGGGGAAGTGGGGAGGCAATTTCTCCAGGCCGCCCAGGAGCTGGTGCAGGTGAAAAACAGTTCGATTTTCCTTTATGACGGCATAAGGGGAGAATTTACCGGCTTGGCGGCGGTGGGCCCTGAGGCGGAACTCAAAGTGGGGCTGCGGGTCGCCGCCGAGCGGATCATGGGTTATGTGGCTACCCACAAGCGGCCCTTGCTGGTGCCGGACCTGAGCCGGAACCGTGACTTCGCCCTGCTGGCGCGGCGAACTGCTTATCGCACCAACAGCTTCATGGTCATTCCCCTCACCGGGAATAAGTTCTGGGGAGTGATCAACCTGGCGGATCGGGAGGACGGCGGGCCTTTCAGTTCCCGGGACCTGTTCCTGGGATGGTTGCTGGGCCGCTTGTTGGTGGAACACCTGGAGTCTCGGGAGCCCCTGGATGAGAGCCTGGCGCTGCGCGCCGCGCCCTGGGTCCACGAAGAACTGCCGGTGGGGATGGCTTTCCTGGACCGAAACCTGAAGGTCCTCCAGTCCAACCCTGCCATGACGAGGCTGATGACCGACATCGCCCCCACCCTGAAGGGCCAAGAGATCTTCCCCCGATTGGGTCTCTCTTCCCAAGATCAGGCGAAACTGGAAGCAGCCTTTCGCCAGACCCTGGCTGCCCAGGAAACCCGGGAATTCCCGGCCATCAAGGCCGTTCCCTCGGAAAAGGCCATGCGCTATCTGGAGGTGCGCATGGTCCCCTTGCCCGCAGACCAGGGAAAGGGGCGGGAACAGGGGCTGTTACTGGTGGAAGACGTCACCGAACTGGAGACCCTGAAACAGCGCCTCCAATTGTACGAGCATCTGGCCGTCATGGGGAAACTGACCCTGTGCGTGGCTCACGAGCTGAATAACCCTTTGGACGGCATCCGCCGTTACCTGTCTCTGGCCTTGATGAAGAAGGACGACCCCGGGGCAGTGGAGCGCTATCTGGAGGAGGTGCAAAAGGGTCTGCAGAAGATGTCCCTGAGCATCAAGAGCCTGATGTTATCCGCCAACCCTTATAAAGGGCCAGCCCGAGCCAGAGACACCCTGAACAACGTGCTGCAGGACGCCCTCAAGATCATGATGTTCCAGGCCTCTGACCAGCAGGTGCGGGTGGAGTTTCAGCCGCCGGCGGAATTCTGCGATCTGCAGGTGGGGGCCGACCTCTACTACGTCTTCATCAATATTATCAAGAATGCCTTGCAGGCCATGCCCCAGGGCGGGGACTTGCAGGTGCGCGGCTCTTGCAAAGCTGACCAGGTGGAGATCGCTTTCAAGGATACCGGGCCCGGCCTGCCCCCGGAGGAACAGGATAAGATCTTTGAGCCTTTCTATTCCACCAAGGAAGGAACGCAAGGACTGGGGTTGGGCCTGCCCATTTGTCAGAAGATTTTAGCTCGTTACGGCGGTCGCCTGGAGGTGGAAAGCCAGCCGGGGTTGGGAACTAAAATGCGGGTAATCCTGCCGCAGCGTGAGTCTGGAGGAGCAGTAGATGGCCAATAAAGATTTACTCATCGTGGACGACGAGCCGCTAATTTGCGAGTCCCTCAAAGAGATGCTGACTTTGGAAGGTTACCGGGTGGACACTGCCCTGGATGGCAACGCCGCCCTGGAGAAAATCCAGGCAGACCAATATCAGTTGGTCCTTTCCGACATTCAGATGCCTGGCCTGAACGGCATCGAATTGCTGAAAGAATTGAAAGGCCGCAGCCCTGACACGACGATTATTTTCATCACCGGCTACGGCCACATCGACGGCGCGGTGGAAGCCATTAAATTGGGGGCCTACGATTACATCCTCAAGCCCATTGACGACGTGCGCCTCAAGCTGACCATCGGCCATGTCCTGGAGCAGAAGAAACTGCTGGCTTCCTACAATTCCTTGAAGCAGCGCCTCAAACCCTGGATGCTGAATGAGCAATTCGTCTTAGGCGACCGCCAGATGGATCAGCTCATGGAACTGGTGCACACCATCTCCGATACCATGGCCACGGTGCTGGTCACCGGCGAGTCCGGCACGGGCAAGTCCGTTCTGGCCCGGTACATCCATGACCATTCCTCCCGCAGCGGGAAGCCTTTTGTCAAAATCAGTTGTGGGGTGCTCTCCGAGACCATTCTGGAGAGCGAGCTTTTTGGGCACGTCCGCGGCGCTTTCACCGGGGCCATTCGGGACAAAAAGGGCAAGTTTGAGGAGGCGGACGGCGGCACCGTCTTTCTGGATGACATCAACTGCGCCTCGCCCAACCTCCAGATCAAGCTCTTGCGGGTGCTGCAAGAGAAGATCATCGAGCGGGTAGGAGGGAACACCCCCATCCAGGTGGACGTCCGGATCATCACCGCCACCAACGCCCCTCTCCCGGAAGAAGTTGCGGCCCAAAGGTTCCGGGAGGACCTGTATTACCGGGTTAATGTGGTACACCTGGACATCCCGCCTCTTCGGCAGCGGCCGAGCGATATCGAACCGCTGGTCAATCATTTTATTAATCAATTCAATATAATACATCACAGGAACCTCAAGGGCATTTCCAAGAGCGCCTTGCAGACTTGCCTGCAATATTCCTGGCCCGGCAATGTTCGGGAACTGGAAAATATCGTGGAAAGGGCGGTTATTCTAAGCCCCGGGGAGTTCATTGTCCCGGAGTCGCTGACGCCCCAAATCACCAATGCCCCAAGCAAGTGGATAGTCAGCGGCGCGGTGAATTTCACCCTGGACCAGGCCATGGACCAGGCCGAAAAGCAAATCCTGCTGCAATCTCTGGAGGCCAGGAATTGGAACCGGCAGGTTACGGCCCGGGCCCTGGGCATCAGCCGCACCACCCTGTTCAACAAGATGCGCCGCTTTGACTTAATGGATCCCAGACGGGCCAGCCAGGGGAGCGCCGCCGGCCCGGAAGGGCGAGGGGCCAGCGACCAGCCCCTGCGGGGGTCCGGAGAGGATAGCCGCCGTCTGCCGGTTGAGAGAAGGTAACAAAGCAAGAATTCAGCGGGCGTCGTCCTGGGGCGCGCCTTGGAGAAGGAACTGGTCGGGGCGGTTCAAAAACCGCCCCGGCTTTTTCCAGGGAAAGGCCTGTGGCGCCGATTTATACCAAGTTGCAGTCTTATGACTATTTATGGTATGCTTTTCTCTGGGAGGAGAAAAGCATGCGAACCCCAAAGCCATTGCCGGAAGGCGCTTATGAGAATTTGCTTATGGAGTTGAAGCGGGC
>Ga0326727_10018791_pt1 | contig 14042 bp, 11 predicted proteins | sample MB2enrmetagenome_FD_207643 | JGI IMG/M metagenome (GOLD analysis project Ga0326727, IMG submission 207643) | Lab enriched peat soil microbial communities from McLean, Ithaca, NY, United States - MB29MY | ecosystem: Environmental > Terrestrial > Soil > Wetlands > Peat | place: USA: New York...
CTCGGGGAACTTGATGCCCAAACGGCATCCGCGCAGCCCCAGCATCGGGTTCTGCTCGTGCAGCTCTTCAACGCGCGCCAGCAGCGTGCGCAGCTCCTTGAGCTTGGGCGAACGCGGCTTGGTGTCGACAAGGTGCTGAATCTGCACCAGCAGATCCTCGCGCTTGGGCAGGAACTCGTGCAGCGGCGGATCGATGGTGCGGATGGTCACGGGCAGCGATCCCATGGCCTTGAACAGGCCCACAAAGTCGGCCCGCTGCATGGGCAGCAGCTTCTTGAGCGCAGCCCGACGGTCCTTCTCGTTGTCGGCCAGAATCATGGAGCGCATGTGCTCAATGCGATCTTCAGCAAAGAACATGTGCTCGGTGCGGCAAAGCCCGATGCCCTCGGCCCCGAACAGCATCGCCTGTTTGGCGTCGCGAGGAATGTCGGCATTGGCGCGAATTTTCAGCCGGCGAACCGGATCCACCCAGCTCATGAACTTGACCAGATCGGGATCGTCCGGCTGCGCGTCGAGCGTCTTCAACTGGCCTGCAATCACGCGGCCGGTTGTGCCGTCGAGCGAAATGTAATCGCCCTGCTTGAAGGTCTTGCCCTTCACGCGCAGTTCCTTCTTCGCCTCGTCCACAACGCAGTCGCCCGCGCCGGCCACGCAGCACTTGCCCATGCCGCGCGTAACCACCGCCGCGTGCGAAGTCATGCCGCCGCGCGAGGTCAGAATGCCGTCTGCAACTTCCATGCCGGCAATGTCCTCAGGCGTGGTCTCGCCGCGCACCAGGATGATCGACTTGTACGCTCCGTTCTGGTGCTGCTTCACCGCTTCCTCGGCCGTGAACACAATCTGCCCCACAGCCGCGCCCGGCGACGCCGGCAAGCCGGTCGCCAGCACTTCGATCTTCTCGCCCTTTTCCACCAGCCGCGGAACCAGGAAGTCGTAAAGCTGGTTTGGCTCCACGCGGTGAATCGCCTCTTCCTGCGTGATCAGCCCTTCGCGCACCATGTCGATAGCCACGCGCACCGCGGCCAGCCCGGTCCGCTTGCCGTTGCGCGTCTGCAGCATGTAGAGCTTGCCATCCTGGATGGTGAACTCAAAGTCCTGCATGTCGCGGTAGTGCTTTTCCATGCGGCGCGTAATATCTTTCAGCTGCTCGTAAACCTTAGGCATGGCCTTCTCGAGCTCGCTGATCGACAATGGCGTGCGCACGCCGCTCACCACGTCCTCGCCCTGCGCGTTCATCAGGTACTCGCCGAAGAACACGTGCTCGCCGGTGGCGGGATTGCGGGTAAAGCCCACGCCCGTACCCGAGTTCTCGCCCAGGTTGCCGAACACCATGGCCTGCACGTTCACCGCTGTGCCCAGCCAGTCGTCGATGTTGTTGATGCGCCGATAGGTCTTGGCGCGCTCGTTCTGCCAGCTCCTGAACACCGCATTGCGCGCCTCGGTGAGCTGATCGAGCGGATCCTGCGGGAAGTCCTTCCCCGTCTCCTTCTTCAACAGCTTCCTGTACTCCGCAATGATCTTTTTCAGCGCCGCCGGCTGAAGCTCGTAGTCGAACTTCACCTTCTCGGCGGCCTTTACGCCGTCGAAGATGTGCTCGAACTTCTTCTTGGGGACATCCAGAACCACGTCGCCGAACATCTGGATCAAGCGGCGATAGGAATCGTATGCAAAGCGGGGATTGTTGCTGCGCTTGGCCAGCGCTTCAACAGCCTTGTCGTTCAGGCCCAGGTTCAGAATCGTGTCCATCATGCCGGGCATTGAGAACTTGGCGCCCGAGCGCACGCTCACCAGCAGCGGATTCTCGCCCGCGCCCAGCTTCTGCCCCTGCAGCTTCTCGAGCCGATGCAGCGCTTCCAGCATCTCGATGTCGATCTTCGGGCTCAGCGCGCCGCGCATGTACTCGCGGCAGGCCTCGGTCTGGATGGTGAATCCGGGAGGCACCGGCAATCCGGCATTGGTCATCTCGGCCAGGCCGGCGCCCTTGCCGCCCAGCACATCCTTCATCTTTCCGTTGCCGTCGGCATGGCCGTCGCCAAAGAAATAAACATACTTGGTTTGAGTTTCGGTCGAGCCTGCCTTAGTGGCCGGCGATGATTCCAGAACGCCCTGCGTCATGGATGATGCCTCCCTCTGTTGGGTTGCGCTGGGGCGGTTCGATTTTCGAGGGTGGCGAACAGAGGCTCAACGGTTCCCTTTGAAACTGCCATTCTGAGCGTGCGCGCGGCATCCAGACATCGGACTGCCCATGCGACTGGTCATTAATACAAATAGCGTCTCAAGTATACGATTGCCTGTGCATTTCGTCACACCGGCACGTTAAATCTCGCTGCATTCAATCGCCAAAGCACGCGATACGTGAAGCCGGGAGCCCGTAACGCGGGCACAAGAAGGTAGCCCTAGGCGCAAGCCGGGGATTTGAATGCAAAAGAAGTCAATGCCCGCTACAGTGGGCGAAAGAACCGAAAACAACGCGCTGTGCGGGCTGCGAGGCCAACAGGCCCATGCAGACCGAAAGGCGCTGCCGATTCCGCATCGCAGGAAGTTATTTTGGGCCTTTGCGAAGGCTATTCAGGTCTTTTTCGAGCTCCCTGCGCATATAGAAGGGTGCTTTGGGATCGGATTTGTCCACGATGTCGTAAATCCGCCATTGGCCCCGCTCCGGAACCAGCGTGATTTCGAGCTTGCGCAGATCGTCTTTTGTGCGACGCTTCGGCGCAGAGAGCGCGAAAGAAACATCGGCCAGCGCGCGACTTGGGCCCTGCATCTGGATTTCAATCTTCAGGTCCCAAATTCCATCCCAGTCCTGGCAGCCGCAGACCGGATCGGAATCCACGACCGGAACATTGTCGGGACCGTTGGCCTTGATGTCTTCATGTATCAGAGTCGAAAGCGAGGAATGAAAATATTGGCCGGCGTGGGGACCGGTAAAATCGATCCCCTTGCCGCCATGCTGATAATGCTGGTAAACCGACTCGATGAATGCTTTGGCCGAAGCCGCATCCTGCGCCGCTACGGGAATCGTGGGCGCGGTAAGCACGATCAGCAATGCAATTGAAAAATGGAGCCTGGCTCGCACGGGGCACACTTTCAAGGCAGGATTGAGTCGATTCTACGCCTGGTGCCTGGTGCTCCATCCTAAACGCGCATTTTGCGTTTAGGTTGGGAAAACGGGAACGCCCCTATGCCGCCGACAGTTCCATCCCCAGCGCCGCTTCCCGCGTCTTCTCGGCATTCTGCGCCATCAGCACGCGGTCTACACCCACGATCACCATGATCTCAAGCACATGCGGCTTGGGGTTCAGCACCGTGAACCGCCGTCCCGCCCGCGTCGCGTCGCAATACAGCCGGATCAGCGCCGCAATTCCGGCGGCGTCAATCCGCTCCACCGGGCTCAGGTCGAGCTCGATGGAATGGTCCCGGACAATCGGCTCAAGCTGCTCGAGAAACCTCTCTTCCTGCCCACGGACGATTTCGGTCGTCTCGCTGGCAACCCTCACAGTTCTGTTCAACCGAAGATCGTTCATATCTACCTCCCTTGCGCGGTCCCTCGCGCCCTTGGCATTCAGAGCTTCACGCTCTTGCCCGCTCACTGTTCTTGTTGCACACCCGGGGCCAAACGGCCCTGCGGGGCGATATGCTTGAAAATGCAAGGGGAAAATCGTGCCTTGCCAAAGTCCTGAGGACGCCGGCCTGTGCGATTTTGATCCCGGCGTCTCAAAAATGAACAGCAATCAGGTATACGCAGCAGCCATTGGCCCGGTTCCGTGTCAGCCTCGAATCCCAACCCGGCTCAGAACCCTTCGGCCCTACCTTCGCCCGGGCTCGATCCAAACCACGCCCGCGCTTTAGCCCTCCAAGCTGGCTTTTCCGAGGCCGGACTCGTCGCCCTGCCTTACCCCGAAGCCGAACGCGATGCCTCACGTTTCTCTGCCTGGATCGGAGCAGGCCGCGCCGCAACCATGCGCTATCTCGAGCGCGTGGTTGAAGATGGCCGCCTCATCCGCGCCCGCGTCGAAACGCCTTTTCCCTGGGCCCGCTCCGCGATTGTCTGCTTCGCCGGCTACGCCAATCCCTCGGCGCCTCTATCAATTACAACGCCTGAGCGGGGGACCTCGTTAACAGGAAGTGCCGACCCGCCACTTCTCTCCTCCAAAGAGTCAGGGCGCGTAAGCGCCGCCTGGGTGGCGAGGTATGCGTGGTCTAGTCGTGTCGATCCCTCGGGCAAGCGCGTGGCGAGCGACTACCACAAGGTGCTGCTGAAACGCCTCAAGGCCCTCGAATCGCGCCTCCACGCCGAATTCGGCGCCTTCGAGTCCCGCGCCTTCGTCGACACCGGCCCCGTCGTCGAGCGATCGCTGGCCGTCGCCGCCGGTCTTGGCTGGATAGGCAAGAACACCTGCCTCATCCATCCCGCGCTCGGCTCCTTCGGTTTCCTGGCAGTGCTATTGACCTCACTGCCGGCGGGTGAAGGGTACGGGCTTCAGCCCGTACATCCAAATCCACCAAAAAATGTGGGGGCTTTAGCCCCTGAAGCCGTCGCCACACTCCCCCACCCCGACCGCTGCGGATCGTGCACCCGCTGCATTCAGGCCTGCCCCACCAACGCGCTCGACCACCCCTACCAGATGGACGCCAATCGCTGCATCGCCTATCTCACCATCGAGCACAAGGGCCCCATCGACGAGAACCTCATGCCCGGCATCGGCCGCCAGGTCTTCGGCTGCGACATCTGCCAGGACGTCTGCCCCTGGAATGGGAAAGCCTTTCATAGCGGCCCCATCGCCGCCGATCCCGATCTGTCTCCACGCCCCGAGCTCATCAACCCCGCCCTTGAATGGCTCGCCGCCCTCGACGAACCCGCCTTCGAGCGCCTCTTCAACGGCTCGCCCGTTCGCCGTGTCGGGTTCAACGGCCTCCGCCGCAACATCGCCATCGCCATGGGCAACAGCGGTCTGGCGCGCTTCATGCCGCTGCTCACCGTCTGGGCCGATGCCGCCGACCAGGGCCTCAGCTCCGCCGCCCGCTGGGCGCTCGTCCGCATTCGCGCCAGGGACTTTTGACGCTTTTTCAATTCCGTTCCTACTGGCATTCGTATAATCACAGGACATGAAGGCTCTTCTATCGATTTTGACCCTCTGCGCAATCCTGCTGGCGCCAACTCCATCACCGGCTCAGGCCACAGGCACTCAGCCTAAGGCCGCCTCACCCAGGCCCGCGGCAGCTGCTCCCCGTGTATCGCTTCTGCACCCCGCTTTGCTTACTGCCAAAGCTCCTGCCAGTTTCAAGGTCAAGTTCACCACTACCGCAGGCGATTTCCTCGTGGAGGTCCATCGAGACTGGGCCCCATTAGGCGCCGATCGCTTTTATAACCTTGTTCGCCACGGCTTCTTTACCAACGCAAGCTTCTTTCGCGTCGTTCCCAACTTCGTTGTCCAATTCGGCCTCAACGCCGACCCTGCCATCAACAAAGCGTGGGCGGATGCCAAAATCCAGGACGATCCTGTAAAGCAAACAAACAGGCGCGGCACCCTCGTGTTTGCCACGGCGGGCCCAGGCACCCGCACCACTCAGTTGTTCATCAACTTTCGGGATAACGGGCGCCTGGACGGGATGGGCTTTGCGCCATTCGGCGAGGTCATCGAAGGCATGGATGTGGTGGACAAAATATACCCTGGGTACGGCGAGCAGCCCAGCCAGGACCTCATCACCGCCCAGGGCGACGCCTACATCTCGCAGAATTTCCCCCATATCGACAAAATCAAGCTTGCCCGTGTGCTCCCCGCGGTCCCGGCGCACCCTGCGGCCAGGACCGTCGCGCATTGAAACTCGCGCTGAATTTGAATGACGCGGCCTGCAGGTTTGGCGCGTTGCGTTGGCCGAGAATGCCGGCGCTGAACTGAAGCGTTGCCCGGCACCCCGGCGCCCGCCGGGCTCCTGCCCGCTTGCGCTCTCACAATTCCCACAGCGGAACTCCCTCCGCTGCCGTCCGTATCTCCATGCAGGTACGCACGTCAAAAGGACTATCCTGAATACGACACCCCATTCATCGCGCGTGAGCGTAAACAACATGCCGGACCCATTCCGGCGCACGAAAAAAGGAACTTGGAATTGGCTGAATCACTCCCAACCGTTGCCGGCTCATCCGAGATTCAAACTGCCGGCGTCGTCGACGTTACCGAACCGGCACGCAAATCAAAGTGGTATCGCTGGCGCCGCGATGGCAAGGCGCTCATCGCCTATCTTCTCGACAGCGAAGTCCACACCTTCGCTTTCAGCGTCGCGGCCAACGCCATCCTCTCCTTTATCCCCTTCATCGTGCTGCTTTACACGCTGGCCCGCTTCGTCTTTCACTCCGACGCCATGTCCGACGTCATCGGCCAGATGGTTCAGTACTTCTTCCCCTCCAATCAGGAGTTCGTGGCCAACAACCTAGCCTATGTCGCTGCGCTCTCAGCCCGTCACGGCGTGCAGGTTTTCTCGCTCATCATGATCCTGGTGGCCTGCACCGGCATCTTCCTGCCCCTCGAAGTCGCCCTCAACCAGGCCTGGGGAGTCACCAAGAGCCGCAACTACCTGATGAACCAACTCGTTGCCATCGGTCTCGCGCTTCTGATGGTGGTGCTCGGAATGGCCAGCGTGGCCATCAACGCAGCCGCGAAACAACTGCTCACCGTCGTCCTCTTTCACCACACTGAGAACTTCGTCTTCAAGGGCATCAGCTTTCTGCTTCTTGCCGCCACTACCGGCGTAGCCGTCGTCGTCTTTCTCTTCGCCATTTACTGGCTGCTGCCCAACCGCCGCGTCTCTCCGCGACCTATCGTCCGCACCGCGCTCGTGACCGGTATCGTCTGGGTCATCGCCAAATACATCTTCGTCGCCGTGCTCCCGCACCTCGACCTCAAAGCGCTCTACGGAGCCTTCTATGTCTCTGTCGGATTGCTCTTCTGGGCTTACATCTCAGGCTTGATTCTCTTCGCCGGTGCGCAATTTAGCGTCTCCCGCATGGGCGACAAGAAAGACTAGCAGGATTCGTGACTCGTGATTCGTGATTCGTGGGACGTGAGTCGTGAACTGCGGGTGCCCCATGTCCCGATTTTGGGACATGGGAAACCTCCAACCTCAGGTCGGCAGCACGCGCGAAGCGCGCCTGACTCCGCCTTTCGCTGACCCTCTGACTTGCTGACTCGCTGACTTGCTGACTCGCCGACTCGCTACTGCGACTTGAACGCCTTCACCACAATTGCGTTCGGATTCCGTCCTGCCGGCAGCATGGTAAACAGCGATCGTGTCGTAGTCCGCACAACGGCCACCTCGTCCGACCGCGAATCCACCACGAACAGCAGGTGCCCCGCGCCTGAGAACGCCATCGCCGTCGGCCCGTCGCCCACGTGCACGACACCCACCCGCTTTCCATCGTCAATCGAGTACACCGTCACATCCGGCGAGTGCAGGTTCGCCTCGTACAGGAGCGAGTTGTCGCGCGACACCAGCCCCATCACCGGGTCTTCGCCGATCATGTACGTGTCGCCCACTTCGTCGGTCGTCGCGTAGATCTCCGACACCGAATCCGATAGCGAATTCGACACAAACACCTCGCCGCCATCCGGCTTCAATGCCAGATGCACCGGCGCGCGGCCCACATCCATCAGCGTCTCAAGCCTGTCCGGCGTTCCCGGCTGATCCTCCGGCCTGGCCAGCGCAATGGCCATCACCTGGTGCCCGCCTGAGCACGCTACAAACGCCTTCGACGAATCAGGCAGAATCGCCGGGCTCGCCGCGCCCGCGCATCCCTCCACAATCGCCCGCAGTTTTCGCGTCCCGGCGTCAATCAGCGTCACCGAATCCCCGCCCCGGTTCGCGACCACCAGCGTTTTGCCATCCGGCGAAAGGCTCGCCGCATCCGGCTCTTCGCCCACGCCGATCTGCGCCACCGCGCGTTTGGTCTCAAGATCGACAACCGACACTGAGTTCGATCCGCGATTGGCCACATATGCCAGCTTGCCCCTGGCATCCACGTCGATCGAATCCGGATCGCGCCCCACCGCGATGGTAGCCACCACCGCGTTATGTTCGCAGTCGATCACAGAGATAGAACCCTGCCCTCCCGGCGTTCCCGCGCTCAGTACGTACACCTCGTTCCGCGCCGGGCTCGCCGCTGCGGCCACCGGATTCCAGCCCACCGGCAATTCGCGGTCCAGGCGCACGTTCACCACGTCGAGAACAGTCACGGTTGAACTGCCCTGGTTGGTTACGTAGGCATACTCCCGGTAATTTGCGGGATATTGAGGAAAGTCATGCGGCCGGCAGGCAGTGAGCGCCAAAGTGATCAGTGTGAGTGTGAGTGTGAAAAAGCGAGTTGGTCGGATGATCGGAAGGTTCATTGGATGAGTTCGGCGTCTTAACGTTGCCCGAGCGGAGCCGAGCAGTACGCCCTAAGCTCCTGCAAAACGATAATATATCCAGCCTCAGATAATTCTTCCTCTTCTTCAGGCTTACAGGCTTGCGCTCTGAAGGATGCATCGCCGCCGTAGGCCGTGATAGCTCGCTGAATCGCGTCCTTCACGAAGCCTCTCAGGATATGCTCCTCGTCTGCCGACCTTAACACGTAATGACATTGGCCGGGAACACATTCGTGAGGTGAATCGGGTCCAGGGAATGTTTGATTAGCGGTCGCGGCCCGATATCCGCTCTTCGGAGGTAGGGCTGATAACGTCAGATCGATGCCAAGCGGTTGACACTTATTCCCTTGGACCCAAATGATATCCCCTATGTTGAACGAATTTTCTCGTTCCGCATCTGAATAATGGCCCATCTCGGCAAGGTAAACGGAATCACCTACCTGCACTTCCGCATAGATCATCTGATTTGTTTCTTGGTTGAACAACTTTGCACACGCATGTTCGAAACTAGCAGGAAACTGCCCGTACCTGACTTTTGATGGATCGTATTCCATCAACAGCACTGGGTTTATTCGGGTCTCGTTCTTAGTCGATTTCCTGACCTGTGCGCTCGATCCAACCGAACCCAAGAACAGAACGCAGCTGCAAAGCACTTGAATTGCTTCTCTGGTCACTTTCCGCCCTCTTCTTACTGGCGTGAGCCGCGCCAACGTCCTGTTCGACGTCCAGCCTCTACGCCGGCACGCTCACCCTTATCCCGCGCGCCAGCTTGCGCCCCACCACCGGGGCAATCAGTTCAAGCTCGTCCATCATGCGGACAAACTGGTCGGGATAGATCGACTGCGGCCCGTCGCTCAGCGCCGCCTCAGGATGGTTGTGCACTTCCACCATAACTCCGTCGGCGCCCGCGGCCACTGAGGCTCTCGCCATCGGCAGCACGCTGTCGCGCCGTCCCGTTCCGTGGCTCGGATCGATCAGAATCGGCAGATGGCTCACCTTTTTCAGCGCCGGAATAATGCTCAGGTCCAGCGTATTGCGTGCGTGGTCGGCAAACGTCCTCACCCCGCGCTCGCACAAAATCACCTGGTAGTTCCCCTCGCTCATCACGTACTCGGCCGACATCAGGAACTCATCCAGCGTCGCGCTTAATCCGCGCTTAACCATCACCGGCTTGCGCAACCGCCCCGCCCTCTTCAACAGCGAGAAGTTCTGCATGTTTCGCGCCCCAATCTGGACCACATCGGCCCATTCGGCCACCTGCTCCATCGACTCCGCGTCCAGTGCCTCGGTCACAATCCGCAGCCCGAACCGCTCCCGGATCTCGGCCATGATGCGCAGCGCCTCAATGCCCAGCCCCTGGAACGCGTAGGGCGAAGTCCTCGGCTTGTATGCCCCGCCGCGGAAAAACTGCGCTCCCGCCGCCGCAACCTGCTCGGCAATCGCAAACGCCTGCTCGCGGCTCTCAATCGAGCACGGGCCGGCTACCACGGCCACCTCTTTGCCGCCGATCGCCGAGTCCGTCCCCGCAAAGCGCACCACCGTGTCCTCTTCCTTCACGTCGCGGCTGGCCAGTTTGTAAGCTTTTGTAACGCGAATCACTTCAGAAACGCCGGGCAGCGACTCGAGGTTGCCCCGCTCCACCTCGCCCTTGTTCCCGGTAATTCCAATCGCCGTGCGCTCGGCGCCGGGCATGGGATGCGCGCGGAACCCCAACCCCTCAATCGCCGTGCATACCGCCTGGATCTGCTCCGGCGTCGCCTGCGCCTTCATCACTACCAGCATTGCGCCCCCTAACGCGTTTTAGGAAATACCGTTAGGCGAAGCCGATTCACTAAAGTCGGCGCGACCACCCCGGGGTCCCCGACGAACGATTTTTGTTCGTTGGGGTAGGACTACCCTGCACCCAGGCAAAAACCTCGCACAATTTCCTAAAACGCCGTTAAACCCACAGTCTACGCGTCTTCGAGCACGAAGGGCAATTCGCACTTGAGGTTTGAACTGGATGGGTTTTGAACCGTTCCGGAAGGTCAGGGATTTAGTCCGCATTTCTTACGGGCCGCGAGGAACTGCACCTCCGGCTTCGTGGCCGGAACCCCTGCGAGCCTATCTCGGGCTCGCAGGGGTAGCTGACCGGCTCTGCTGAGGGCCCCCCGACCCCCAGAGACTTCACCAAGCCAGCAATTCATGCCAATTCCACAATCCAAGAGAAATGAGCAATCGATCTACACCCGGCGATCCGAGACAATGGCAGGCAGCCGATTCTTCGGCGCCGCCGCCGGGGCAGTGTTAGTTCATCAGGATCAAACGGCGGATCACATCGTCCACCTGGCGGTCCAATGCGCTTGCCTGTTGCTGCTTGGCTTGCTTGCCCGTCTTCGCCGTCTCCTGCTGCCTGAGCCCCGGCTTCGCCGGAATCGAATCTTGCAACCGGACGGGAAGAACCACCGAGCCTTCATCCGAACGGGTAAACCCGCTCCGCGCCGGATGCGACGCCAGCGCAAGTTGTTTCCTGGGCTTGGCTGCGTATTTCACTGCCACAATGGCCGGAGAAGCCATCGCCACTACAAAAATCGAAGCTATCAACAGCGGGTGCACTGCATTTCACTCCTGTGGGGAAGCCTGCGGCCATCCACGCTGTCATCATGTATCGTCTTGAGATATTTCTCCATCCCACAAACACCCTAGGCCCCTGAATACAGGTGTTATATGCCATTGCCCAAAGGTAACCATCATCCAAAGCTACGGGCGCGGCCGAAGGCATCACAGCGGAGGGATATCCCAGCGCATCAAATCTAAGATTCGCAAAATGAGTTAGTTACTGAAGAATGACGGATGCCCCGCCGGGGGGCCGGGCGACCCTTCGGGTCGAATACCAGCCTTGTCTTCCGGCCAGGGCAGGGACGCCGCTAGCTCCACTATCTTGCTGAGTCGCTGACTCGCTGACTCGCTGACTCGCTGACTTGCTGACTCGCTGACTCGCTGACTCGCTGACTTGCTGACTCGCTGACTTGCTGACTCGCTGACTTGCTGACTTGCCGGTCCAGCTCCGCCAACGCCGCTAACCCCGCTAGCTCCGCTGCTTTTTCCCCTTCTGCACCCGCCACCGGTAGCCCAGCCATGCCAGGTAGCTTAACTGGATCGCCCAAGTCACCACGTACGCCGCAACCCGGAACTGATGATCGAGAATCGCCGCTTGATCCATTCCTACGCCTCCAGCGCCGCCTGCGCCTCTGCCGCGGCAATCCTCTGGTGCTGCCGCTCAAGTACGAACCGCAAGATCAGGATGAACATTCCCCACGCAAACCACGCGCCCATGTTCCAGAAAAACGCCGGCAACATTGAAGGGTCCATCCCCGAGCCCTGCCCCCCGCCAAACACCGGCGCCGGGTGCTGCGTCCGCCACCACCGGTTCGACATGTACACAATCGGCACGTCCAGCGCGCCAAAGATCCCCAGCACCGCGGCCAGCGTCTGCATCTGCGGCCCGGCCGCAAACCGCCGCAGCAGCAGGTAGCTCACGTAGATCAGCCACAACACCAGCGTTGTCGTCAGCCGCGCATCCCACGTCCACCAGATGCCCCACGCCCGCCGTCCCCACAGCGGCCCGGTAATCAGCACCACCGTGCAGAACACCACGCCCACCTCGGCGCCGGCCAGCGCCCACGCGTCGGCGATCTGCGCCTTGTTCGGCGCATTCTGCCGGTACGCCAGAAACCCGATCGACCCGGCCAGCGAGATAGCGAAAAACACAAACGCCACCGCCGCGGACGGCACGTGGTAGTAAATGATCCTGAAGATCTCACCCTGCATCGCGTCGTTGGGGGCAACGTAAATCGCCTGGTAATACCCCCAGATCATCAGCAGAATCGTGATCCCGGCGTACAACCCAATCAGTAATTTCTTCATGTCGAATCCCGTCACCCCAGTTTACGCCGCCGCTTCCGTTTCCTGGTGATTCAGATCACATGAAACATGGGTGTCATCCTGAGCGACCGAGCGCAAAGCGCGAGGGAGTCAAAGGACCTGCGGTTGTCTTTGCGCCGGATGCCCCATCCCAACGGCGCTTTTTGCCGTCAGGGTGGAAAACCACCTGCTGGGAGGGAGCAGGGGCATTCATGCCCCTGAATGATGGCCCCACAACGAGCGCGGCCTTCAGGCCCGGAGAGGCTTTGTATCAGGGCACGACCGGGGAACCCACCCTGTGGGCGGGTCGCGTGCCCACCAGAGTCCATTCCCGGCTTGTCATCCCGAGCGTCGTCGGGCCTGCAATCGCCGGCGATTGCACGCCCAACAGGTCGAGGGATGCGCAGTTGCTTTTGACGAGCGCAAACGGGGCACGAAAATCGGGTGCCCCTTGTCCCGATTCTGGGACATGGGAAACCACGAACTTCAACTCGCCAACGTGCGCGCGGCGCACGCCAACTCGCTATCACGCGCGCAAGCGCGGCTAACTCGCTGACTTTCTGACCCGCCCTTGCATTTAATTTCCTCTCCCCGCTCTAAACTATCCCCATAGCAGCAAAAACGGCGTCCCTTCAGGGACGCCGCTTTCGTTTCACCGGAGCCTGCGGTCGAGAGGAATGGGTGCCCCGGGTCCCTCGCATTTGGGGACCCGGGAGTCAGCCTCCGCGCCCGCAACTCCTTTATTTTCAAATCTCTGGGGGCAACTCGCTTGTTTTCAAATATTTGGCGTCGAAACCTTTCGCCAACCTCATGAAAACAATCAAGTTGTTTACAGGCAATACCGGGGGTATGCCCATGCCGAAACAATGCCGGCACATTCTCACCGACGGCGACAAATGTCACGCCATCGCTCTCCGCGAGAAGCCATATTGCTATTACCACATGCGCGTCCACCGCGTCATGGCCGCGGCCAGGAAGCCCTCGAAAGCCAAAGAGAAGACATTCGAGTTCGCCTTCCCTGACTCCCAGGCATCCATCCAGTTGGCCATCTACCAGATAATGAACGCGCTCGGCTCGTCTCAGATCTCTCCAAAGCGCGCCGGCTCGCTCCTTTATTCCCTGCAGATCGCCTCCCAGAACGTCCCTCATTCACTCGAAACGATCCCCAAAACGCCCGTCATATGCGTCTCCGAGACTCCTGAAGGCGACGAAGTTGCCCCCGATTGCAGGTCGTTCGAAATGCCTCGCTCATGTGGCGACTGCGAAAACCCCGATGCAAACTGCCCCATGTGCGATGAGACTGAGGCTCACATACTCGAAATCGCTTACGGCGTCGATGGGGATGAGAAAAGGCAGCGCACCCTGCCCGAGATGCTCAAAGAAACAATCATGCGGCAACTCCACGGCGGCGCGACCCCTGAAGCACGTCAAAAAATCCACGCCCTGCTCAGCAAAAAAGAAACGGAAGCCAAAACTTGAGCCGCTGCTTCAATGTCGGATTCGAAACCAGCGGTGCAGCAGGTTTGGCGGGTTGGGAAACGGGCCGAGCCTATGCTAAACTCATCAAGGTGCGGAGGCGATTTTGCCTCGTAGAACTGTGCGCATCGCAAGACTGCCGCGCGGTTCGCCACCATCCTTCTGGACGCGTAGCTCAACTGGCAGAGCATTCGGCTCTTAACCGACAGGTTGTAGGTTCGATTCCTACCGCGTCCACCATAACATCAATAAAATAAGCACTTT
>Ga0326727_10018792_pt1 | contig 14042 bp, 12 predicted proteins | sample MB2enrmetagenome_FD_207643 | JGI IMG/M metagenome (GOLD analysis project Ga0326727, IMG submission 207643) | Lab enriched peat soil microbial communities from McLean, Ithaca, NY, United States - MB29MY | ecosystem: Environmental > Terrestrial > Soil > Wetlands > Peat | place: USA: New York...
ATGCGTCGGGCCAATAAGGCAGGGCTCGCGAAATTTGTGCTCGGGGAACGGGAGTATCTCGTTGCGGTCAAGAGCACCGGAAGCGCCCTGTCGCTCATCACGCTTCATTACCGCGATGAGATACTCGGGGATGAGGACATCACGCCTGAAGAGGCACGGATCGAGCCCGAGGAAACAAGCCGCATGAAGAGGATCATCAAAGGGATGATATCAGACTTCAATCCGGACAAATATGCAGACAAACGCAGGGAAAAGATCCTTACGCTCCTGAAGAAGAAGGCCAGGGAGACTTCCCCGGTGGAGGCCCCTGAGGTCGAGGAGGAAGAGGGAGAAGGTCCGGCCGATCTGATCGCAATGCTTCAGAAGAGCATGCGCAAGGTGAAAAAGAACCGGTGAGCGGAAAAGTCGCGGCAGCTCCAGGGAGAAGACTTTCTCTGACGAACCTCCAAAAGGATCTCTATCCGTCCTATGGTTTCAGCAAGGCCCATATCATGGATTACTACCGCAGGATTTCTCCGTTCATCCTGCCTCATCTGAAAGACCGGGCCCTGACATTGAAACGCTACCCCAACGGGGTGGAAGAGGAATACTTTTACGAGAAGCGCTGTCCTTCCAATCGTCCGTCCTGGGTGAAAACGGCACGGATCACCAGGGATGAGGGTGAGCAAATGACCGTCTGTCTCGTCAACGATCTGGATACGCTGATCTGGGTGGAGAACCTTGCGTCTCTCGAGCTGCATGTGCCCCTGGCAAGGGCCGGCTCCCCGGAAACGCCCGATTCCATGGTCTTTGACCTGGATCCCGGCGATTCTGCAAATGTTCTTGATTGCGCCCGGGTGGCGCTGATCCTCCGGGACCTGCTTCTGGAGCTGAAGCTTGCAAGCTATGTGAAAACATCCGGCAGGAAGGGGCTCCATGTATACGTACCCCTGAACCGCAGGGACGCGACCTTTGAAGACACCAAGAAATTCTCGAAATCGGTCTCTGAGGTCCTGCAGCACAACTACCCGGATCTGGTGACTGCAAAAATGGCAAAGGAACTGCGGAAGCAAAAGGTCTTCATCAACTGGTCCCAGAACGACCACTCAAAGACCATGATCTGTGTTTATTCTTTGCGGGCGCGGGAGAAACCCGTTGTCTCGTTTCCCCTCACCTGGAAGGAACTGGAGGATTCGGCCTCCAGGCGCGATCCCGGCAGGCTTCAAGTCCTGCATTCAGAGGCCCTTTCCAGGGTGGAAAAAGAGGGTGACCTCTTTCGAGACGTGCTCGTTAAAAAACAGAAGCTTCCTTATCTGTGATATGCGACTGAAAGACTACGAATCCAAACGGAAATTCGAGAAGACGCCTGAGCCGAGACCTGGCCGCAGCCATGAGGGGGACCGTCTCTCATTTGTCGTGCATAAGCACGCGGCCCGGGCCATGCATTACGATCTCAGGCTCGAGCTGGAAGGGGTGCTCAAAAGCTGGGCCGTGCCGAAGGGCCCATCGCTCGATCCTTCCGTAAAAAGGCTCGCCGTCATGGTCGAAGATCATCCGCTTGATTACAAGGATTTCGAGGGCGTTATCCCGGAGCACAATTACGGAGCAGGAAGCGTCATCATCTGGGATAGGGGCTTTTATCACCACCCTTCCGATAAAGAGGGAAACCAAAGCGAGCATCTCCTCCTTGACGGGTTGAGAAAAGGGGATATGAAGTTCGTCCTCGAAGGCGAGAAGCTTCAGGGTGAATTCGCGCTGGTAAAGACGAAAAAGGATGAGAGGTCGTGGCTGCTTTTGAAGAAACGAGACAGCCATGCGAGCCTTAAGGACATCCTCGCAGAGAATCGTTCCGTCGTGTCGAATAAGACCCTTGAAGAGGTTACCGAGGCCACTCCGCATAAATCATACCGGCAGGGCAAGATCGACCAGATCCGCCTCAGGGAGGCGATTGAAGCCGAAGACCTGAAGGGCGCGCCAGTCAAACCCATGCCGCACCACATAAAACCCATGCTCGCGACGCTGATCAAAGAACCTTTCGATTACCCCGACTGGATCTTTGAGATGAAATGGGACGGATACCGGGCCGTTGCAGAAATCAAAGGCGGAAGCGTTTCGCTCTATTCCCGGAACCTGATCTCGTTCAATCAAAGGTTTTCTCACATTACGGACTCGCTCAAAAAATTCAGATTCGAAGCGGTCCTGGACGGCGAGATCGTGGTGGTGGACGACCAGGGGCAGCCTGACTTCCAGAAGCTGCAGGATTATCGGAAATCAGGAAGAGGCCATCTACTCTACTATGTATTCGATCTCCTCCATTTCGAAGGACATGACCTGACAAACCTGCCCCTCCTGAGGAGAAAGGAGCTCCTGAAAAAGGTCCTGCCCTCTTCTTCGAACATACGATTCAGCGATCATGTGGAAAAGGAGGGCGTCCTGTTCTTCAAGGTCGTAAAAGAAAAAGGACTCGAGGGGATCATGGCCAAGCATGGCCGGAGTGCATACAAGCCGGGCATGAGGAGCAGGCATTGGCTCAAGGTGAAGACGCATCTCACGCAGGAGGGCGTGATCGCAGGATTCACGGAGCCCATGGGGGGCAGAAAGAATTTCGGCGCCCTTGTCCTGGGCGTGTACGATGAGGGCGAGCTGATTTTCGTCGGTCATACCGGAGGCGGATTCAGCGCCGAGACCTTAAGGGAAATCCGTGAAAGGCTGAATCCCCTTATAAGGAAGAAGTGCCCCTTCAAGGTTGAGCCGAAGACCAATACGCCGGTCACCTGGGTAAAACCGGAGCTGGTCTGCGAGGTCGTATTTCACGGCTGGACAGATGAGGGCATGATGAGGCAGCCGGTCTTTTCCCGGCTGCGGGAGGACAAGGCCTCACGCGAGGTGGTGCGTGAAAAACAAGGGGATTGACCGATCGGGCGGCAGCGAGGCCGCAGCCGCTTCATAAGCTTCGGCAAAGGATTGTAAGCAATGAAGATCCACATCGGCACAAGCGGATACGGGTACAAAGAATGGAAAGGGAAATTCTACCCTGAAAAGATCTCTCCCAAGGAGATGCTCGGCTTCTATTCACAGCGCTTGGGCGCGGTGGAGATCAACAATACCTTTTATCGCATGCCCATGGAGAGCGTCCTTACGTCCTGGCTAGAGCAGGTCCCTGATACTTTTGTGTTCGCGCTCAAGGCACCCCAGGTCATAACGCATGTGAAGCGGTTGAGAGATGTGGGCGAAGAGACTGTTTACCTCTTCAGGACGCTGACTGCCCTTGGCAAGAAACTGGGGCCTGTGCTCTTCCAGTTCCCCAAGAGCTTCCGGGCAGACCCCACAAGACTCAAAGATTTTCTCGCCTTGATCCCCAGTGATGTGTCCTGCGCATTCGAGTTCCGCAACGCAAAGGGGCCCGATGCCGAGATCCTGGACCTCCTCCATGAAAAGGGATGCAGCCTGTGCATCGCCGATACCGACGAGAAACCCGCAGATGAGATCGTTCCTACTGCGCCATGGGGATACCTGCGCCTGCGGCGTTCGGATTACACGGAAGCGGATCTCTCGCAATGGATGGAAAGAATCCTTTCTCAGAAATGGAAGCAGGCCTTTGTCTTTTTCAAACACGAGGAAGAGGCCATAGGACCCGAAACCGCGATACGTTTCCGCGAGCTTATCGATTCAACGGGAAAGAGTTCAAGACAGAAGGCATAATTCCGGTTACCAGCCCTCTCCGTCCTTTTTCTTTCGCGAAGGATACAGCGAGTGGCCCAGTCAAAACACGTTGTCTTGCATATTCGCAAATATTGCATATTAACATGAAATAAGATATTTTCTGATCGCGGAGGCTAAAATGAATCTCAAGGTAGTTCTCGAACCGAGTGATGAGGGCGGCTACACGGCATTTGTTCCTTCCCTGCCTGGTTGTATAAGTGAAGGTAACACGAAAGAAGAGGCTCTTAAAAATATCAAAGAGGCAATTGAACTGTATCTTGAAGAAGTCGAAGACGATTCAGTGATCGGCCCCAAAGCTGAAATAGTCAAAGTTGCAGTATGACAAAGATACCCAGTGTATCTTACCAGGATGTCATACACGCTCTTCAAAGAGACGGCTGGGTTGTAGTCAGACAAAAAGGAAGTCACATCAGATTACAAAAACATACAGCTAGAGAAACTCTGAAAATCACCATCCCTGCTCATCGTCCTATAAAAAGATCTACGCTCTCTCATATTCTTCAACAAGCTAATTTGACTGTTGAAGGTTTCAATAATCTATTATGAAAAAGCCGACAAGCAAATCCTGCGTACGGCTGGCCCAGTCGAAACACATACTATTCATGCGTGGCACGGGACAGGACCAAAGGCCTTAGCCATGGGATATGGACAATGGGTTACGCTCACACTCCACCCGACCTGCGGCACTGTTTGCGTGTGAAGAGAATTGCAATGGTAATTGCCATTTATATATTAATGACAGTATAATATTGCACTCAATATCCGGATATACTGCAATCGTGCATCGGATAACTATAGTGATATCCTGCAAAAGTGCAGTATAGTAATTGTCATGTTTTAGGACATTTCAATGGAAGATAAAGACTTAGCACAGACAATTGAGGATATTCAAAAGGCTGTTGAGCCGGTAGGACAAGCTATCTCTGATAAGGTTTCTGAACTTGTAGAAACTTATAGGCCTGTTTTTACCGCTGCCGAGAGATTTGCTCGAGAGTTTGGTGAAACATATGGTCCGATTATTTCTAGAATTGGGGAATCCTTTAGAATATGGATTGAAAACAATTCACAAGCATTGAAATTAATCGGCGAAACAATTATCGATTTTTCTAGGAAAGCAAAGGAATGGCAAGAAGCTCAGAAGGTCAGTGTTACATACATGGCCCAGAACGGATGGTTTCCTAACTGGTATACGTTTAATTTCAAACCCAGTGATGAAACTTTTGATCTAGATTCTCTAATGATCGATCATATAAACGAATCTTGGGACGAAATCGCTGATGCAATATTAAAGAAATGCCCTAACAGGTCACCTATATTAAAAGTGGCTTTTCAGCTTCATAAAACTGGCAATTTCATTGCTTCTATTCCATTGTTCCTATCGCAAGCAGATGGGATATTTTGCGAAGAGATAACGTCGTTTCTTTTCGCCGGTGAAAAGCCCAAGGAAAGCATAGAAAGAATGGTTGAAAGTGGTGAAATTCAGAAGTGGTTTTTAGAGGATATTCTTTTAGAGCCATACAAGATCAAGACACAATTTCAGGAAGGAATGAGTAAGGCAAGTAAAGTGGCCAAATCAAAAGCACCCAATCGTCATGGGATAATGCATGGATATAGAAAGCATCTAGATTATGGCACTGAACTAAATTCTTGCAAATGCTTCTCCTTGTTAGCATTTGTAGTTTTTTCAGTGAAGGATGTATTTAAGCAACATAACTAAATGCTTAAGCGGACCCGACAATCCACTGTGCATCAAAATTTAGCAATGTAGTCCGGTGGTCAGTGCCACATCGGCCGGGCCGCTTAGCATTGGTGTTAGAAATTAGATTTAAGGATTAAGAAATGTCACTTCAAGATGATCTTCTAACATTAGACAAAGTAGATAGGCGAGTAAAACGGGCTATTGATGAAAGGAACTGGGAAGATCTGAAAACCGCCGTTACTGAGTATGAATCGTTGCTGAAAAGCATTCGAATTCACTTACTAGACCAGTCTGTTGCTTCTGTTGAAGACGCACATGCGGTTGAGATTCTCCGGAAAATTACTACAGGCGATGGTTTACAGACTAAGCTACAGGAGAAATTTAGCGAAGAAGAGCTGGACAAACTCGGGTCTGATCTCTTCTACTCATGGATCAGCCACATCGAATATGTAACTGGTCTTGCCGAGCTTCGACCTTTAATTGTTCGTAGTTCAGTAGGGGAAAGTGTATCTCGGCTTGTGTTGCAAGTTAAAGACAGCTATGCGCTCCAACAGTACGGGGCGGCATATAGTTTATGTCGTACAGTAATTGAGGCCAGCATCCGCGATATATGTGTTCGATGTAAGTTGTTTCCTAATCTCAAAGCAAATGAGATCCTTTTTGAAGAAATTACCTGGAAGAAACTTAGAAACGAGGTGTCCTCTGGCTTTCTTCAAGAACAGTTAAAATCTATTTATGATGAGCTTTCCACCGTTGTACACGGTCGAAAAAAAGTTTCTAAAGACGAGGCACGGCTTGCATTTGAAAAAACTCTGCATGTAGTTGAGAAACTCTATTTGGCACATGGACTCTAATTGCATAGCTAATCACTTCACCGGACGCGGCAGGGCCGCGCCACTGACCCTTGCCGATGTCCCTCACCCTGATGATGCATAACGAAGTAGGATGAAATCAGGGAATCATCGCTCCTTACGGCTTTTTCCTTTTCCCTGCATATTGGATCCGGTCTTCTGATATAATCGCGGTAATAAGGTCGTGGGGCACGACATCGAAGGCCGGGTTGAACACGCAGACATCGGGTGCAGACCTTTTCCCCTGGAAGCACATCACTTCGTCGGCATCGCGCTCCTCGATCGGTATGTCGCTGCCTGTAGGCATATCGGGGTCAAAGGTGGACCGGGGGGCGGCAATATAAAACGGTATGCCGTGGGCATGTGCAAGGACTGCCAGTGAATAGCTGCCCACCTTGTTGGCCGCATCTAGGTTGCGCGCGATCCTGTCCGCGCCCACGATCACGGCATCGATCCGGCCGAGCTTCATGAGCCAGCCTGCGGCGTTGTCGGTTATCAAGGTGCAGGGGATGCCCTCCTTCATGAGCTCATAAGCGGTGATCCTGGCCCCCTGGAGCAGGGGCCTGGTCTCATCCGCGTATACCATGGCGAGCTTGTTCTGCTCGCTCAGCTTCCGTATCACGCCGACGGCGGTCCCCATGCCTCCTGTGGCGAGGGAGCCTGCATTGCAGTGCGTGAGGATCGAATACGCCCTTCCCTCTTCGAACAGGCCTGCGCCAAGCAGCGACATGGCCTCGTTTGCAGCGATCTCTTCCTCCCAGATGGCATCGGCCTCCTCCTTAAGCGTCTCTGCCAAACCGCCTGATCCGGCATTCTTGATCGATTCGAGACACCTTCTTACTGCCCATGCAAGGTTCACCGCAGTGGGCCTGGCACTGATAAGGGCATCAGCCGCATGTTCGACCCCTTCCCTGCCTTTGTCTGCCGCGAGCACGAGGCCGTACGCAGCGGCTATGCCGATGGCGGGCGCCCCGCGCACGGCCAGGGTTTTGATGGCGAGGGCCACGTCGTCCGGTGTCGTGCAGGCCATCCAGGTCTCTTCCTGGGGAAGGCGTCTCTGATCGAGGATGAAGAAGGTATTGTCTTCGAAATAGAAAGGCTTGATCATAGGTTCAGGAATTCCCGGGCGGACATGTCTTTTCTGAGCCGTGCGACTTCATGCATGGCACGCTCTCGTATCGCACGGGCAGGCGGGAGATCAACAACGATCCTGCCCTTGTCCATGACCTTCATGATCACAGATTCCATGGTGCCTTTGCACTCACACTGCCTCGTATTCCCAAGGGGCACCACAGAATCCTTCATGCAGTTCGTGCATCGCAGCACATCCTTTTTGCCGGAGTTTTTGCCCCGCTTCGCATAAGGCCTTCCTTGAACCTCGACGATGTCCATGGAAAAGTCGAGTGTCGCCGCGCTCGATAGCTGGGTCCCTACCCCGAATGCATCCACCACATCCTTCAACAACAGGAGGGCTTCAAGGTCAAGCCCGCCGGATGCAAAGAGCTTTACGTGGCCAAAGCCCCTGAGGTCCAGTTCCCACCTCACCTCTTCCATCAATGCCTTATAGTCACCCCTCCGGGACGCCGGCGTATCAAGGCGCACACCCTTAAGCCTTTCCCGCATGGCCTCTGCCACCCTGAGTGCCTCGAACTTCTCGTCCTGAAACGTGTCTATGAGGATGATCCGCGGTACATCGGGCTCTATAACCTCATCAAAGGCCAGGGCCGCCTGAAGGGTATCACCCATCTGGAGCATGAGGGCATGCGGCATGGTGCCCATGGGCTTTTCTCCGATGAGGCGCGCGCCGGCAACGGTGGCCACCCCGTCGCAGCCGCCAATGAAGGCCGCCCTCTCCACCATGGGCGCAATTGACGGATGCATGCGCCTGGCGCCGAAGCTGATGAGGCCCTTTGCACCGCATGCCGCCTTGCACCTCGATGCCTTGGTGGCGATGCCGGACGCCTGGCACAGGCAGCCCAGGATCGCGGTCTCCAGGGCGCCGAATTCAAGGTAGTCGCCCTCGATGATCATCACCGGTTCGCCTGCGAAGAACACGCTCCCTTCGGGCATGGCATGGACGGTCGCCTGAGCGCCTTCAAGCAGCACACACACCTCTTCGAACCCTGCAAAGATCCCCCAGCCATACCTCGGGTCGGGGTATGATTTCAGGAATATCTCCATACACACGTGCTTGGACCCGCCCTTTGCCCGCAGCACCTTCTCGGTGCGCAGGAAATAGACATCGGTGACATCCCCTGCCCTCACCTGTGCCGTATCGGCTATGTGCAGATGCTTCACGGCTCTAAAAGCTCCTTTACGATATTCCCTGCAACCTTGGGGTTGGCCTTGCCCTTGCTCGCCTTCATGACCTCTCCGACAAAAAAGCCCAGCAGCTGGGTCTTGCCTGCACGGTATTGGGAGGATTCCTTGGGGTTGGCCTCGATGATCTCTTTGATGAGATCTTTGAGCGCGCTCTCATCGCTTACCTGTTCGAGGCCGCGCTCCTTTATGATGTCCGCGGCGCTCTTCCCGGTATCGGCCATCTCGGTGAAGATCTCCTTTGCCATGAGGCCCGATACCGTGCCCTTTTTCAGGAGGTCCACGAGACCAATGAGCATGGAGGGCGTCACCAGAAGGTCTTTGATGTCTATGCCTTTTTCATTGAGGACCCGCATGGCCTCGGTCATGATCCAGTTGCTGATCTCCTTGGGCGAATCGAGGAGATGGACGCACTGCTCGAAATAATCGGCTAGGCCTAAAGTCTGGGTGAGCTGGTCCGCGTCATAGGCAGGAAGGCCGTAGAGCTCCATGAACCGCTGACATCTCGCCGCAGGCAGCTCGGGGAGCGTATCTTTCATCCTTTCCACCCATTCATCATCCACGATCACCGGGATGAGGTCGGGCTCGGGGAAATAACGGTAGTCATGGCTCTCCTCTTTGGACCGCATGGAAAAGGTCTTCCCCAGAGAGGTGTTCCACAGTAAAGTCTCCTGCTCGACCTCGCGGCCGGATTCTAAGAGACGTATCTGCCGCTCGATCTCATAGTCCAAAGCCCTCTGCACGTTTTTAAAAGAGTTCATGTTCTTGAGCTCGGTACGTGTCCCGAGAATCCCTGCACCCTTCTTCATGACCGATATATTCGCGTCACACCTCAGCGAGCCCTCTTCCATGTTCCCGTCACAGATCTTTAGGTACATGAGGATCTGGCGCAGCTCCTTGAGATAGGCGACGGCCTCCTGTGCCGTCGATATGTCGGGCTCGGTCACGATCTCCAGCAAAGGTACGCACGCACGGTTGAAATCGATATATGAGAGAGGCTCTAACTCAGCATGAATGCTTTTCCCTGCATCCTCTTCCATGTGGATGCGCCGTATGCCGATCCTCTTTTTTGAGCCGTTCACCTCGATATCGAGGTAGCCGTTACTGCAGAGCGGATTCTCATATTGCGTGATCTGGTAGCCCTTGGGCAGGTCGGGATAAAAGTAGTTCTTCCTGGCGAACACGTTCCTGTTTTCAATGGTGCAGTCAAGCGCCAGTCCAAGCTTGATGCCGGAGTCCACGACCTTCCTGTTCAGAACGGGCAGGACCCCGGGCATGCCCATGCAGACCGGGCATGTGTTCGTATTGGCATCGAGTCCGAAGGCTGCGGAGCACGGACAGAAGATCTTGGAATCCGTCAGGAGCTGGGCATGGACCTCGAGGCCCATGACCGACACGTAATCGCTCACGGTTTCACCTCATGAAATTTTGTATGGTCCTGGAATGTGATGCCTGCACCGAGTATGAGCTGATCCATGAAGGCGGGCGCCATGAGCTGTATTCCGATGGGCATCCCGTTGTCGCCGAACCCGCAGGGGATGCTCAGGGCAGGGATGCCTGTGAGGTTTGCCGGTATGGTGTAGATGTCGAGGAGATAGATGCTCAAGGGGTCGTCCAGCATCTCATCGAGACCGAATGCGGTCACCGGAACGGTCGGGCCTGCGATGATGTCACACGACTCAAAGGCCTTGCGGAAATCTTCTACAATAAGGGTCCTGACCTGGGAGGCCTTGCGGTAGTACGCATCATAATAACCGGCAGACAGGGCATAGGTGCCCAGCATGATCCTGCGCTTCACCTCGCTGTTGAACCCTTTTGCCCTGGTCTCACAGTACATCTCGAAGAGATCCTTGTCATCGCCGTGCCTCGTGCCATACCTCACCCCGTCATACCGCGCAAGGTTGGAGCTCGCCTCTGCAGGGGCGATGATATAGTACACCGCGACCCCATACCTGATCTGGGGAAGGTCAACGGGGACGATTTCAGCGCCGAGTTCCCGGAAGACCGAGACGGCAAACCTGACCGAACGCTCCACATCGTGCGAAAGTCCTTCTGAAAAAAAGATATCCGGCAATCCTATCCGAAGCCCTTTCATATCGATCCCGTCGAGTGAAGTTGCCGCATAGTTCTTTGGTACACAGGTGGAGTCCCGTTTGTCATATCCCTTGATGACATCGTACAGGATCGCCACATCCCGGGCGCTGCGGCCCATGGGTCCGATCTGGTCAAGGGATGAGGCAAATGCCACCAGGCCGTAGCGGGAGACCGTCCCGTATGTGGGCTTCAACCCGGTAATGCCGCAGAAGCTCGCCGGCTGGCGGACCGACCCGCCTGTGTCGGAGCCGAGGGCCACATCGCACAAGCCTGCAGCCACGGCGGCGGCCGATCCCCCGCTGGAGCCTCCGGGGGTCTTTGTTTTATCCCATGGATTTCTGGTAGGGCCGATGTTGCTCGTGTTCGTGCTGGAGCCCATGGCGAACTCATCCATGTTGGTCTTGCCCAGGATGACCGCACCGCGTGCCTTGAGCCGTTCGATCACATGGGCGTCATAGGTGGGTACAAAACCTTTCAGGATATCGGACGAGCAGGTTGTGCGTATCCCTTTCGTACATATATTGTCTTTGACCGCAATGGGTATGCCCTGGATTAGGTCCTCATCCCCCCACTCAATGGCCTTACCCGAGATCACGGCCTGCCTCAGTGCACCATCTTCGTCCACGGTGACAAAGGAATTCAGAGTATCCTGCCTGATCCGACTCAGGAGTTTCTCCACATGCCTTTCCGGCGACATGTCATTTTTCCGGTAGATTCGGGCCGTATCCAGCATGGGTGCTCCCTACTCGATCACCTTGGGGACCACAAAGGTGTCATCATGTACCCGGGGTGCATTGCTCAGTGCATCGTGCCTGGACTGAGACGGCAACACAGAGTCCTCCCTGAGGGCGTTTGCCAGGGCATGTGCATGGAATGTAGGCTCTACCCCCGTGGTGTCGACTTCCTTGAGCATGTCCATATAATCAAGGATGGAACTCAACTCTCTTTGGAACCTCAAGAGTAATTCCGGCTCCAAGTTGAGCCGTGCGAGACGTGCAACATGCAAGACTTCCGATTCCGTAATCTTCACCTGGACTCCCCTCGATCCGGTTTTTCGACCATAAGCATATAATAGAGGAGTAATATTCTCAAGGATAGGGTTATCATTGAAATTTCTCTAAAAAGCGATTGATAATTTTCTATATGCCTTTTATACTATAATAGTTGTGGTTTAAGGGCACTTTTAAATCTTCTCTTGCAAGGAGGAACCCCATGGCGAAGTTTGAGGAAAAATCCATCCCGGCCGTCTTCCATAATCGTTCGGAGCAATATGGGCAAAAGGCTATCGTCGCCTATAAAAATATCCATGGCGTGTATGAAGACATCTCATGGAATACGATGAACGAGATGGTATGCAACCTCGGATACTTCCTCATCGGGAGAGGAGTTCAACCCGGCGACAAAGTCGCCCTGTTCTCCCCGAACCGTTATGAGTGGTGGGTGACTGACCTGGCCATCCTGTCTGTGGGGGCCGTGAATGTTCCGATTTACGCCACGAACTCCGCCGAAGAGTCACGGTATATCATAGAGAACTCGGACGCGAAGATGTGCTTTGTAGCGACCAAGGGGCATATGCAAAAGATCCTCGAAGTCAAACCCAAGCTCCCGAATCTCAAAGAGCTGATCATTTTCGATCCGCTGGAAAGGCCTGTCGAAGGGGTTATCGAGCTGAAGGCAGCCCTCGCGGAGGGTGCGAAGAGCCCCAAGGTAAAGGATTTCGATGACAGGATTCATTCCATTAAGGCACAGGATCTCGCCACCATCATCTACACATCAGGCACAACCGGTCCGCCGAAGGGTGTCATGCTTTCACACGACAACTTCTTCGCCAATGTAAATCAGATCTTCAATGTCGATCCGGAACTCTTCAGGAGGGCCGATGATCTCACCTTCCTCTCTTTCCTTCCGCTTGCCCATTCCTTCGAACGCACCTGCGGGTACTACACGCCGATGTCCTTCGGCATGAAGGTGTACTTTGCCGAGGACTTTGCCAAGATCCTGGAAAACTTCCAGGAGGTGAGGCCGGTATGTATCGTGAGCGTGCCGAGACTCTATGAGAAGATCCATTCGGGCATCGTGGCTAAGGTTACCACCGCACCGCCTGTGAAAAAGGCCCTTTTCAACTGGGCAATGGGTATCGCGTCGCAGAACCTTCCGTATATCTGCAATGAAAGGCCTCGGACCGGCTGGTACGCATTCAAGTACAACCTTGCAAACAAGATAATCTTCTCAAAGCTGAAAAATGCGCTCGGTATGGACAGGCTCGAATTCGCCTTCTCCGGCGGCGGGCCTTTGTCCGTTTCCGATGCGGAGTTTTTCCTCGGCATGGACATCAAGGTGATCGAGGGCTTCGGCCTCACCGAGACCACCCCGGTTACCAATGCGAATAATCGCCACAAGATCAAGCCCGGCACGGTGGGTCCCGCCGTGAAGGACACCCTCGTCAAGCTTGGAGAAGGCGGAGAGCTGCTCATCAAGGGCCCGCAGGTCATGATGGGCTACTACAAGAACGAGGCCGCCACCAAAGAGGCCTTCACTGCAGACGGTTTCTTCAAAACGGGTGATATTGCAGAGATAGATTCAGACGGTTATGTAAAGATTACGGGCCGCATCAAAGACATCATCGTCACCTCGGGCGGCAAAAACATCTCCCCGCAGAACATTGAGAACAGCCTGAAGGCTTCAAAATATATCGAGCAGATCGCGGTGATCGGCGATAACCGGAAATATCTTTCAGCCCTTGTGGTCCCGGCATTTATTGAGCTTGAGGGATGGGCAAAGGGAAACGGTTTGGAGTTCACATCCCGGAAAGAGCTCCTGGAAAACGCCAGGGTGAAAGATCTCTATGCCAGGGAAATCGAAGAGAACATGAAAGACTACGCCCGGGTGGAGCAGATCCGCAAGTTTGCCCTGCTCGATAAGGAGTGGTCCCAGGAGACCGACGAACTGACTCCGACGCTCAAACTCAAGCGCAGGGTTATAAACCAGAAATACAACAGCATCATCGAGAGCCTGTATCCTCCCGAAGACTAGCACGGCAATGCAGGGGGGACGGAGGAATGACCCGTCTCCCCCTGCATACCCTTTTTCATAACCTTCTTTCCCATTGAAAAAAATTATTACATCTATTATATTATTAAATAAATATCAGAATCGTGCTTGAATCAATACTCTTTTGAGGAGGGTTATCAATGGCTGAATTCAAAGAAACATCTATGGGCGCAATCTTCCAGAACCGGGTCCAGAAATACGGCGACAAGACCCTGGTTATCTACAAAAACAAACAGGGTGTCTGGGAAGAGATCTCCTGGAACAAGCTGAACGAGATGGTGCGTAATCTTGGTATATTCCTTATCAACAAAGGGATCCAGCCCGGC
>Ga0326727_10018793_pt1 | contig 14042 bp, 12 predicted proteins | sample MB2enrmetagenome_FD_207643 | JGI IMG/M metagenome (GOLD analysis project Ga0326727, IMG submission 207643) | Lab enriched peat soil microbial communities from McLean, Ithaca, NY, United States - MB29MY | ecosystem: Environmental > Terrestrial > Soil > Wetlands > Peat | place: USA: New York...
GGTGGCGCGGCAATTGGAGCGGCTGGGATGGCAGGAGGAGGACCTGGCGCAAAGGCCCAAACGAAGGGGGCTTGAGAAAACGACCCGAACTGGGTGACCTAATTAATTTCGTAACATACAAATACAAATATCAAGGACTGACACCTGCCTGACACCTGCCTGGAGGCTGGGCAAGGCCGAAGAGAGGTCAGGGGAATGTTTGTCAGGGGAATCATCCAAACGACGCCCTCTTCCATTCCCCTGACAAAAATTCCCCTGACGTCTGGAAACCTGGAGAATCGAAGGCCCGGGTTGTTCGCAGAACAAGGAAAATGAACAGGAGAGCGCAGACCACGGGGAGAAGAACTCCGTTACCGCCAGCGGGTTTTGGCGGCGTCCCGCCGCCAGGGGCCGGATCATCATCGGAGGGGACGCCCGCTGCACTCGCCGGCGAGGACGCCCGCGCTACTTTCTCAACCGCCCTGCCACCTGCGGGAAAAAATAAAAAAATATCTTGCCTCCAATTCGCGCTTGGCCAATATACGCCATCCCGGAGAGCTTCGGAGGTTTCCGGTCACGGCCCGCCCTGCGGCCGAATTTTGCTGATAACATGCTCGAAAAACTTAAGAACGAAGTTTGCCAGGCGAATCTTGATCTGGTGAAGGAGGGCTTGGTCGTTCAGACCTGGGGCAACGTCAGCGGCGTGGACCGCGCCGGCGGCCGCATGGTCATCAAGCCTTCCGGCGTCTCTTACGATGGCATGACGCCGGACCAGATGGTGGTCGTCTCGCTGGCGACCGGCCAGGTCGTCGAAGGCAGGCTCAAGCCCAGTTCCGACACGCCGACGCATCTGGTCCTTTATCGCGCCTTCCCGGAGGTTGGAGGAATCACCCATACGCACAGTCTGTTCGCCACCGCCTGGGCGCAGGCGCGCCAGCCCATTCCCTCCTTCGGAACGACCCATGCCGATTACTGGCCTGGCGAAGTTCCCTGCACCCGCCTGTTGACGGCCGCGGAAATCAAGGCAGACTACGAGGCCAACACAGGCCATGTCATCGTTGAGACCATCCAACAACTGGAGGTGGCGCATCAGTCCGCCGTGTTGGTGGCCAGCCACGGGCCGTTCACCTGGGGCCGAAGCGCCCGCCAGTCCGTTGAAAACGCCGTGGTGCTCGAATTCGTGGCCCGGCTGGCCCTGGAGACGCTGCGCCTCAATCCAATACTCAAACCAATGCAGAAGGTCCTCCTCGAAAAGCATTTCTTCCGCAAGCACGGACCGGGCGCATACTACGGCCAGAAATAACCCGAAATTCACAACCCTCAAACACATCGAAACATAACACAGCGACAATCTAATCGGTTCCAATCCAACTAATAACGCACTATGAAAAACATGATCGGCAGACTATTTGTCCTTGGCGCGGGCGCTTGCGTCGCGCTTCTGGCCGGCTGCGGCCAGTCGCAAAGCACCACCGACAGCACCACCACCTCAATTGACAAAGCGCCTTTTGGCAAGGCTCCCGACGGCCAGGCGGTGTTCGTCTACACCTTGAAAAACGCCAAAGGGGCCGAAGCCCGCATCATGACTTATGGCGGCGTTGTCCTTTCCCTGAAAATGCCCGACAAGAGCGGCAAATTCGACGATGTCGTCCTGGGCTGCGAGAAGTTGACGGACTACACCGAAACGCCGCCACCCTATTTTGGGGCGCTCATCGGCCGCTACGGCAATCGCATCGGCAAGGCCCAGTTCACGCTGGACGGCAAGACATACCAACTCGCGGGCAATGACCACGGCAATACCCTGCACGGCGGCAAAAAAGGTTTCGACAAGGTGGTTTGGACCGCCACCGATAAAAAGACGGACGCCGGCCCTTCTTTGGTGCTGAATTACGTCAGCAAGGATGGCGAAGAAGGCTTTCCGGGCACGCTCAACGTCACCGCCACCTACACCTTGACCGACAAAAATGAACTGCAGATTGACTTCACCGCCACCACGGACAAGGACACGGTGGTCAACCTGACCCATCACGGCTACTTCAACCTGGCGGGCAAGGGCGACATCCTCGGCCACATCCTCACCATACCGGCCGACAGCATCACGCCGGTGGACGCCGGCCTCATCCCGCTCGGCACGCTCCAGTCCGTGGACGGCACGCCGTTTGACTTCCGCAAGCCGACGGCCATTGGCGCCCACATCAACGACGACAACGCCCAACTCAAGCTCGGCCCCGGCTACGACCACAACTGGGTCATCAATAAGAAAGCCGGCGAACTGAGCCTGATGGCCCATGTGAGCGAGCCGACCACCGGCCGCGTCATGGAAGTCTGGTCCACCGAGCCTGGGCTGCAATTTTACACGGGCAATTTCCTGGACGGCACGATCAAGGGCAAGGGCGGAACGGCTTATCAGAAGCACAGCGCCTTCTGCATGGAACCGCAGCATTTTCCCGATTCCCCCAACAAACCGCAATTCCCCAGCACCGAGTTGAAGCCGGGTGAAACCTACAAGAACACCATCATTTACCGATTCTCCGTCCAGTAAACCAAATCAGCCAAACCATAAAACCTTAAATAGACAGCACTTCCAGCAATATGAATATATTGACCCCTCTCCTCGCGGCGGCGGACCCGGCCGCGCCGGCCGCGGCGGCCGCGGCGGCGGCCTCGACCGGCACGGTTTTCGACAACCTTGACTGGTTTGTCATCGTGTTATTCGGCCTGGGCATGGTCGCGACCGTCTGGTTTTCCATGCGCAAGAAGAACGAGACCGGCAAGGACTACTTCCTTTCCGGCCGCGACGCCAACTGGCTGCAGATCGGGTCCTCGATTTTCTCCTCGAACATCGGTTCCGAACATCTGGTCGGTTTGGCCGGCGCCGGGTTTGCCACCGGCATGGCCATGGCCCACTGGGAAATGCACGCCTACTGGATTCTCATCCTGGGCTGGGCCTTTGTGCCGCTCTACGACCGGATGAAGATCTTTACCATGCCGGAATTCCTCGAACTGCGCTTCAGCCGCGGCTCGCGCAACGTCCTGAGCCTGCTGACCATGGCGAGCCTGGTGCTGACGAAAATTGCCGCCACCATTTACGCCGGCGACGTCGTCATCAGCACCCTGTTGAACAGAAAAACCGTGCCGATGTTCGGACACGATGTGCCCATATTCTGGGTCATCGCCTTTGGGCTGGCCTTAACCACCGGGCTTTACACAGTCTTCGGAGGAATGCGCGTTATCATGTACACCGCCGTGCTTCAGTCGCCGGTGCTCATCCTTGGGTCCGTCTGCATCCTCTTCATCGGGCTTCAAAAACTGGGCAACGGCAGCCTGATTGCCGGCTGGCATGCCACCCTCGCGGCCGTCGCCAAGGCGACTTGGCACGGTGAAGGTGTTCACCTTGTCCGTTCCAACGCTGATCCGGACTGGCCCTGGCTGGCGATTCTGCCAGGATCAGCGATGATTGGCTTTTGGTATTGGTGTACCGACCAGTACATCGTCCAGCGCGTGCTCGCCGGCAAGAATCAGCAGGAGTCACGCCGTGGCACCATCCTCGCCGGCTTCTTCAAGCTGACGCCCGTGTTCATCTTCCTGGTGCCAGGCATGATCGCCTTTGCGCTCACCCAGATGCCAGAAGCGAATTTCTCCACCAATGGTGACGCCGCCTACACCTCGCTCGTCTCCCAAATCCTGCCCCACGGCCTCAGAGGCATGGTGGCCTGCGGCATGATCGTCGCGCTCATGGCCTCGTTGGGGTCTAAATTCAACGCTTCCGCCACGCTGTTCACGATGGATTTTTACCGCGAATGGTTCCCGAACTCTTCCGGCAAGACCGAAGTGTTCGTGGGCCGCGTCGCCACGGCGGTGATTGTCTTCGTCGGCATTTGCTGGGTGCTGGTCATCAAGAATCTCAAAATGCCGCTCTACGAGTATCTGCAAAACGTGCAGGGCTATCTCTCGCCCGCCATCGCGGTGATGTTCATCCTGGGCGTATTCTGGAAACGGGCAACGGCTCCCGCGGCCTTGTGCTCGTTCGTCGTGGGGGTGGTCGCCGGTTTTGGACGCCTGGCGCTTGACCTCATCTTTCGGGGTGATAAGGACGCGGTATCCAAACTCAAACTCGATCACTACCACGGTCTTATCACCCAAGACCAATATGACACGGGCATCGCCGCCATCCGGGGCACCCACAACAGTCTCATGTTCGACCTTTGGAACATTCACTGGCTCTATTACGCCGAATGGTTGTTCATTGTTTGCGCCGTGCTGATGATCGTCATCAGCCTGGCCACAAAGGCGCCGGACCCGAAGACAGTCAAATTCACCTGGTATGGCGCCACGCCGGAGGAGAAGGCCGCCACCAAAGCCAGTTGGAATTCCATGGATGTCATCCTGAGCTTGATCGTGATTGGCTGCGTGGTGCTGTTCTACATCAAGTTCTGGTAATCGCGGCGGCAGCCGCAAGACCGGCGCGTTTGGCAGGGCAGTCCCGGCAAACCGGGACTGCCCGCTCGCGGTGCGACAAGTCCAATACCACTTGATTCTTCGTCAGACACAACGTAGTTTTTCCCGATGACCGCTGTCGCCGACAAGTTGCTGGACGATTTCAAGAAGCTCCCGACTGACGAGCAATTGATCGTCCGCGATAAACTGATCACCCTCACGCAAGTCCGCCAAGGCGAGGCATTAAACCGTCTGCGCGGCTCCAGCGCCGGGAAGGGGCTGCTGGACAAGCTGCTTGCCGACCGAGCCAGGGAGCGTGCCCGTGGCTGACAGGGTGATACTGGACACGTCGGCCATTTTGGCGCTGACCGGCAACAAACCCGGGGCCGACGAAGTCCAGACGTATCTGGCGGAGGCCATCGCAGGGCGCATGGAGTTGCACGGCTCTTTTGCCAGTCTGACCGAGGTCGAATACATCACCGCGCGTGAGGAGGGAGCGGAGGCCGCCCGACAGCGCCTTACGGACCTGAACGCGATGCCCGTGCAGTGGCTCCATTCGGACGCCGCCCTATGCCACGAAGCGGCGAGGCTCAAGGCAGCGCACAAGATTTCATTTGCCGACGCCTTTGTTGCGGCCACGGCCACGCGGTTCGATGCCACGCTTGTCCACAAGAACCCGGAGTTTCACGCGCTTGCCGCAGAGGTCAAGCAACACTCGCTGCCTCCAAAGTCCGGCGCCCCCGGCTCGTGAAGGCCGATTGCAAGCAAGAGATTCCGTCGGCGAGGACGCCGACGGGGGCGACCGGGACGGTCGCGCTCCCCAATCCGCAATCCGCAATCCGCAATCCGCAATTGAACGACGGCTCGACGGAGTCTCGCCCTACCGGGATGGCCGCCCACAATCCTTGGCGTAAGGAGCTATGGGACGCCACAACTAATTGCGCTTTTTCGCCAAAATAAGCGCAAAAAAAGTTTGTTTTTTCCGGCCCTTTTTCCTATTCTAATAAGGAGCGTTCCGCGCGCCAAAAATCCGGGGCGCGGAGACGTTTTCCACGGCTATTATTGACCTTGATTTACTGTCACAATGAGCACTGAGTCTGATGCAGGTGTAAGTGTAAATACGAAATACGACGCTTCCAAAATTGACAAGCTGGAGGGGCTGGAAGCCGTCCGCAAACGGCCCGGCATGTATATCGGCGACCCGGACGAGCGCGGGCTGCATCACTGCGTCTTCGAGGTGCTGGACAATTCCATTGACGAACATTTGGCCGGCTTCTGCAAAAAAATTGATGTGGCCATCCATGTGGACGGCTCCGTTTCCATCCGCGACGACGGCCGCGGCATCCCCGTGGACATGCATCCCAAATGGAAAATGCCCGCCGTCGAACTGGTTCTGACCAATCTTCACGCCGGCGGCAAATTCGGCCAGGGCGCTTACAAGTATTCGGGCGGCCTGCACGGCGTCGGGGCCAAGTGCGTCAACGCCCTTTCCGAGTGGTTCAAGGTCGAGGTTTCCCGCGACAACCAGGTCTATTACATGGCCTTCGAGCGCGGCGTCACCGCCCGCAAGCTGGAGGTCATCGGAAAATCCAAGAGTACGGGGACTTTGGTCACGTTCAAGCCCGACCCGACCATATTCACCATCACCACCGAGTTCAAATTCGATCTGCTGGCCAACCGCCTGCGCGAGCTGGCCTTCTTGAATCCGGGCGCCGAGATCACCCTCTCCGACGAGCGCGTCGAGAACAAGAAGGAAACTTTTATTTACAAGGATGGCATCGAGCAATTCGTCCGCCAGCTCGGCCGCAACAAGGTCGTCCTCCATCCCAAACCCATCGTCCTGGCCCGCAAGAAGGATGAGGTCATTGTGGATTGCGTCCTGCAATACAACGACAGCTACACCGACCAGATTCTCTGCTTCGCCAACTCCATCGCCAATTCCGACGGCGGCACCCATCTCACCGGCTTCCGCACCGCCCTGACCCGCGCCATCAACCAGTACTCCCGCGCCAATGAATTGCTCAAGGAGAAAGACCCGCCCATCTCCGGCGACGACGTCCGCGAAGGGCTGGTCTGCGTCCTGAGCGTCAAACTGCCCAATCCGCGCTTCGAATCCCAGACCAAGGTCAAGCTGGTCAACACGGAAATCGAGGGCCTGGTCTCCTCCGTCGTTTATGAGGGCCTGATGAGCTTTTTCGACGCCAACCCCGGCGTGGCCAAAAAAGTTATTGACAAAAGCCTCATGGCCGCCCGCGCCCGCGAAGCGGCGCGCAAGGCCCGCGACACCGTGCGCAAAACCGCCCTCTCCGGCGGCGGCCTGCCCGGCAAGCTGGCCGACTGCTCCGATCGCGACCCGGCCAATTCCGAGCTTTACATTGTCGAAGGCGACTCCGCCGGCGGCTCCGCCAAACAGGGCCGCGACCGCCGCTACCAGGCCATCCTTCCCATCCGCGGCAAGCTCATCAACGTGGAAAAGGCGCGTCTGGACAAGGTGCTCCAGAACACCGAAATCCGCACCATGATCACGGCCATCGGCACCGGCATCGGCGACGGCGAGGGCGAGGGGGCCTTCGATCTGGAGAAGCTGCGCTACCACAAGATCATCATCATGACCGATGCCGACGTGGACGGCTCGCACATCCGCACCTTGTTATTGACATTCTTCTACCGCCAGATGACGCAGCTCGTCAAAAGCGGTTACGTCTATATCGCCCAGCCGCCCCTTTACCAGGTCACCCGCAAAAAGCGCGTGGAATACGTGGACGACGACATCCAGCTCAACAAGATTCTCATCCAGTTGGGCAGCGAGGATGTCCGCCTGCGCGATCTGGCCACCGACAAGGTGCTTTCCGAAAAGCAGCTCGCCGAAATCCTCGATTTGCTCGTTTCGCTGGACAAATACGTCCGCTCCCTCCGCCGGCACGGTGGCGATTTCGGGGATTATGTCGAGCATCGCGATGCCGCGACCCGCGAACTGCCCCGCCACCTGGTCAAGGTGCGCGATGGCAACGACGAATCGGTCCACTATTTCCACACCGAGGAGCAATTGGCGGAATTCGGCGCCGCCAACCCCGACCTCAAGCTGTTCGGCGCCGAGAACGGCACCGACTTCATCGAGAAGGGCGACAAGCCGCGCAACACCCGCCGGGCCACCCATGTGGAACTGCACGAAAGCAAAACGGTGATGGACTTGATGGGCCAACTGGCCAAAAAGGGATTGAACGTCGCCCATTACGCGGCCCAGGACCAGCCGCTGTTTGAACTGCTCGAAGGCGAGGGCGAACGCGCCACGGCCAAACCGCTTTTTTCCATCGCGGAAATCCTGGCCGGCGTGATTGATGCCGGCAAACGCGGCCTGCAAATCAAGCGCTTCAAGGGCCTGGGCGAAATGAACGCCAAGGAGTTGTTTGAAACGACCATGAACCCGGAAAACCGCAAGCTGCTCCGCATTGACATGACCGACGTGGTCGAGGCCGAGGAGATGTTCACCAAACTCATGGGCGACGAAGTCGAACCGCGCCGCCAGTTCATCGAGGACAACGCCCTCAACGTCCGCAATCTTGACATCTGATTTACAATTGGCCCATGCCCACCCTCTACCTCATCGCAGGCCCCAACGGCGCGGGAAAGACCACCTTCGCCAGCCGTTTTTTGCCGGAGGAATCCGGTGAGCTGGAGTTTGTGAACGTGGATTTGATCGCGCGCGGTCTTTCGCCTTTTGCCCCGGAGGCGGCGGCGGGCGAAGCGGGCAGAATTGCGCTCACCCGCGTTGGGCGCCTGATCAAGGAGCGAAAGACCTTCGCCTGGGAAACCACGCTCAGTGGCCGCACCACCAAAGGGTGGGTGCAGAAAGCCAGGGCGGCGGGTTATTTTATCAAGCTGGTGTTCGTCTGGATTCAGTCCTTGGAAGCTTCCATTGACCGAATCCGGCGGCGCGTTCGCGAAGGGGGACACGATGTTCCGGTGCCGGATGTTCGCCGCCGGTTTTTGAAGACCCTTCGTAATTTCTTCAACGACTTTTGCCCCTTGGCCGATTCGTGGAAGCTGTTTGATAATTCCAAGGATTCATTGCGGTTGGTTGCAGTCCAAAAAAATGGCCGCACCGTGGTTCGCGACCGCTCTCTTTGGTCGGCGGTGCTTTCTCAAGCAGGAGTCGTGTTATGACCGTGGATTACAATTGGAGCGACGACATTCTGGACGTGGACGATTACAAGGAATTGCGCGCGTTCCAAAATGCCCAGCTCGACGCCATCCGGCGCGCCCGCCAATTCGACACCGAGTTCATCGTTTTGCGCGATGATAAAGTCGTCGCGTTGCGGCCGGATGAAACCCTCGAAATCGAACGCCGGGGCGAGGAGCGCCTGCGCGAACTTAATCAGATCATCGCCCGCCTCCAGGCCGCCGCCCCTCAACCTGGAACCTGATCCCCCATTTTTATTCCCATGCCTGAAGACACCCCAATCCCCCCCAACAAATCCGGCGAAGACGCAGGCCAACAGCCTCCACCTGAAGCACCGAAAGAAGGCGCGAGCCAACTGCCTGTCAGCACCACGCCCCTTTTCGCCGCCAACGAACGCATCCAAAAGATCAACGTCTCCGACGAGATCAAGAATTCCTTCCTCGATTACTCGATGTCGGTCATCATCTCCCGCGCCCTGCCCGACGCGCGCGACGGCTTGAAGCCTTCGCAACGCCGCATCCTCTTCGCGATGTTCGAGATGGGCGTCATGCCCGGACGCAAACATGTGAAGTGCGCCAGAATCGTCGGCGAGACCATGGGTAAATACCATCCGCATGGCGACGTCGTGATTTATCCGACATTGGTTCACATGGCACAGTCATGGGCGATGCGCGAAATGTTGGTCGAAGGCCAGGGGAATTTTGGATCGGTCGAGGGCGACCCGCCCGCGTCCATGCGGTACACCGAGGCGCGTCTGCGCCATCTCGGCGTGGTTCTGATGCAGGACATGGACCGGGACACCGTTGATTTTGTCCCGAACTACGACGGGGAACATCAGGAGCCAACTGTCTTTCCCGCCGCCTTTCCCAACCTCCTCGTCAACGGCGGCACCGGCATCGCGGTTGGCATGGCCACCAACATGGCCCCGCATAATTTGGGCGAGATCATTGACGGCATCTGCGCGCAGATTGACAATCCTGATATTACCGTCGCGGAACTGATGAAGCACGTCAAAGGGCCGGACTTCCCCACCGGCTGCATGGTCTGCGGCGTGGACGCGATCAAGGAGTATTTTACCACCGGCCGGGGCAGCCTCAAGGTCCGCGGCAAGGTCGGCGTGGAAACCCTCAAGGGCGGGCGGGAGCAAATCATCATCACCGAGATTCCTTACAACGTGAACCGCGCCGTCCTGGTCGAGCGCATCGCCGAACTTGTCAATGAGAAGGTCATCACCGACATCGGCGCCGTGCGCGACGAATCCGACGAGAACACCCGTGTGGTCATCGAATTGAAACGCGACGCCATCGCCAAGGTCGTCATCAGCAATCTTTACCAAAACACGGCGCTGGAAAGCACCTTCAGCGTCAACGCCCTCGCCATTGACCACGGACGGCCCAAGGCCAACCTGACGCTCAAGGAACTCATCAATTGCTACATCGAGCACCGCCGCGAAGTCGTCATCCGCCGCACCCGCTTTGAGTTGCGCAAGGCCGAGGAACGCGCCGAAACCCTCGACGGCTTCCTCATCGCCCTGGCCAACCTGGACGAATTCATCCGCATCATCCGCCAATCCTCCAACCGCGAAGAGGCCCGCATCAAACTCCTCGCCTTCGACTTCACCCGCGCCCAGGTCGAGCGCTTTGGCGTTCTTATCCGCGACGAAAACCGCCTCGTCAACGGCCGCTATTCCTTCAGCGAAGCCCAGGCCAACGCCATCCTCGAACTGCGCCTCTACCAGTTGACCGGGTTGGAAGTGGACAAGGTCAAGGCCGAATACGCCCAAATCCTCGCCCGCATCAAGGACCTCCTCGACATCCTGGCCAAGGAGGCCCGCGTTTTCTCAATCATCAAGGAAGAATTGCGCGACATCAAGGCCAAGCACGCCACCCCGCGCCTGACCGAACTGGTCCCCGACGAAGGCGAGATCGCCATCGAAGACCTCATCGCCAACGAAGGCGTCATCATCACCATCACCCATGCCGCCCTGATCAAGCGCACCGCCGTCAGTTCCTATCGCGCCCAGCGCCGCGGCGGCAAGGGCGTCATCGGCATGACCACCCGCGAAGGCTCGGACGCCCCCGGCGAGGACCAGGATTTTGTCGAGCACCTCTTCACCGCCAGCACGCACGACTACCTCATGTTCTTCACCAACACCGGCCGCGTCTATGTCGAGCGCGTCCATGAAGTTCCCGACATGGGCCGCGCCGCCAAGGGCCGCAGCATCGCCAATCTCCTGGAATTGAAGGCCGACGAAAAAATCGCCGCCATGATCCGCGTCCCCTCCAAAACCGGTCCCAACAAGGAGGACCTCACCTGGACCCAGCCCAACTTCATCTTCTTCGCCACCGCCCAGGGCACCGTCAAGAAAACGGCCCTGGAAGAGTTTTCCAACATCCGCCGCGGCGGCATCATCGCCATCGGCATCGAAGAAAGCGACACCCTCATTGACGTTATTCTCACCTCCGGCCACGACGAAGTGGTCATGATCACCCGCGAAGGCCAGAGCATCCGTTTCTCGGAGGAAGACGTCCGCCCGATGGGCCGCCCCGCCGGCGGCGTGCGCGGCATCACCCTGGAAAAGACCGACGCCGTGGTGGCCCTGGCCTGCGTGGTGCAGGACGCCATGCTGCTCGTGGCCGGCGAGAACGGCATCGGCAAGCGCACCGATTTCGGCGAATACCGCCAGCAATCCCGCGCCGGCAAGGGCATCATCACCATGAAGACCACCGAAAAGACCGGCAACGTGGTGGGCGCGCTGACCGTCAAGAACGAAGATGAAATTATGCTCATCACCGTGGCCGGCCAGATGGTGCGGACCAAAGTCAACGACATCCGCGAAGCCGGCCGCAACACCCAGGGCGTAAAGTTGATCGAACTGGAAGCCGCCGACAAACTAAAAGCCATCGCCCCCGTCATCAGCGAGGAGAAGGAGGACGCAAACGAAGCCGCTACCTTATGAGCACCTTTACCTTCACCCTTGCGAACCTAATCACATCGTTCGGCAAACGCCGCAATGAATTCCAAGGCCATCTTTGAAACCTTTTTAAGATTGCGAGGCCATCTCACTTTTCCACAGGAGGGGTCAACGATTCTTTTCGCTTCTCAAAAGCACTGATAAATCCGAAGTACGATTTGGGTAAATGGGTAATTCTATAAACGTCGCGATAAGTCTTCTTGGTGCCTTCGAACATCCTGCGATCACATGTCAGGATCATCGCCTTAAGCAGAATGCCATCGGTTGCAATAATGAAGTCATTGCCGCGAAGGTTTGAACTAAGCTTCTTCTTCGAGAACCGTTGATACCGGTCGAATATGTGAAACACGTTCATTCTTTCCTCGTTTAGAGCAACGCGGCAATCGCTGATTTCCTCAAGTAATTGATCGAATTCCGCTCTCGCTTTCTTAAAAGGATACTGTTGCTTTAGTTTCGAGATCAATTCAAGCACGACCAGGTTCGGAAGACAGAGGTCGAAATACTTTCTCTGCGTTTTTAGATAGCTCACAACCATTTTGCACGAGGGCGCATTTTTGTCTGAACCAGAGGAAAGATAAGACAGCAGGAACGACGTGTCTATCAAAATCTTTACGCGATTTGCTACGGGCTCTTCTCGCTGCTTTTCTAAAACTTCCCATTGTTTACTCATCATTTCGCGCTTTTTATAATCATCTTCCGACGGAATCACTTGTTGATCAAGCGCGGCCCTTGCATTCTTTTTTAGCATCTTTAGCTGCTTAGGGCCAAAGCCACATTGGTAGAGTGTTCCATCTGGGACCCGATCAAGCCATCTTATGCAGTTGGACAATTGGTGCTTCAGGGCTGCGACCAATTCTTCTACAGTGTCGAGTCTTCTCTCGCTGACAACTGAACTGATTGAGCAAAGCGCATTTATGGTCATCATAACCGCTTCTATGGCTCCTCTGTCAGTAATGCGAATGTGAAAGGTCTTATCCTTTTGAGATTTTCGGGCGGTCTTCATCATTGTCTTAAAAGACGTCACACTTGTTAAACGGAGCACTCCATAATTTGGTCCGATTTACTTTTGACAGACCCGGAGAGAATCGCCAGTTGCTCTTTGTCGCGTTCCAAGGTGAGGTGTTTGACGAGGCTCCCCTCTCGGGAAGGCTTCCTCGGGTTTTTGAGGCGCCAGCTTGCGTCCGCGGATTTCGCCTTCTTCGACACGGCACTCAACCTGGTCGTTGGGCTTGAGGCCCGCCGCCGCGCATATTGACTCCGGCAAAGTCATCCGGCGCTTCTTGTCAATGCTGGTCGCGCTCATGGTGGGATTCTCCCTCAGAAGCGCTGGCGCTTCAAGCACTTTTTGGGTAACGCGTCAATTGCGGGTGGCAGGGCGGGCAGTCCTCTGCCCGCCGCGCGATGGCAGCATAAATACGACAGCGGGCAGTGGACTGCCCGCCCTACCTTTCCCAATCCATCCATCGTTGACCCGTTGCCTTTTTGCACGGCTGTCAAAGGCCGTCGTAGGGGTCAACCCATAGTTTCGACCGCCCCGGTGGCATCGCAGGTGAAGGGATCGTAAAGGCGGACGGCGGCATGAATGAAGTCCGCGGTATTATGTGTTGCGAGTGTCAGTCCGTGATGCCGGGCGGTTGCGGCGATGATGCTGTCCTCCCACGGCATGGTGCGGGACTTGGAACGCAATTCAGCCTGCAGCCGCACCCACTCGCGAACCACCCGGAGATTGATGGACAAAATCCTGCCGCCGAACCTTTCCACAAGTTTCTCGATTTGCTGCGCCAACCGGCGTTTCCGGCCGCTCTCCGGGAGCTTCTCCAATCCGTTGAGCAATTCCGCCATCACCAGGGAACTTGTGTAAAAGTCCGCCTCATGGTCCGCAATCCGCTTTTCAACCCCAGGATTGGGGCGGGGTTTGGTTGGCTCGGACAGAATATTCGTGTCCACCAGGAACTTCATAGCTGGACATGGCGTACTGAACTGCGGTCCCGTTCCGGCACCGGCAATCCCTTCAAACCGTGCAGAATTTCCAGCAAACCCTCCAAGGGCGCGCGGGGCACCTTGCGCAGGATGATGTTTTCGCCCTCTGCCGAAACATCCAGCTCGTCGCCGGGATGGACGCCGCTGTCGCAAAGCACCGCCTCCGGAAGCGGCACATTGCCTTTTTGGTCAACCGTTGTTGTCATTGCAATGGAAAGTATTGTCGCAGATTCATCGTTCCGGTTTTTGCCTGATCTGGCTCATGGCTGATTCGAGAGCAACGCGCTCCTTATCCGGGCCGTAATCATCGGCAACATACGCGGCGGGGCGTGGTGACTGAAATCGGTTGGCAATCGTCGGCAGTCCCGCCCGCAAGGCCTGTCGAATGACCACGGCCGGCTTCTCTTTGGTCAAGGAAACCACGTCTGACAATTGTGTTTCCAACTCCGCATCCAAATCCAAACTTCTTCGCATTTGCATCAATTTGCACCG
>Ga0326727_10018794_pt1 | contig 14041 bp, 14 predicted proteins | sample MB2enrmetagenome_FD_207643 | JGI IMG/M metagenome (GOLD analysis project Ga0326727, IMG submission 207643) | Lab enriched peat soil microbial communities from McLean, Ithaca, NY, United States - MB29MY | ecosystem: Environmental > Terrestrial > Soil > Wetlands > Peat | place: USA: New York...
CGGCGCGCAATTCAGTCCGGCAGGCGTTTTGCTACTTCCCTTGGATGGGTTAACGGGGGCCGGGGAAATTCTGCGCCATCTGTCGGAGAAGCTCGAACAACTGGTTCTGCCGGCGCCCTCAGGCTGATAGAATAGGGGGAAATTCGAAACAATTATGCTCTGCAGGATGGTAGTACTCATCACAGCCGCTCTGCCGGCGCTCTTCGCGGCGGATACGCCGGATGTTCGCGTGGTCGAGGAGATCGCCGCCAAGGTTAATGGCGATATCGTCACTCGCGGGGAATTGGAGGAGCGCCGGACGAAACTCACGCAGTACCTCCGCACTCAAGGCCTCACCGGCGCCAAACTGGCCGATACCGTCAAGCAGCAGTCTGCCGATATGCTGCGCGACGAGATCGACTCGCTCCTACTGGTGCAGAAGGCCAAGGATCTCAACATCGAGGTCGATGCGGACCTGAACCGCCAGTTGGCCCAAATGCAGGTGGACAGCAAGATAACCGATACTGACAAGTTCCACGATTGGGTTCGGATGCAGACCAGCATGCCATTCGAGGAGTACCGCGACGCCCTCCGGAAGGAACTGCTGACACAGCACGTCATCAGCGAGGAAATCGGAAGCCGTATCACCATCCCCGAGGCCGATTTGCGCAAGTACTACGATGAGCACAAAGATCAGTTCATGCGTAAGGAGCAGATCTTTCTCAGCCAGATCGTGATCTCGACTGAAGGCAAGACGCCCGAGCAAGCCGCCGAGGCCGAAAAAAAAGCCAAGGACTTGGCGGAGCGGGGCCGGAAGGGCGAGAAATTCAGCGACCTGGCGCGTGCCAACTCCGACGACCCGGAAACCGCGCGCAACGGCGGCCAACTCCCTCCCTATCCGCGGGGCATGCTCCAGAAGGCGATTGAGGACGTCGTCTTCACTCAGAAGAAGGGTTATGTGACCGACCCCATCAAGGTTTCCCAGGGCTTCGTAATTCTGCGCGTGGACGACCGTTACGAGGAAGGCCAGGCGTCATTCGAGGACGTGCGCGAACAAGTCAACGAAATAGTGGCCCGTCCCCTCATGGAGCCCAAGGTCCGCGAGTTCCTCACCCAACTCCGCAAGGACGCGTTTTTGCAGATCAAGGATGGATACGTGGACAGCGGCGCCGCTCCGGGGAAAGAGACCCGCTGGCAGGATGTGGCGACTTTGAGGCCGGACACGACCACCAAGGAAGAAGTAGCCTCGCACCAGAAGAAGAAGCTGCTGTGGCTCATCCCGGCGGGATACGTCAACAGACCCTTCCAGGAGGCCAATACGGCGCCGGCCAAGCCGGCCAAGCCGGCCGATTCTTCGAAGCCGACCGAGGTGCCTGCGCCGGCCGCGGTCGTCCCCAAACCATGAAATCGCCCTATGTAAACGAGCTCGAGCCCAACCGGCTGATCACCACCAGCTTCCTGGTCCACTCCAAGGAGATTCGCCAGAAGAAAGGCGGCGAACTGTACCTTTCCCTGCTGCTAGGCGATCGCACGGGCGATGTGGACGCCAAGATGTGGGACAACGTCGCCGAGGTGCTGGACGCCTTCGATCGCGACGACTTCGTCAAGGTCAAGGGTCTCACACAGGTTTTCCACAATCGTCCGCAACTGACCATCCACAAGATCCGGCGGATGGATGACAGCGAGATCGATTTTGCCGACTATTTCCCCTCCTCGAGCCGCGACCCGCAGGAGATGTGGACGGAGCTGCGGCAGATCGTGGCGGGGGTTGCGAACCCGCACCTGAAAGCCCTGCTGGAAGCCGTGCTGGACGACGAGGATATCGCCGCCCGCTACCGCCGGGCGCCCGCCGCCAAGCAGATCCACCATGCCTATCTGGGCGGTCTGCTGGAGCACGTGCTCTCCTTGTGCTGGCTGGCCCGCGCGACCGCTCCGCGCTATCCTTTCGTGGACTTCGACCTCCTCCTGACGGGCGTGGTGCTGCACGATATCGGCAAGATTTACGAGCTGAACTACGAGCGTGGCTTCTCCTATTCCGACGACGGGCAACTGCTGGGCCATATCAATATCGCCCTGCGCATGGTGGCCGAGAAGCTGCACGGCTTGCCCGAGTTTCCGCCGGCCCTGCGCACGCTGGTGGAGCACATGGTGCTGAGCCACCACGGACACCTCGAATTCGGTTCGCCCAAGCTGCCGCAGTTCCCCGAGGCTTTGCTGCTGCACTATCTGGACGACATGGATTCCAAGATGGAATGCATGCGCGCGCTGATTGAGAACGACCGGCAGGTGGAAGGCTGCTTCACTTCGTTCTATCCCGCGCTGGAACGCGCCGCGCTCAAGAAGGAGCGGTTCCTGGATCCGCCGCCCGTTCCCGTGCGCGCGGCCGGTCCCGCCGGTCCCGATTTCGCGGCGAACGGAGGCGCGCCGGAGAGTAGGGCGGCGGTGGCGTCTCCGGCGGCCGCGACCCATCCCCTGTTTGCCGCCCAGCCGGAATCGGCGTTCGCCGATAAGCTCAGGAACGCGCTGGCGGTCCCCCCGCTTCCGCCGGAGAAATAATGTCCCACTCCACTCGCGAAGTCCCCCCGCCGCTGGAATTGCTCTGCCTGAAGGCGTTGTGGTCGCTTCAGGAGGGCAGCGTAAAGGATGTGCAGCGCATGGTGGCGGAGTCCCGTCCGCTGGCCTACACCACCATCATGACGGTGCTCGACCGCCTGGTGCGCAAGAACAAGCTCAGCCGCCACAAAGTCGGCAAATCGTTCCGGTACGCGCCCACCGAATCGCGCGATACGCTGCGGCGCGCGGCCCTTCGCGAACTGCTGGAGGGCTACTTCGACAGTTCCGAAGAGGAGCTGCTGAATTACCTGAGGGGCGCGCGCCTGGAATCGCCCGCACCTGCGGTCTCCGTGGCGCCGGCGCCCGAAGCGATCGAGAGCCGCATGGACCCCGTCCTGCTGTAGCGGCTAGTCTGACGGGCGGTTGCGGTGTCTGCGCTCAGCGGCGCGCACCTCGCGCTCGTTCAATCCGAAATAATGGGCCACCTCGTGCCAGACGGTCTCTTCCACCAGGCGGACCAGGTGGTCGGGAGTAGCCGCCAGGCGCTCGTGGGGGCCTTGAAAAATGGTGATGCGGTCGGGCATGGCGAACGGCTCGAAGACGCTGCGCGTGGGCAGGGGGCGTCCTTCATAGAGGCCTAGCAGCGTGTGGTGGCGGTTCGGGGGTCCCGACACGGCACGGGCCAGTTGGGCCGAGGTGGGTTCTGGTTCCACGACCAGGGCCAGGTTCTTCAGCCGTTTGCGGAAACGGGCCGGGATGCGCGCGAAGGCCGCCGCCACCAGGCGGTCGAATTCGTCCGGAGACATGCCTCCTGCTATTCTACTTTCTTGGCGGAAAGCGTTCAGAAACGCGTGGTGGTGGCGATTGACGGGCCTTCGGGGGCGGGCAAGAGCACCATCGCCAAACGCCTGGCCGAGCGCCTGGGTTTTACTTATATCGATACCGGCGCCATGTACCGGGCGGTGGCCCTGTGGGGGCTGCGGCAGAACGTAGATATGACGGACATGCATCGCATGGAGCAGCTCGCCCTGGCAGCGGAGATCGAGCTGGCGCCGGGGCGCATACAGCTCAATGGCGAGGATGTGACCGAGGCCATACGCGTCGCGGAAGTCTCCAGCGGCGCCTCGCGCATCGCCACCATGCCGGGCGTGCGGCGCGCCCTGGTGGCCAAGCAGCGCTCCATCGGCGAGCGCTCGAGCGTGGTGATGGAAGGTCGCGACATCGGCACGGTCGTGTTTCCCCAGGCCCAGGTCAAGATCTTCCTGGATGCCCGTCCCGACGAGCGCGTACGCCGGCGGCTCCAGGAGGTGCGGGCCAAAGGGGAGGCAATCTCCGAGCCGGAACTGGCGGCGCAGCTCGAGGAGCGCGACCGGCGCGACAGCACGCGCGCCGAAGCGCCGCTGGCGCAGGCGCCGGACGCGGTTTACCTGGATTCCACCACGCTGGGCATCGAGGCCGTGGAGGAGGCCATTCTGAAGGTCGTGCGGGCGCGGCTGACCAACGGAAAGGAACTCAGTTGAAGGATTTGCTGGTCATGAAGTTCGGCGGCACCAGCGTGGGGTCGGCCGGGCGAATTCGCGTGGCTGCCGACCTGATCGCCGCGGAAAGACGGAAGCGGCCGGTGGCCGTGGTGGTGTCGGCCATGTCCAAAATCACGGACCTGCTGCTCGATGCCATGCGTCACGCCGAGGCGGGCGGCCGCGCGGGCGTGGAAGCCAACCTGGCGGTCCTGCGGGCCCGCCATGAGGAGGCGTGCCGCGAACTGCTGCCGGTCGGGCGCCAGGCGGCGGTGCAGGCCCAGATGGACGAGCTGATCGCGGAATTCGAGCGCATCGTGAACGGCATGGCCCTGCTCAACGAGCGGCCGCCGCGCTCGGTGGATGAGGCCGTGGCCACCGGCGAGCGGCTCTCCGCGCTGCTCGTGGCCGAGTGCCTGGAAGCCTCCGGCACGCCCGCCGCGGTGGTGAACGGCTGGGACGTGGTGGTGACGGACGCGGTCTTCGGCAATGCCTCCCCGCTCATGGAACCGACCCGGGAAAAGGCGCGGGCGCGCCTCGTGCCCCTGCTCGAGAGAGGCGCCGTGCCGGTAGTCACGGGCTTCAACGGCTCGACCGCCGATGGGCGCCCCACCACGCTGGGGCGCGGCGGCTCGGATTTTTCGGCGTCCATTCTGGCGGCCGCGCTGGATGCCGCCGAGCTGTGGATCTGGACCGACGTGGATGGCATCATGAGCGCCGATCCGCGCCTGGTGCAGGATGCGCGGGTGCTCCCCGAGGTGACTTACGCGGAAGCCGCCGAACTGGCGTATGCCGGCGCCAAGGTGCTGCATCCCAAGACGCTGGCGCCTCTGGCGGAGAAGAAAATTCCGGTGTGGAGCAAGAACAGCTTCGCGCCGGAAAAGCCCGGAACCAAGATCGTGCCCGCCATCGCGGTGGCCAGCGGCACGCGCGCGGTGGCTTCGATGACCAACGTGGCGCTGGTTTCCATCGAGCCGGCCAGCCCGGAGCTGAACGGGGTCCAGATAATGGCCCGCGCACTGGACGCGGTGGCGCGCGCCAACGTGGAGCTGCTGCTGGTTTCCAGCTCGAGCTACCGGCAGAACTTCTGTTTTCTGGTGCGCGAGCAGGAACTGGAGCGCTCCGTGGAGGCGCTGGAATCGGCGCTGGCGCTGGAATTCGCGCACGGCTACCTGCGGCCGGTGAGCATCGACCGGAAGGTGGGTCTGCTGGCGGCCGTGGGCGAGGGCATGCAAGGCAAAACCGGCCTGGCAGGGCGCATCTTCACAGCCATTTCGCGGGTGGATGTGAACATCATCGCCATCGCCCAGGGTTCGAGCGAACTGACCATCGCGGTGGTGGTCCGCCGGGACGGCCTGGAGCGCGCGGTAAAATCCGTACACAGCGAGTGCGGTTTGGGGCGCGAAGCCGCGGCCGGGGATTGAGCCTGCGGACACCCATCCGCTATAATGGAATTCCCCTCTTTAGACTGGAGTTTTCTCAATCATGTTTGACTTATTCCGTAGCCGTGAAAAGGCCGTGCGCATTCTGCTCGGCGGCATTCTGCTGCTGGTATCGCTTTCCATGCTCACGTACCTCATCCCCAACTACAATACCGGCGACAGTTCTGACATGGTAGTGGCGCAGATCGGTTCGGATACCATCACTGTGCCGGAAGTGCAGCGCAACGTGCAGGATAATATGCGGCAGCGCCAGTGGCCCCCCGAACTGCTGCCCAATTACGCCCCGCGCGTGGTGGACCAGATGATTACCGATAAGGCCCTGGCCTACGAGGCCACCCAGCTCGGCTTCCAGGTGAGCAACGAGGACTTGGTCGATGCCATCCGCCAGCTCATGCCCAACCTGTTCCCCGACGGCAAGTTTGTGGGCAAAGACGCCTATGCTTCGGTACTGGCGCAGAATAACGTGACGATCCCGCAATTTGAGGAGGACTTGAAGCAGCAGATACTGATCACCAAGCTGCGCGAGATCGCCGTGGAAGGCACCATCGTGACGCCGGCCGAAATTGAGGAATCTTTCAAGGGGCAGAACGATAAGATCAAGGTCCAGTACGTCAAGCTCACGAGCGACAAGTATCGCAGCGAGGTGCAGCCCAGCCTCGAGGAGATGCAGAACTATTTCAAGGTGAACAGCGCTGCCTTCCAGATTCCCGAGAAGAAGAACCTGGTGATTCTCATCGCCGACCAAGCCAAGTTGGAGGCGGCCCTGACGCCCAGCGACGCCGAGCTGCAGAGCCTTTATAACCAGAACCAGGCGCAGTACCGCGTGCCGGAGCGCGTGCACGTGCGTCATATCCTGCTCAAGACCGAGGGCAAGCCGCCATCAGAAGACGCGGCCATCAAGGCCAAGGCCGAGGACCTGCTCAAGCAGATTCGCGCGGGCGGGAATTTCGCCGACCTGGCCAAGAAGTACTCCGACGATTCCGGCTCGGCTTCCAAGGGCGGCGATCTGGATTGGATCGCGCGCGGCCAGACGGTGCCCGAGTTCGAGCAGACGGCCTTCACGCTCAAGCCGGGCGAGACCAGCGGACTGGTCAAGACGCAGTACGGTTACCACATCATCCAGGTGCTGGCGCACGAGCAAGCGCGTTTGAGGCCTTTCGAGGAGGTCAAGGCCGATCTGGCCACTCAGTGGAAAGCGCAGCGCGTGAACCAGATGATGGAGAACATCTCGGACAAAGCCCAGATGGCGTTGCAGAAGGATCCCCAGCATCCCGAGAAGGTGGCGGCGGATTTCAACATGCAAGTGGTCCGGGCGGATAACTTTGGGCTGGGCCAGCCGCTCCCCGAGATCGGCACCAACGCCGATTTCACCCAGGCGACTGCCGATCTGAAGCAGGGCCAGGTGTCCCAGCCCGTGGCTTTGCCGGGCAACAAGATCGCGCTCGCCGAAGTGACCGCAGTGATGCCCCTGCATCCCGCGACCTTCGACGAAGCCAAGGACCAGATTCGCGACAAGCTGGTGGCCAACCGGCTCACCGTAGCCGTACAGAATCACGCCAAGGAACTAGCGGACAAGGCCAAAGCGGACGGCGGCGACCTGGCCAAGGCGGCCAAAGCGATGGGCCTCGAGGCGAAGACCTCGGCGGACTTCGCGCGCGGGGGCGTGGTGCCCGATGTGGGCACGGCCAGCTATTTCGCCGAGTACTTCTCCCAGCCGGATGGCACCGTGATCGGGCCGATCTTCCTGACGGATGGAGCGGTGGTGGCCAAGATCGTATCGCATACCCCGGCGGATATGTCGCAGTTTGCCGCGCAGCGCTCCACCATCCGCGACCAGCTCAAGAGTCAGAAAGCGCGCGACCGCGCCACCCTGTTCGACGAGGGCGTCAAGGCCGATCTCATCAAAGCGGGGAAAGTCAAAATCCATCAGAATGTCATCAAGCGCCTGTTGAGCTCATATACCGCCGGTTGACGGAATGATCCACACCTTTATCGACTTCCTGCGGTCCCTGACGGACCCCGAACGGCTCATCCTTCTGCTGAGCACGATGCTCTCCGGGTGGCTGGGCTATGCCGCCTTGTGCGCCATCGTTTTTTCGGAAACGGGGCTGCTGCTGGGTTTTTTCCTGCCGGGCGATTCGCTGCTGTTCACGGTAGGCGTGGTGGCGGGGGCCGGTCATCTGAACATCGTGCTCGTGAACGTGCTGCTGATGGCGTCCGCTATGATCGGCGATTCCACCGGATACCTGCTGGGTCGCAAAACCGGGCCGCGCATCTTCAGCCGTCCCGATTCGCGCTTTTTCAAGCAGGAATACGTGACCCGCACCAAGGCCTACTATGAGCGCTATGGCGGCAAGACCATCACCTTTGCGCGCTTCGTGCCGATCGTGCGGACGTTCGCGTCTTTCATCGCCGGCGTGGGCCAAATGCCCTACCTGCGATTCCTTCCGTTCAGCATCTGCGGAGGAGCGGGCTGGGTGTTTCTGCTGAGCGTGCTGGGCTACGAGGTAGGCGGCGTGCCCTTGGTCAGGCACAACTTCGATAAGGTGGTTCTGGCGATTATCTTCGTCTCGCTGCTGCCCACCCTTAACGAAGCCCTCAAGGCGCGGCGCGAGAGCAAGGCTGGCGTCGCCGCTCAGCGCACCTGAGGGGACCTCAGACTACGGGTTCACCTTGGGGTGGGGCTTGACGCTTCCCTCGGTACGCTGCATGACCCACTGAACGGCTTCCAGGTACATCTTCTGCACGTCGGGGTTATCCCAGCTTTCGTTGGTGTGGCCCAGGCTCGAATAAAAGACACGGCCCTTGCCATACATTTTGGCCCAGGCGATGGCCTGGTCGCGATCCGCGCGGGGGGTGCCGTAGGGCGTTCTGTTGTAATCGAGCTGCGATTCGTCCAGGCGCATGAGCACGTTGACCTGGTCGCGCGACCATTCGCGTGGCGAGTACATCTCGTCATACATCCGGAAGCGCGCCGGGAAATGGCGCATGGCCGGGAAACTGGGGTCTTCCACGATGACCGGAGCGTCGAAGGTTCCCCACGGATGTGTCTGGAACCACCCCCCGAGCATGTCCCGGTAATCGGGCCAATTGTAGTTGGCGTCCAGGGCGGCGTGGGCGGCCACCAGGCCTTTGCCGTCATCGTGCACGAAGGCCAGGAGCGCGGCCTTGGATTCGTCGTCGGCGCTCCATGTGCCGGTGGTATTGACCAGCGCGATGGCGTCGAACCAATCGATATTGTGGGCTTCGCTGCCCGCGGGCTTTTTGGTGACCCACTCCCAATCGGTGCGGATCTCGGCATCCCAGAGGCCGGACTCCTTGCCGAGTTTCCAGAAGGTGGCCATGGCGTTGGAGGTCGAGCCGTGGTGGAAACCGCGGGTTTGGCCGACCACCAGAAGGTGCTTCCTGGGGATCGGCGCGGGTCCGCCGCGGCCGGCGGGAAATTGCGGATTCCCCTGGCCGCCGGGTCCCGTGGGCAGGGGCGTTTGGGCCCTGGTCGCGCCAAGCCACAGAGCGGCGAATCCGCCCAACGTCAGTGCCGCCGTCGAGAGCCGCAATCGAGGTCTGCGCATACGGCTTAGTCCTTTCTCACGAACCGAAGGAAGCGTCATTTTACGTCCGGGTGTCAAGGATATGCAAGGCAATGACAAACGGAACGCCATCCTGGTGTGAACGCGCGCAGATTTTCCGGCGCATAGAAATTTTGAATTGGACGGCGGGACACTTAGCAGGCTAGTTTGAAATAGAGTATGGCTGCCACAAGCGTCGGGGATGCTTCGGAAGCGCAAGTATCCATTCTTCACCGCATCAGCAGTATAGTCAGCTCGGATCTCTCGCTGGATGAGATGTTGGGCGAGGTCGTGGGCCTGGCGGTGCAAGCCACCGCCTGCGACGCTTGCCTGGTCTATCTGATCGATCAAGAGTCTCACGATATCGTCCTGCGAGCTTCCCAGGTGCCGCACGCCGCAGACCTGGGTCATCTCAAAATGAAGGTCGGCGAAGGCGTCACCGGCTGGGTGGCGGAGCACAAATCCGTGGTGGCGCTGCCCTCGAACGCCTCCGGCGACGCGCGGTTCAAACGCTTCCAGGCGCTGGTTGAAGATACTTACGAAGCTTTTCTTTCCGTGCCGCTGATCAGCGGAGGAGAAGTTATCGGCGTGATCAACGTGCATCACCGGCAGCCGCACGGCCATACCCGCCAGGAAATCGCGACCACGCAATTTATCGGAGAACAACTCGGCGTGGCTATTTCGCGATCCATGCTAGCCGAGGAGAATGCCCGGCTGACCGAGGAACTGGAGACCCGCAAAGTGGTCGAGCGGGCCAAAGGAATCCTGCAGCAGCGTCTGAACCTCTCGGAAGAGGATGCATATTTGCGCTTGCGCAACCAGAGCCGCAGGCTCCGGCGCCCCATGAAGGAGCTGGCCGAAGCCATCATCCTGGCGGAGGATTTGAACCGCCAGAACGGCACCGCCGAGTAGCAACACGCTGCGGCACCTGGAACTGGCCGCGCGCTCCACGCCCGCCCGCGTTAATCGTCCAGGCGTTTCAGGATCGGTCCGTAGGCGTCGATCCGCCGGTCGCGCAGGAACGGCCAGTTGCGGCGGACTTCCTCCTGGCGGCGGGGGTCGCACTCCACCACCAGGATCTCCTCGCGGTCGTGGGAAGCTTCCGCCAGCACCTGTCCGAAGGGATCGGCGACGAACGATCCGCCCCAGAACTCGAGCCCTCCCTCGGGCGGCCCTTCATGGCCCACGCGATTGATGGCGGCCACATAGACGCCGTTGGCGATGGCGTGAGAGCGCTGGATAGTGCGCCAGGCATCGTGCTGGGCCGCGCCCGCCTGGGCCTTCTCGGCGGGATGCCATCCAATGGCGGTGGGGTAGCAGAGCACCTGGGCGCCGCCCAGGGCCGCCAGGCGGGCCGCTTCCGGATACCACTGGTCCCAGCAAACCAGCGGCGCCAGGCGCGCGAAACGCGTGTCGAAGCAGCGGAAGCCCAAGTCTCCCGGAGTAAAGTAGTATTTCTCGTAATAGAGGGGATCGTCGGGGATGTGCATCTTGCGGTAGATGCCCAGCAGCTCGCCGCCGGCATCCACCACCACGGCGGTATTGTGATACAGGCCCGCCGCGCGCCGCTCGAACACCGAGCCGGCGATGGCCACCCCCAGCTCACCCGCCAGCCGCCCCAGCACCTCGGTAGTGGGTCCGGGAATGGTTTCCGCCAGGTCGAACCAGTCGGGGTTCTCTTCGCGGCAGAAGTACGCGGAGCGGAACAACTCCTGGAGGCAGACGATCTGGGCGCCTTCGGCGGCCGCCTGGCGTATGCGCCACTCGGCTTTGGCCAGGTTCTCGTTGGGGTCGAGGCCGCAAGCCATCTGGATCAGCCCCAGGCGGAAGTGCGCGCGCGGAGGCGTGGGTTGCGGCACCTTAGCCCGCCTGCACCACGGCGCGCTCTTCGCGGGCGATCTCCCGCGCGTAGGCGGCCAGTTCCTCGTAGCGTACGGTGACGAGGTCCTTTTCCATATCTTCGCCGGTTTCCACCAGATGCCGCAGATGCAACATGGCCAGGCGGGCGCACCACGGATCATCCAGCTTGCGGCCGGTTTCGCGGCTCAGGCGCAACAGGTCGGGAAGGGGCAGCGCCATGGTCTTCTCGGCGCGGCTGCCTGATTCGTCCACCAGCACGAACTTCACATCCACGGTGTCGGCGTGCCGGATCGAGATGGCCGTCTGCAGCCACTTGAGCATCACCTGGACCTTGCGGCCGAAAGGATCCGGCCCGGCTTCGAACTCGCGAAAATTGAGCATCATCTAGACGTTATCTTACAATGGCTTTTCGACATGCTCACCGCTGAACTGTTTGCACCCCGCCAATTCCGCCTGGTCCAACACGAGATCGAAGATCCCGGACCGGGCCATGTGCAGGTGCGCGTGGCCGCCGTGGGAATCTGCGGCTCGGACCTGCATTCCTATGGGGAGGGCGCCGTGGGCGACACCAAAGCCGCATACCCCATGGTGCTGGGCCACGAGCCCGCCGGAACGGTGGTGAAGTGCGGTCCCGGAGTCACCGGATGGGCGCCGGGAGATCGCGCGGCCCTCGAGCCCGCGCAGTACTGCTACCATTGCGAATCCTGCCGCGCCGGCCGGCACAATATCTGCGCCAAGATCCGCTTCCTGAGCACACCCGGAAATCCCGGTTTCTTCCGCGAGCTGGTCAATTTGCCATCGGAAAACCTGGTGGGGATGCCTGCGGGCATCTCGCTGGAACTCGCCACCGTGCATGAGCCGCTGGCGGTGGCCCTGCATTCGCTGCTGTTCGCCTCCATCCAGGTTGGCGAAACCGTAGCGGTGTTCGGCGCGGGGCCGATCGGCCTGCTGACGATCGCCTGCCTGAAGGTGGCGGGGGCCGGGCGGATCTTCGCGGTGGAACCGGTGGCGCACCGCCGCGACATGGCCCGCCACATGGGCGCGGACGAGACGCTCGATCCGGGGCAGGTGGATGCCGCGCGCGAGATCGCCGCCGCAACCGGGGGACGCGGCGTGGATTGCGCCATCGATTGCGCGGCCAAGGAACACACCACCAACTGGGCCATACGGGCCGCGCGCATCGGCGGGCGCGTGGTGCTCACGGGCATTCACTCGACCCCCTACGTTCCCTTCGAGGTTTCTCCGATGCGGCGCAAGGAACTGGCGATTCTCAACGTGCGCCGCTCCAACCACGAAGGCCATGCCGCGCGCGAGCTGCTGCTGGCCCGCGCCGACTGGTTCGCTCCGTTGGTGACGCACACGCGCTCGCTGGAAAATATCGCGCAGGCATTCTCGATCACCGCGAGCTACTCCGATGGCGTGGGCAAGATGGTCGTAACGCCGTAGCGCCAGCCGCGAGGGACGGCCCGGGGCTATCGCCGCGTGTGTAGTTCCCCGCGCTTCAGCCAGTTGACCCAAAACAGGCCGGCGACAATCAGGGCCGGTCCCGCAATCACCAGCATCCAGTTCGCTTTTACCGGCAGAGGCAGGCGGCGTCCGGAGACGGACACGACGTAGACGAGCGCCGCGCCGCCGTAGAGCGCCGCGCCGATCCACTCCCAACGCCACGCCAGGAGCAGAACGGCAGCCAGGACGAAGCAAGGAACGAGGTGCATCAGGAGCGCCAGGAGGGTTCCCCGGAATCCGCGACCCTCGTTAAAGACGTCGAGAGCAAACAGGCTCAGAAACCCGATGAACACCAGAGTGAGGATGCGCGGCGCCCAGAACAAAACGCCTTTGGAGAATGTGCTCACGTGGCCTCCTGCTCCCGAATGTATCATTCGGGATACTCAGAGCGGAATCCCTTCCAGTAACTCGCGCGCTTCGGCTACCAGAAACAGCGAGCCGGTCACGAAGATCACGTCGGAGTCTGCGGCGCCTCGCACCATCTTTAGTGCTTCGCACACATCGGCGGCCACGCGCAGGTTGGGGTGATCAGACAAGTCGCGCAGCGTGGCCGGGGCGATGGCGCGAGCCTGCCGGGGAGCGGTCACGATAACCTCCTGCGCGCGGGGGAAAAGGATGCCGCCGATCTCGGCGATGGCTTTATCGCGCATGGCGCCGTAGATCAGCCGCACGCGCCGGCCGGCGTAGAAGCGCTCGATGTAGGCGGCTAGCGCGCGCGCACCAGCGGGGTTGTGAGCGCCATCGAGGATGATCTCGGGGTGCACGGAAACGCGCTCCAGGCGGCCGGGCCACGCGGTGCTCGCGATCCCCGCTTCGATGGCCGCATCCGGAATGCCCAGCCGCGCCAGCGCCACGGCCGCTGTGACGGCGTTTTCCACCTGGTGCTCGCCGGCCAGCGGGCAATGAATGGCGAGGCTGCGATCGCCTTCCAGCCGAAAGCGGCTGTCGCGGGCGGTGAGTTCCAGGTCGCGCACGGACCATCCGGCGGTGCGCGTCACTTCGATTCCCAGTTCCGCGGCGCGCGCCTCGAGTACCCGCTCGGCTTCCGGCCGCTGCCGGGCGAAGACCGCCGGCACGCCGGGCTTCAGGATGCCGGCCTTCTCACCGGCGATGGCTTCGAGGCTGCGGCCCAGCAGCGCCTCGTGATCGAAATCGATGGGCGTGATGACGCACAGGCGCGGACGGACCACGTTGGTGGCGTCGAGACGCCCGCCCAGGCCCACTTCCAGCACCACGTCTTCGACGCCTTCCTCCGCGAACAGCGCGAGCGCCATGGCCGCGACGGTCTCGAAATAGGTGGTGTGCAGATCGATGGCGCCGGCCTCGATTAGCGCTTCAACCTGGGCGTGCACCTGGATGAAGGCTTCCGCGAAGCGCGCGGCATCGACCGGCCGGCCGCCGATGCGGATGCGCTCGGTGGGCTGGCTCAGATGCGGCGACGTGAACAGGCCCGTGCGCACGCCGGCCGCGCGCAGGCCCGCTTCGACCATGGCGCACACCGAACCCTTGCCGTTGGTGCCGGCCACGTGCACGTGACGCAGGCGCTCCTGCGGATTGCCCAGCGCCGCCAGCACCACGCGGATGCGCTCCAGCCCGAGCTTGGCTGTCTTGATTT
>Ga0326727_10018795_pt1 | contig 14041 bp, 8 predicted proteins | sample MB2enrmetagenome_FD_207643 | JGI IMG/M metagenome (GOLD analysis project Ga0326727, IMG submission 207643) | Lab enriched peat soil microbial communities from McLean, Ithaca, NY, United States - MB29MY | ecosystem: Environmental > Terrestrial > Soil > Wetlands > Peat | place: USA: New York...
TGGCCCAGGAGTCCAGGGCCGCGACCAGGCCGACGAGCAGGATGGTAACGATGCCGCCGGCGATGGGGATGCAGTTCATCAGACCCATGAGGGCGCCGAGCAGGATGAAGTAACGGACGTGCAGCAGACCGAAGACGAGAGTGCTGGCGACACCGAGGATGAGCATCAGAGTGAGCTGGCCGAAGAGCCATTTGCTGACACGCAGCTCGGCGCGTTGCAGGGTTGCGTCGAGGCGAGTGCGTTTCTCCATGGGGAAGAGCGAGAGCAGCCAGTGGTAGGCGAGCTCTCCCTCGAGCATGAAGTAGACGCATAGGACGAAGGTGGTAAGCAAATAGAAGAGGTTGGCCATCCAGTCGGGGAACGAGGCGAAGAGGTAGGCAGCAGTGGCGGAGAGGGCGTCCTCGGAACGTTGGGCGATGGTATCGACGCCGAGCTTGTCGGCCAGCGGAAGGCTCTTGAGATGGGCGACGATGGGAGGAATGCGTGCGGGCAGGTCCTGAGCGAATTGATGGAGGTTACGGATGACCGGGGGCAGGGCGACGAGAAAAAACAACACGATGACGAGGAAGACGCCGCTGAGAAGAAGCACGATGGCGACGGCGCGCGAGATGGGCCGCTTGCCGCGCAACTGGAAGCTCATAATGCGATTGACGACTGGCATGAGCACGACGGCAAAGAGCGCGCTGACGTAGATGAGGGTGAGGACATCGCGCAGGCGCCATGCCAGGGCAAGAGCAAGCAACACGGCGATGGTGAAGAGGATGTGGCCGCGGATGTCGCTGCGGGTCTGCTCGGTCGGGGATGGCTTCGGGGATGGCAGAGCGCTACTCCTATTGGGATTTGATGCATCCAGTGTGCATCATGGGCGATTCGGAGGAGAGAAGAAAGAAGGGCAAAACTAGAAGCAGATTCCCTTCGGGAATGACAAACCGTAAAACAAGCAACGACGAACTACGGAGATTCTAGCCTTCGGCTTTGCAGGGTCGGAAAGACAAATGAAGAATGCGCCAAACTTCGCATAGGAAGACGGCGGATCAGTGCGGGCTAGGTGAGACGGTCGAGGATGGCGGCGACGGTCTCTTCGGGGGTAAGGCTGGCGGTGTCGAGGGTAAGGCGGGCGAGGCGGCGGTAGATGGGTTGGCGGACGAGGAAGCGTGCCTCAGCGGCGGCGGGATCGGCCAAGATCGGCCGGTCGGCGGCGCCTGGATTGAGGACCTGCATCATACAGCGGTCGAAGAGAGCGGGGAAGGGCGCATCGAGAAAGATGGTGGAGGTAGCGGGGGTCTGCTCCAGGAGGAGGCGGTTGGTGAGGACCTCGGGCGCTCCTCCGCCCAGCGCGAGGACGAGGCGGCTACGGCCGAGGGCGGAGGCGAGGGCCGTGGACTCAAGCTGGCGGAAGTGGGCTTCGCCGTGGACGGAGAAGATGGTGGGGATGGTAAGGCCGGAACGCGACTCGATGTAGGCGTCGAGGTCGAGGAACTCCCAGTTGAGGCGGGCGGCGAGCAGACGGCCCACGGTTGTTTTGCCGGCTCCCATGAAGCCGGTGAGGACGAGGCGGCGGAGATGGGCGATCGGCGGCGTGACGGCAGAGGGCTCGGTGGCGGAGTGGGTGACGGGTTGGGCGTTCATTACGGCTCCTTGGCAGAAAAGCGTTTGCAGCAAGCAAAAGCCGCGACCTTTTGTGGGGGGTCGCGGCTCGGCGGAGATGGCGGATGCTCTGAAGTGCGATCTTTTTTTATCGATTCAGAGATGCTCGCAAGCCCAGCAGACCCGCTCCCTGCCACCATGGGCAGGGATAGGTAAAGTAGGCGTACTGGAGCGAGAACAGTTTCATCCTGCTTATGAGACTACAACGGAAGAAGATTGGTTGCAAGAGAATTGACCGAAAGTTGTACGGGTAGATTCCCAATTCGGTCAATCGAGGGGCGCGTCGGGATCGATGTAATCGTCGTCGATGGAGGCGAGCGCGGTGTCCTCCTGGAGTTTGGCCTGGATGTTTTGCCAGACCCGGTCGCTGGGTTCGGCGACTGGCTCGAAGAGGCTGCGCGCGGTCTCGGCAATGGTTTCGAGGTCGCTGACCAGGGCGGCGCAATTGGGGTTGGCAGCGAGGAATTTCTTGAGGCGCGGGTCCTGGCTCACCTTGCCGTCGCCGGTGGCGAAGAGGTCGGGGAGGATGTGTTCAAACTCCTCGGGCTTGAGGTTGTCGAAGTCGATATTGCGCGGGGTGGTCATTTTGCGGACTCCGGGCAGGCAGACGGCTGGGGCGACAGGCCTGGGTTTCGCAGCAGTTCGCGGAGCCTGAGCCGGGCCTTGTGCAGTTGCGATTTACTGTTGCCGATGGAGCAGTCGAGCATGGCGGCGATTTCATTATGTTCGAAGCCCTCGACGTCGTGCAGGATGAAGACCATGCGGTAGCCGGGGGGAAGGGCGGCGAGGGCGCGCTCCAGGGTGACGCGGTCGACCGAGCCGGCGAGCACCTGGTCGCGACTGCCGAAGTCGCGCCTGGGGGTGTCTTCGCTGGAGGGGTTGACGGACTCTTCCAGGGAGACGAGATCGAGGCCTTTCTTGCGCAGGTGCATGAGGACAAGGTTGACGGTGAGGCGATGCAGCCAGGTGGAGAAGGCAGACTCGCCGCGAAATCTGTCGAGCTTGCGGAAGAGGTGGAGGAAGGCGTTCTGGGTCATGTCCTCAGCCTCGGAGACGTTGCCCAACATACGCAGGCAGAGGGTGTAGACGCGGCGCTTGTGCAGGTTGTAGATCTTGGCGAAGGCTTCTGGGTCGCCATTCCGCGCGGACTCGATGGCTTCGGCCTCGCCGGGGATGGGCGGGTTGCGCTTGTACAGGCCGGGATTGGCTCTTGGTGGCAGGGCTTGTGTCATCTGGCCTTGGCAGCTCATGGAGTATTGGCTCCGGGGTTAGGGGAACGCCCAGACTAACGCCTGATTCAGCCTAGCGCATCTACCGGGTATCGCGTCTTTAGAAGTTGGATGCCGGGATGCAGGGGGATGGTTGTGCGATGCGTGTTCATGCGCCAATAAATCGGGCGTAGAGGGAACGGGCGACGGCGATGTCGGTGGTTCCCTGGACGATGGCGCGGCCGTCGGCGAAGAGGGTGAGGGTGAGCGGGCCGCGGCGGAAACGGAGCAGGAGGTCATTGCAGCGTAGGCCCTGAATTTCGGCGTGGGCGGCGAGGCGCGCGTGGAGGGCGGTGAAGTCTACGGGGCGGTGGTGCTCGTGGATCTGCACGGAGTCGCGGCCGCAGAGGGTGATGTGGGCGCGGTCCTGGCCGGCGAGGTGGGTGAAGATGCGCTGTCCGCAGACTTCACAATCGGGGCGGGGAGTGGAGGCGGAGATTTCGGAACGGTCCAAATAACCTTTGCCTTCGGGACCTGCGCCGATGGAGTTCCAGAGATCGAAGGAGAGCAGAGTGCGGCGCATGAGGTGAGGCTGGCCGGTGAGGAACTTGAGGGTCTCTGTGACCTGGATGGAGGCGGCGAGATTGACGGCGGTGGAGAGGATTCCTGCGGTGTCACAGGTTTCGACGTTGCCGGCGGGGGGCTTGGGGAAGATGCAGGCGAGGCAGGCGGTTGGAGGAGTTTGCATCCCACCCATGTCGCGATGAGACTGCGCCATGGATGGGGCACCCGGAGTATGTGCTGGCAGGATGTTCATGGTGGCGGCGTAGGCGCCTATGGCGGCGGCGTAGATCCAGGGGATGCCCCTCTGAACGGCGAAGTCGTTGATGAGGTAGCGGGTCTCGAAGTTGTCGGTGGCGTCGAGGATGATCAGCGGTGCGGGCTGGCCGGTGGGGTTTGAGTGTGACGGCGCAAGCAACTCGGCTACGTTAGTGGGTGTGAGGTCGGCAATGCGTGCGTGGACGGTGACGCGTGAGTTGAAGAGGGCGATGTGGCGGCGCGCGGCCTCGGCCTTGGGGAGGGTGTCGCGTGCGTCGGCCTCGTCGAAGAGGACCTGGCGCTGCAGGTTGGAAGGCTCGACGAAGTCGCGGTCGATCAGGGTGAGGGCGCCGACTCCGGCGCGTGCGAGCAGCGAGGCGGAGGCCGCACCCATGGCCCCGCAGCCGACGATGGCGACATGCGATGCGGCGAGGCGCTGCTGGCCGAGAGCCCCGATGCCGGGAAAGAGGACCTGGCGGGAGTAGCGGTCCTGGTCCGCGATGGGGATGGCTGTTGTCGAATTGTCTTCGGGCGAGACTATAGAGGACACGGTTGCGTACTCGTTTAAATGCATCTTAGTTCGTAGTATAGGGAATTGCGGGGGATGGTCCTTCGGACAAACTCGGCGTGTGTGCCGGGATGCATGGGTGGAATAGGTCTGAGGTGGGAGCAGGCGGAGTCAGAGGGTCAATTTGTTGCGTGTTTGGCTTGATGCAAAGAGCGGAAGAGCAGCAAGGATGGCTGCAGGCGAGCGGTGGATGCGCGCGCTTATGTTGGCTGGCGCGATGGCCGCTGCATGGGAGGGGTCTTCATCCGGACAGAGTGGGAGTACAACTGCAAACTCAGCGGCAACTGCAACGGCGATTGCGACGGCGCAGGCGGGGGCGACGGCGAGCCTTTCCAAGTGGAAGGGGCTGCGGGTTGACGCGGTGGAGTTCGAGGGGGTGAAGTTTGGGACGGGCGATCCTCTGCCGGGCTTGCTTGCGCAGCATGCGGGCGAGCCACTTGATCCGGCCAAGGTGACGGCCAGCGTGCGGCGTCTGTTTGCCAGCGGGAGATACAGGGACATCCGTGTGGAGGGAGAGCACGAGGGCACGGGGATGAGGCTGATCTATGTGGGCGTGCCGCGCTACTTCGTGGGCCGGGTGACGATTGCGGGGGTAAAGGACGAACGGCTGACGTCGCTGCTGGAGTACGCGACCAAGCTACAGCCGGGGACGGATTATACCGAGGCGGAGATTGCGACGGCGACCGAGGGAGTGCGCCAGGCGCTGGAGAGCAATGGGTACTTCGAGCCGGCGATTGCGGTGAAGACCACGGTGGACGACGCAGGCGACCAGGTGAACGCGGTGTATACAGTGCAGGTGGGGCCGCAGGCGCGGGTGGGGAAGATTACGGTCGAGGGCAACGATCCGGGGTTGACGGAGGAGGAGGTGCGCAGGAAGGGAAGGTTGAAAGAGGGCAGCAAGGTGACTCGCGAGACAATCAGCAATGCGTTGTCGCGGCTGCGTGCGCAGTACGAGAAGCGGGACCGGATGGAGGCGACGATCTCGCTGCGGAACGGGAGTTACGACAAGGCGCGCCGGCAGGTGGACTATGAGCTGAACGCCAACCAGGGGCCGTTGGTGAAGGTGGTGGTGGAGGGCGCGAAGTTCTCCAGAGGGCGATTGAAGCTACTGTTGCCGGTCTACCAGGAGGGGACGATTGACAACGACCTGCTGAACGAGGGGACGTACAACTTGAAGGACTTCCTGTTGCAGGAGGGCTACTTCGACGCGACGGTCTCGGTGAGGGTGGTGGGCGCGGACGCCACGACGAGCGTGCGTGCCGCCACGAGGCCGGGCACGGGCGCCAACGCTGAGACGGTGCAGGAGAGCGTGGTGTACTCGGTGGTGAAGGGGGTGAAGCACAAGGTTGGGTCGGTGACGATTACCGGCAATCACTACTTCAACACGGAACTGCTGAAGGAGCGGATGCGGGTGCAGAAGGCGGACGCGTATCTGCGCACCGGGCGTTACTCGCCGGCGCTGATGAAGGCGGATGTAGAGTCGATTCTGGCGCTCTACCGGGCGAACGGATTCGACAAAGCGGCGATCACGACCTCGATCCAGGACACCGACACGGCGAAGTCGGGGAAGAAATTGAAGGAGGGCGAGATCGCGGTTCTGGTGACGGTGGCGGAGGGGCCGCAGCAGAAGTTCGGCACGGTGACGCTGGCGGGAGTGACGAGCGGCCGGGTGAAGGAAGTGAGGGAGTTACTGAATTCGAAGGAGGGACAGCCCTACTCGCTGATTACGCTGTCGGGCGACCGGGACGCAATGTTCGGCTACTACCTGAGCCATGGCTTCGAGCAGGCGAAGATCGAGGTGAAGCAGCAGGTGGAGGACAAGGACGCACAAAGGACGGATGTAACGCTGAACGTCACCGAGGGCGAGCAGGTGTTTGTGGGCCGCGTGCTGCAGTCGGGGATTGCGCACACGCAGGCGAAGGTAGTGGCGCGGGAGACGACGTTTCATGCGGGCGATCCTCTGGATGAGAGCGCTCTGCTGGAGACTCAGCGCAGGCTATACGGGTTGGCTCTGTTCAACGAGGTGACCACGGCGGTGCAGAACCCCGATGGCGATGATCCGCAGAAGAATGTTCTGTTGCAGTTGAGCGAGGCGCGGCGATGGAATGTGACCTACGGGTTTGGCTTTGAGGCGGAGACTGGCACGCCGCAGGAGGGCGTGATCAATCCTGCGTCGGCGATTCTGCTGGGACTTTCGCCGAACGCGACCTACTCGCAGGAGGGCAAGACGGGAGTGAGCCCGCGGATTTCGCTGGACGTGAGCCGAATCAATCTGCGCGGGACAGACAACTCGCTGACCATGCACTCGACTTACGGGTTGCTGGAGGAGGTGGCGAACCTGACGTTTCTGAACCCGCACTACCGCGGACATTCGCAGCTATCGGACAGCGTGTCGGGGGGCTACTCGAATGTGCAGAACATCACGACGTTTCAGGCTTCAACGTTGCAGGCGGATTTTCGCATTACGCAGAAGGTGAAGAAGACGGACACCTTTATCTACAACTTCGAATTTCGCCGGGTCGCGGTGAACCCCTCGACGCTGCAGGTTTCGGCGAACCTGATTCCGCAACTGTCCGAACCGGTGCGCGTGGGCGGGCCTGGGATTACGTGGTTCCACGATAAGCGGGACCCAGGACCGCTGGATGCGACCAAGGGATCGTATACGTCGGTGCAGGAGTTCTTTGCGTCGTCGAAGTTCGGTTCCCAGGCGAGTTTCAGCCGGACGGACGTGACGAATTCGACGTACTACGCGTTTGGCAAGCACAAGTATGTGCTGGCGCGGAACACACGGCTGGGCTTCGAGACGACGTTTGGGACGAACCCGAATGTGGGCAGTTCGAGCTGCGCGGGTGCGCTGCTGGAAACCAATGCGAGCTGCAACGCGGTGCCCCTGCCGGAGAGACTGTACGCGGGCGGGGCGACCTCGGACCGCGGGTTTCCCATCAACGGAGCCGGGCCAAGAGATTTACAGACGGGCTATCCGGTGGGCGGCAACGCGGTGATTGTGAACAGCACAGAGCTGCGGCTGCCGGCGGCCACGTTGCCGTACCTGGGAGACAGCCTGAGCTTTGTGCTGTTTCACGACATGGGGAATGTGTTTGCGCATGTCTCGGACATGTTTCCCAGTATTGCGCACTATCATCAGCCGAACCAGCAGAGCTGCGCGAATGTGGGGCCTCCCCAGGTGACATCCACTTATCCGTTCGGGACATGTGACTTCAATTATTATTCGCATGCGGTGGGAATGGGGGCGCGGTACAAGACGCCGGTGGGGCCGATCCGGCTGGACTTCAGTTACAACCTCAATCCTCCGGTCTATCCGGTGATCTACGACTTCAACGGGAGCCTGCCGTATGAGGGACAGGCGAGCCACTTCAATTTCTTCTTCAGCATTGGACAGGCCTTTTGACGCATGAGCGCTATGGGAACTAGATCGGGCAGAACAGCGGGGAGAACGCGAGGGCGAAGGCCCTCGGAGGCGACGGCTGTGCTGGCGATTGCGATGTTGTGCGGGGTGAACTGTGTGGGGCAAGGGGCATCAAGCGGCGCGTCTGGAACAGGAGGCACAAGTGCGGCGAGTGCAGGGGAACGGGTTGCGCTGGACCGCGTGGTCGCGGTGGTAAATGACGATTTAATCCTGGAGAGCGACCTGGACGAGGAGACGCGCATGGAGGCGTTTCAGCCGATCGGCGACCAGGCGGCGGCGACGCGCGAGGAACTGATCGAGCGGCTGATCGATCGCGCTCTGATCCTGCAGCAGATCCGTTTACAGCCGCAGGCGCCGATCACGGATGCGCAGGTGGATGGGGAGCTGGCTGTGCTGCGCAAAAGCATTCCCGAATGCGTGCCGTATAAGTGCGAGACGGACGCGGGCTGGGAGAAATTTGTGGCGGCGCAGGGCTTTACGGTGGAGGAGTTGCGGGAGCGCTGGAAGCAGCGCATGGAAGTGCTGCGGTTCGTGGAGGCGCGCTTCCGCATGGGGATTCGCATCGCGCAGGCGGAGATGGACGCGTACTACACGACGACGCTGGTTCCGGCCTACCAGAAGGAGAAGGTTACGCCGCCGCCGGAGGCTGCGATCGCGGACCGCATTCAGGAGATATTGCTGCAGCAGCAGGTGAACAAGCTGCTGGATGACTGGCTGACTTCGTTGCGGGCGCAGGGCAGCGTGCGGATTGTGAAGCCGGGGGAGGAGCTGCCATGAGCGCGGACCATAAGCAGCCCAAGGGCGAGGAGAAGCTCAACTCTACCGGGGAGCAGGCAGGCGGCGAGAAGATGCTGCCGGTGAAGCGGCGCCGCAGCATTGCGTGGCATGTGACGCGGGCGGGCTCGTGGGCCATCGGCGGCGTGCTGGCGCTGGTGATAGCGCTGGTGAGCGGCATTACATGGTTTACTACGACGGCGTACTTTCAGCGGCGCGTGGAGTGGGAGATTGTGTCGGTGCTGGAGGACTCGACCGGTGGACGGGTGGAGGTTCGCGGCGTCCAGTTCAGCCTGTGGCACCTGCGGATCGAGGTGGATGGGCTGGTGATCCACGGGACGGAGGGGCCGGGCGAGGCGCCGTACCTGTCGGCGGAGAAGACTGAGCTGCGGGTGGGGATTTCCAGCTTCTTTGTCCACGCAACCGGGATCGGGGGCAAGTCGCATGTGGGGCTGAAGCTGCTGCGCGTGGAGAGGCCGCAACTGCACTTGATGGTGGACAAGGATGGGAGGACGAATGCGCCTGTGCCGAAGCATCCCGCAACCAGCAAGGGGCCTGTGACAGACACGCTGCTGGACCTGCGTGTGCGGGAGGTTGCCCTGGTGAATGGTGTGGCGCTGGTGAACGACCGCGCGATTCCGTTCGACCTGGCGGCGCGCAATCTGGACGCGGAGGCACATTACCTGCGGGCCAGCGATCGCTATGGGATTGCGGTGGGGCTGAACGATCTGCGGACGAAGATGGGTCCCCAGCCGGAGGCACGGTCGAAGCTGCACTTCGATGCAGAGTTGGGACGCGATGCGGCGGAGCTGAGGGACCTGGAGTTCGATACGGGCGCGTCGTCGGTGCTGCATGCGACGGGGAGGCTGAGCCACTTTGTCCAGCCGCAGTGGCAGGGCGCGGTGAATGGGACGCTGGAGCTGAAGCAACTCACGGTGTTGACGGACTCGGAGGGATTCCGGGACGGGTCGGTCGATCTCACGCTGAGCGGGCATAGCTGCGCGGTGACGGCGGCGGGAACGCAGGCGGTCAAGCGGCGGTTCTGGATGGAGCGGCAAGCCGGGGCGAAGGCAAAGGCGGGCGTGGAGACGCAGGGTGCAGTCGATCCGGAGTGCAAGGAGAGCTATCTGGTGGTGGGCAGCGCGAAGCTGCACAAGGCAGGCTTCGTGAACGAATACGTGATCCTGCACGATGTGGATGGAGCGGTGCGAATCCACATTACGCCGAGCGAGTTGCTGCTGACGGAGATGGAGGGATTTTTGCCGGGGGGCGGGAGCGCGGCGGGCGAACTGCGTTTTGCCGACTGGTTGGGAGCTGCGCCGCGCGCGACCCTGACCTCGACAGTGACGCGGATTCCTCTGCGCACGATCATGGAGGTGACGGAGACCGGAGGCTACGGCGACCTGGGATTCGATACGGCGGTGACGGGACCGGTGAAGGTGGAGTGGGTCGCGCTGCCGGTGCATCCCGGGGATACGGTGACAGTGGACGGACAGCTTGCCTTCCAGCCCACCGGGGTGGCGCGCAAGGGAGCGCTGAACAATGTTCCTGTGACGGGCGTGGCGGACGCGCGCTACGAGGGCAGGCGAGATGTGGTGAACATTCGCCACACGTCTTTACAGACTCCGGGTTCGACGACCGAGGCGACCGGAGTCCTGGGAGTGGAGGATGGCGATCCGCTGACGAATCTGAAGGTGGATACGACGATTCGCGATTTGGGGGAGTTCGACCAGTTGCTGCAGACGCTGGGATTTACGGAGAACGGCAAGAAAGGGACGGCGGCGATTCCGGTGGCTCTGCATGGAGGGGTGACGTTCCACGGAACAGCGGTGGGAGCGGCACACGATCTGGGTGTGAAGGGCCATGTACAGGGTTCGCAGATCGAGGTGAAGCTGGGTTCTGGGCTAGGGATTGGACAGGATACAGTGGTGGATTCGGCGGTGGGGGACGCCGAGTACTCGTACGACGAGGGGCTGGCGATTGCCAACTCGACGATCAAGCGCGGCAGCGCGGTACTGAATGTGGCGGGGAGCTTGCGACCGCGCAAGACCCTCACGCGCAGAGGCGTTGCGGAGTATCTGTGGGACGGCGGGACGAGCGTCGATGCGACGGTGCGGCTGGCCAACGGGGAGGTTGCCGATGTGCTGCAGATGGTGGGAGAGCAGCAGAAGATTGCAGTGACGGGGAAGGTTACGAGCAGCGCGCATCTAACCGGAACGCTGGGCGACATGGACGGGCAAGGGAGGATTTCGCTGACGCGCGGGGTGGCATATGGGGAGTCGTACGACTCCGCCGCGGCGGAGCTTACGGTGCGTGGGCAGGCGATCGACGTCAACCAGGTTGTATTGATGGCGCATGGGGCGCGAATCGCCGGCGAGGGTGGATATGACATGCAGACCAGGCATCTGCACGGGCACGTCGAGGGCGATGGGCTGGTGCTGTCGAATATCCGCGCCTTTGCCAAGGCGAGCCCAAATGCGGATGGAACGCTGACCCTGGTGGCGGACGCGAATGGCACGATAGAGCAACCGGGGTTGAAGGCGACGGCGAAGCTGACTGGGGTCAAGCTGAGCGGCAAGCCGCTGGGCGAGATTTCGGCGCAGGCGCATAGCGAGGGAAGAGAGCTGTTCTATGCGCTGCACTCGACGCTGGTGGGGGCGAAGATCGACGGGTCAGGCCAGACAGAGCTGACCGGGAAGTACGAGACGCAGGACCGGCTTGCGTTTTCGGGGTTTGACGTGGGGACAGTCCTGGCGCTTTTCACGCCGGAGAGCATCAAGGCGCAGTCGTTGATTGACGGGGTAGTGACGGTAAGCGGGCCGCTGAAGACGCCAGAGGGATTGAGCGGAGCGGCGGAATTGAGCAACTTCGATGTGAAGCTGGAAGGAGTGGAACTGAAGGATGCGGAGCCGATGCGGTTGAGCCTGAAGGACGGGGTTGCGACGCTGGAGCAGATGCATATTGTCGGCGAAGACACCAACATACAGGCCAGCGGGAGCGTGCAGGTGTTCGGCGCGGCCGATTCGGCCGGTGGAAAGCTGGATATAAAGGCCAGCGGGAGCGTGAGCGTTGCGATTGCGCACACCTTCGACCCGGACATTTTGTCCAGCGGGAAGGTGGAGTTCACGGTGGCGGCGGGCGGGCGGATGGAGAAGCCTTCGCTGACCGGCAGGGTGAAATTCGACGCTGTGAATGCAGCGATCGAAGGGATTCCGAACGGGCTGAGTTCGTTGAACGGGACACTAGTTTTCAACGAGGACCGCTTGCAGGTGGAGAACCTGACCGCCATGACGGGCGGGGGCCAGTTGAAGATTGGCGGCTTCCTGACCTATCGCAACGGCGTCTATGCCGACCTGACGGCCGCGGGCGATGCGGTTCGCGTGCGGATGGCGGGATTGAGCGCGACGGGAAACACCAGCCTGCGATTGCAGGGCGCGCCGGGGAATCTGCTGCTGAGCGGGACGGTGCTGGTGACGCGCTTCGGGGCGGGGCCCGAGGTGGAATTAGCCGCGTTCAGCGCGGCCGGAGGAGTGAGTTCGCCTCCAGACCCGAGCGCTCTGTCGAACAAGGTCCGGCTGGACGTGCATGTGACCAGCTCGCCGCAACTGGACTTCCAGAACTCATACGCCAAGCTGGCGGGCACGGCCGACCTGACGGTGCGCGGCACGCTGGCAACGCCCACCATTCTGGGGCGAATCCAGATTACGGACGGAAGCGCGACGTTTGCCGGGACGAAGTACGAGTTGCAACGCGGAGACATCTACTTCAGCAACCCGGTGCGCATCGACCCGACGATCGATGTGAACGCCACGGCGCGCGTGGAGTCGTATGACATTACGGTGGGGCTGCAGGGCACGCTGAGCAATCTGAAGGCGAACTATCGCTCCGATCCGCCGCTGAGCGAGGCGGACATCTTCGCCCTGCTGGCGCTGGGGCGCACCCAGGAGGAGGCGCAGCTCTATCAGGAGCAGCAGTTGGAGGCGGGAACAAATTCGACCAGCAGCGCCTTGTTGGGCGGTGCTCTGAACCAGACGGTGGGCAACCGGATCGGCAAGCTGTTCGGCGGGGGAAGCGTGAAGATTGATCCCGCGTTTGTGGGGACGCTGGGCAACTCGGCGGCGCGGATCACGGTGCAGCAGCAGATCTCGCGGCAACTGTCGGTGACCTTCGCGACCAATGTGAACTACACCGCGCAACAACTGATGCAGGCGCAGTACGACCTGACGCCCAACGAGTCGATTGTGGCGACGAGGGATGAGTCGGGTGTGTACAGCGTGGTGTTCAAGATTCGCAAGCGGTACAAGTAGGGCGCGCAGCCGCTCGATGTGAAATTGTAAAAAGAGAGCATAACTTTCGGTGGGAATTTGCGTCCTATGGGGTGGCATACGGGCCTCCCGCCTGCACCCAGGCTGGGAGGATCAATTTCAGGCGATCGGGTGAGATCGCGGAAGGAGAGTCCCATGACTGGACGAGAACGCCTGCTGTGTACGGGCATTGTTGTGTTGAGTGGTTCCTTGTTGTTTGGCGCTGTTCCCGGCGGAGTGGGGTCGGCGCAGGCGCAGGCCGCGGGCGGGAACGACGCCCGGATTGCGGCGGAGATCCAGAAACAATTGGAAAACAAGAGGTTTCTCCACGTCACTTCGGCCGTGCATGACGGCAATGTCACATTGGGCGGGACGGTGGAGGTTTACGCGGACAAGGAGGATGCGGACCGGCGCGTCCATCATGTGAAGCAAGTGAAGGGGGTTGATAACGAGATTGAGATTTCCGGGCCGACGGTGGACGACTCGACACTGCGCAACAAGCTGTCGCAGGCACTGGCCTACGACCGCGTGGGATATGGGACAACTGCATTTAACGCGATCACGATCCAGGTGCAAAACGGCGTAGTCTCGCTGGGAGGTAAGGTCTATGGGCCGGCGGACCGGGACTCGGCGATCAGCCTGGTGGGCCATACTCCGGGAGTCAAGGATATTGTGGACAACCTGGAGGTTGCGCCGGTATCGCCGATGGATGACCGGCTGCGGATTCAACTGGCGCGCGTGATCTACGGAACGCCGCAGTTGCAGAAGTATGCACTGAATCCGGCATTGCCGATCCGGATCACGGTGGTCAATGGCAATGTCACGCTCTCGGGTATGGTGGACAACAAGATGGACCGCGAGGTTGCGGGCCTTCGCGCCAACGGCGTTCCCGGGGTCTTCAAGGTAGTCAATGATCTTCAGGTCGCCGGAGCACAGAGTGGGAAGTAATGCGGCTGCATGACGCAGCCGCAAGGCTAACGGATATCGTTATTCAGCGCTCAGACGTGGACGTCCAGCAGTCGGCATTCGGCTTTCTCCCTTAAGATGGAGGGATGGGGAATGTTTGGCGGAGCGCGCGGCTGACGCTGGAGACGATCAAGTGGGAGCACTCGGTCTTTGCGCTGCCGTTTGCGCTGACCGGGGCGGTGCTGGCGGCGGGGGGCTGGCCGCGGCCCGCGGTGCTGGGATGGATTGTGCTGTGCATGGTGTCGGCGCGCTCGGCGGCGATGGCCTTCAACCGGCTGGTGGATGTGCGGCTGGATGCGGCGAATCCTAGGACGAAGATGCGTGCTCT
>Ga0326727_10018796_pt1 | contig 14038 bp, 10 predicted proteins | sample MB2enrmetagenome_FD_207643 | JGI IMG/M metagenome (GOLD analysis project Ga0326727, IMG submission 207643) | Lab enriched peat soil microbial communities from McLean, Ithaca, NY, United States - MB29MY | ecosystem: Environmental > Terrestrial > Soil > Wetlands > Peat | place: USA: New York...
CGCGGCCTGCGTGTAAGAGAACATGCCTTCCATGCTCTCCTACCCTCGCCGCCTGCCAAGCGGACACTTCACTTGCTATCTCAACCGGACATATCATGTGCTAACGACAGTTGCTTTCCTTCCCATTGACTCCCCTGTCCGCCCGCGCTACGCTGAACTCAAATGGTTGGTAACCGCCCCGTCGCCGGGGTGCGCAATCCGGTTTGTTCCACTTCCATATCCAGTTTTTTGCGTGCAAAAAACACTGGCACAGGGTCGTCCGAGTGTGGCGGCGAACCCCAGCCCGGTAACAAGAATCAAACAGTGAGCCCAAGTCCAAGCTGCTGGAGGCGGCGCTATATCCTGAATGAAAAAAAGTATTGAACTCACCCCCGACATCGAGACCCTGTTCGGCACCCGCGATGAAAATCTCCATGTGCTCGAAGACGGCCTGAATATCAATATCGATTTGCGCTCCGATCGCATTGAACTGGAAGGCGCGCCCCGCGACGTGGCCCGCGCCGAACAGCTATTCGCCGATTACGAGCATCTGCGGAAGTCCGGCCACCAGTTCGTTAACGGCGATCTCAGCAGCATGTTGCGCGTGGTGGTCAGCGACCCGAACACGACTCTCCGGGGCCTGGCCGAAGCCGGCCGCCAGCGTTCTTTTGGCCGGCGGACAGTACAGCCCAAGAGCCCCAACCAGCGCCGCTACCTCGAAGCCATCGAGCAGCACGACATGGTGTTTGCCGTAGGACCCGCCGGCACCGGCAAGACCTATCTCGCCGTCGCCATGGCGATCTCAGCTCTGCTGAACAAGCAGGTCAACCGCATCATCCTGGCGCGCCCTGCAGTCGAAGCCGGCGAGCGACTGGGTTTTCTTCCCGGCACCCTGCAGGAGAAGATTGATCCCTATCTCCGCCCCCTCTACGATGCGCTCTTCGACATGCTCGACCCCGAGCGCGTCGAACGTTATCTCGAAAAGAACATCATCGAGATTGCGCCCATAGCCTTCATGCGCGGGCGCACCCTGAACGACTCCTTCGTCATTCTCGACGAGGCGCAGAACACCACCTCCGAGCAGATGAAGATGTTCGTCACCCGCCTGGGATTTGGTTCCAAAGCGGTCATCACGGGCGATGTAACGCAGATCGACTTGCCCACCGCCCGCCGCAGCGGTCTGATCGAAGCCGCCGAAATCCTAAAAGGCGTAAACGGCCTGGCCTTCGTGCACTTCGACGAAAGCGACGTGGTCCGTCATCACCTGGTGCAGAGAATTATCCGCGCCTACGACGAGTACAAAGCCAAGCTGGCGGAACAACAGTTATCGCTGCTGGAACCAAAACCGGTTGCGCCGCAGAGGCCGCCCGAAGAGCCGCACCTGCGCAATTAAGCGCGATAAGAATTTGGATTGTTATCCCGAGCGAAGCGAAGGACCTGCTGTCTCTTGCACAGGCAAAAAGCAGGTCCTTCGCTTCGCTCAGGATGATAATTAGGATGGAGACGTGATCATCTTTCAAAAACGGGTCGCGGATCTAACCGAATTGACGCTCAGCCGCTTCGTGGCGCGCGCCCGCCGCGCCGCCGGATTGAAGGGTACGGTCAACGTGTTGATAACGACGAGCGCCGAAATGAAGTCTCTGAACCGCCGTTTCCGCGGAAAAGACAAGCCCACCGACGTGCTATCGTTTCCCGCCGAGTCCGCCGCGCAAAAACAATTCGCCGGAGAAATCGCCATCTCTGCCGAGATCGCATCGCAAAATGCGTGGGCGCTGGGGCACTCGCCCCCCGAGGAAGTTAAGATTTTGGTGTTGCACGGCATCCTGCATCTGCGCGGCTACGATCACGAGTGCGACAATGGACAGATGGCCAGGCGCGAGAAACAGTTGCGCGCAAAACTCCACCTTCCGCTAGGACTCATCGAGCGTACCGGGAGGAAGCACTAGCAACAATAATGATCGGCGTTAGCATAACTCTCGTGCTCCTCTTTGGCCTGTTGACGCTGGTCTCCTACGTCGATCGTCTTTATCAGGAGATGGGTAGGTTTCTCTCCCGCGACTTCCAGGACAACATTGACGCATTCGAGCAACTGGTAGAGCCGCGCCTCGGAGTCACGCGCGAGCGAGCCGCGCTCTCCATGGCTATTCTCACCCAACTGGTCACCGCTGCCATCGCCATGATCGTCGGTTTCACCGTCTTCCGCGACCGCGCCTGGAGCATCTATGAGGTCCTCGAAGCCACCCTCAGCTTGGTGCTGATCATCCTCGTCTTCAACCGCTTGCTGCCCTTCGTCTTTTTCTCCAGGACCCAGGGACGCTGGCTTCAGCACTGGACGCTCCTCTTACGCGTTCTCATCTACCTCGTCTTGCCGGTGACGCTGGTGCTGGGCTTCTGCCAATCCGTAACCGCCCTCACCCGCGAGCACTCCGAGACGGAACAGGAAACTTCTTCCGAAGCGGTAGACGCCTTGATTGAAGCCGGACAGGAAGAAGGCATCATCCAGGAAGGCGATCGCGAGCTGATCCAGTCGGTAGTCGAATTCAGTGGCAAGACGGTTCGCGAAGCCATGAAGCCCAGGCCCGAGATGGTGGCCGTCCCCGCTGACTGCACCGTCGAGCAAGTGGTTGAGTTGTTAAGGGGCAAGCATTTCTCCCGCATTCCTGTCTACGAAGGTTCGATTCACCACATCAAAGGCATTCTTCACACCCAGGACGTGCTGCAAATCCCCGACGCCGAAGCGCACACGCGTACCGTGGCCAGCCTCATGAGGCAAGACGTTTATTTCGTCCCGGAAAGCAAATTAGTAAGTGACCTGCTGCGCGAAATGCAGCGCAGTAACATCCGCATGGCGATCGTGGTAGATGAATACGGAGGCGTAGCCGGCCTCGTGACCATCGAAGATCTGGTAGAAGAAATCGTAGGAGAAATCGGCGATGAACACGAAAAAGCGCAGGTAGTCCAGGAAAACGACCACTCTTACATAGTCCCGGGAAACATGGACGTGGACCGCCTGGATGAGCTCTTCGGCACGAAGCCCGAAGGCCATGAGTCCTCCACCATAGCCGGCCTGGTCAGTGAACTCGCCGGACGCATTCCGAAGAAAGGTGAGGTCATCGAAGACGAAGGCCTGAAGTTCGAAGTCTTAGACTCGACCGATCGCCGGGTAGAGCGCGTGCGCATCACAACAGCTCCCAAGCAGATGAAGTTGATATAAGAAGAAGTGCTTGCTCTGGCTTCGGCATTTCGCGGCGGGGATGCCTTTGGTCTTTCAATTCACCGCTGCTGCTTCCTTCGCCGGCAGGCTGTTCGCAACTATTTCCATGACAGCCTGAACCGAAGTCCAGAAAGTAACGGGCGGCTCCAAATTGGCAGCAGCTATCACCTTGTCGTCCGGTAGTGCTGCCTTGGCCTCTGCGACGATAGCTTGGGCTATCGCGATGGTTTGCTGGTCAACGAATCGTTGCTGTGCAGTTTTACAGACATTAATGATTCCGAGTGCCTGTTCACGAAGTGCGGACATGTCCAAAGTTTATCACCGCGCGCCATCACCAGCGGCACAGCTGAAGTTGCTCGTTCCCAGCACCGGAGTGAGGCCCAACGTGAGACACTGGTTCTTGTAGGCCCGACCGTCGGTGGCTAATATGAATGCGAATCGATCGGCAGCTATCATCATCGTGGCCGGTGGCCTGTGGTTTGGCCTCGTGACCTTGCGGGAAAACCGTCACGACCGTGAGGACATAGACGTTTGGGCGCAGGCGCAGCAGTTGACCCTCCAAAAGGTGGAGCGCTGCTATTTTAGCCGGGGACCTTATCGCCTCTCATGGCACCGGAGAATCTACCGGATCGAAACTTCGAAGGGAATTTACTGGATTAGTTATCCCCCCGGACCGACGGCCGTCTACCGTGAGGAACAGGGGACATATCAGCCGGTCCAGTGATTCGATCGAAAATCCGTTTGGACTAACAGGAACTCCTCATGTGCCACAATTGTGTCCGTTTGCTCGACCATCCACCACGTTGTTGTCCGTTGCGAACCTGATGCCGGACACCGGTCCCTCGAAACCTAGTACCCTATTCTCATGTCCTTCCACTCCGGATTCGTCTGCATTCTGGGCCGCCCCAACGCGGGCAAGAGCACGCTGCTGAATGCGCTGGTAGGCGAAAAGCTGGCCATCATCTCGCCGAAGCCTCAAACCACGCGCAACCGCATTCTCGGCATCATCAACGTTCCCAAACAAAAGGGACGCGAGGCCGGGCAAATCGTGCTCATCGACACACCGGGAGTTCACCAGTCAGGTTCTTCACTCGGACGCAAGATGATGTCCGAGGTGCGCGAGGCGCTGGAAGGCTGCGAACTGATTCTGATGATTGTCGATGCAACAAAGAAATGGGACCGCGACGATGCCTTCGTCCTTGACCTGGCGAAAAAGGCGGGCACCCCGGTCTTTCTGCTGCTCAATAAAATTGATCTCCTCGCCGACAAGAGCAAACTCCTCCCGCTGATCGCGCAGTTCCAAACCATGCACGATTTCAAGGAGATCGTCCCCATCTCCGCTCTCAAGAAAAAGGGACTCGACGAATTGCTGTCCTGCGTCCTGAAGGCTCTGCCCAACGGCCCCCGCTATTTTCCCGAGGATCAGATCACCGACCAGCCCGTGCGTTTCATGGCGGCGGAACTGATCCGCGAGCACGTTCTCATGCAGACCCATGAAGAAGTGCCGCACGCGGTCTCGGTTGTGATCGAGCAGTTCGAAGAGAGCCCAAGGCTGACACGCATTGCCGCAGTGATCTATTGCGAACGAGATGGCCAAAAAGCCATCCTGCTCGGCAAAGGCGGCCAAATGTTGAAAAAGATTGGAACCGCGGCCCGCCTCGACATCGAGAAGATGGTCGGGACCAAAGTTTTTCTGGAACTTTTCGTCAAAATCAAGGCCGGCTGGCGCGACTCGCGAACCTTTGTCGAAGAACTGGACTGGCGCCGTCAACTGCAGCAGATCGGTGGCCCGTCAGACCCAGAGTCGTGACGCAATTCTCCCCTGCGTTTGGATTCGCGGCTTACTTCCTAGAGCCTGCGATGTGAAAAGCCCGATTGCCTGTTAGGACAACTGACTGTGGTAACCCGCGGACGTAATCCGTCAAGAGTGCGAGCGATCCAAAAAAGATTTGCATCTCGGCCCTCAAATCCATAGAATTTGTCAGCGCCTTCCTGCATCTTAGTCAGAGGATAGGCTGGAAACGACCGCAGCCAATTAATGGAACATTCTTCCTCATCCTCTGGGCCGCCGCCACAATCGTGTGACTTTGACGCGGAGAAGCTTGGTCTCAAGCTCAGCGTGACGCTTGCTGCCGACCGCGATGCGTTAGAGCCGGTCGTCCGCAACGTAATGAATATAGTGCGGGAAATGAAATGCGCTGAAGGGCGCGAAGACGCCATCGAACTCGCCCTGACCGAAGCCCTGGCCAATGCCATCGTGCATGGAGCGAAGAGCGATCCCTCCAAAGTTATCGAGTGCGATGTGGCCTGCGACGAAGAGCGTGGCATGCTGATCGTGGTGCGCGATCCCGGCTCCGGTTTCGATCCCAGCGAGATTGCCAATCCCTGCCACGGCGAAAACATCTATTCCAGCCACGGCCGTGGCATTTATCTGATCAATCAGCTGATGGACGAAGTCCAGTTTCACAAGAACGGGACGGAAATTCACATGCTGAAAAGATAAGGTCTCAGGTCTCAGGTGTCAGGTCTCAGGTCTTTGGAAACCCCGAGCGAAGATCAAAGTCCAAGTTTTTCCTAAGACCTAAGACCTGCCCTACTCCTTCGCCGCAATCCCCAAACTCTTCATCTTGCGATACAAATGGCTGCGCTCCAGCCCAAGCACCTCCGCAGTGCGGCTGACGTTGCCATGATTCTCGTCCAGCTTCTTGAGGATGTAGTCGCGCTCATAGGCCGCCCGCGCCTGGTGCAGCGTCGACCCTTCCGTACCCGGTACGCGCCGGCTGCCGTCGCGATGCACCAGCGGCGGAAGATGCTTGCGTTCAAATCTCGAAGTGGTGGGATTCATGATCACAATGCGCTCGATCACATTGCGCAGCTCGCGGATGTTCCCCGGCCAGCCATAGCGCATCAGCACGTCGATGGCATCATCGGTGATTTCCCGCGGACGCCGGCCATAGGCGGAGGCAAATTCTTTCAGAAAATGCCGCGCAAACAACGGGATGTCTTCCTTACGTTCGCGCAGCGGCGGCACCACAAACGGAATCACGTTCAGACGGTAAAAAAGATCCTCGCGGAAGTTCCCCTTGGCAATTTCTTCCTCCAGATCCTTGTTGGTGGATGCAATCACCCGCACGTCCACCGTGACCGGATCGTCGCTTCCCACCGGGATGAAGCGCTGTTGCTCCAGCGTGCGCAAGACTTTCGACTGCGTCTTCAGACTCATGTCGCCGACTTCGTCCAGAAACAGAGTTCCCTTATCGGCCTTGTGAAACTTGCCTTCCTTATCTGCGGTAGCTCCCGGAAACGACGACTTGCGATGTCCGAACAATTCACTGTCGATCAGGTCTTCGGGGATCGCGGCGCAGTTCACCTCGACAAACATTTCGTCTTTGCGCAGGCTCTGCATGTGGATGGCATGTGCGACCAGTTCTTTGCCTGTGCCCGATTCGCCGTAGATCAACACGCGTCCGTTGGTCGGTGCCATCAGAGCAATCTGCTGGCGCAGCGCCTTCATGGGTACGCTGTCGCCCACAATCACACTTTTCGTTTGCAGTTGCTTCCGCAGATCGAGATTCTCATGCCGCAATCGCCGCGCGTCGATCGCGTTCTTTACCAGGATCAGCGTCTTTTCGAGCGATAGCGGCTTTTCCGCAAAATCGTAAGCGCCCAACTTCGTGGCGCGCACCGCCGTCTCGATCGTCCCGTGGCCCGAAATCATAATGACCTCGGGCGGATCCCCCATCTCGCGAATCTTCTCCAGCACTTCCAGACCGTCGATCCCGGTCAGCCAAACATCCAGCAGAATCAGGTCGAAGCTGCTCTTGCGCAATAACTCCAGGCAGTCTTCACCGCTCGGGCTGACGCTGATTTTGTATCCCTCGTCCTCGAGGATTCCGCGCAAGGATTCGCGAATTCCAGCTTCGTCATCGACGATGAGAATGTGTGCCATACCTAGCTCGCTGCCCGCGCGCTAACAGTTTCAGCAGCTACAGGCAACTCGACCACAAACCGGCTGCCGAACGGTTTGTTTTCTTCCACCCGGATCGAACCCCGATGGTCTTCCACAATCCTGCTCACAATGGCCAGCCCCAGGCCCGTGCCGCGTTGCTTGGTTGAGAAGTATGGCAGGAACAGCCGTTCTTTCACGTCGCGCGAAACTCCCTGTCCAGTGTCCGAGACTACGAGTTCCACGGCATCGTGGCTCGCCACCAGCGAAGTTGAAATCGTGATCTCTTTCAGGATCGCGTCCTGCATGGCCTCGGCGGCGTTGTCCACCAGATTGGAGATCGCGCGCTTGATCGCTTCCGGATCGGCCATCACCGCCGGCAGATCATGCGCCAGTTCCGTGCGCACACGAATTCCCTCCAGCCGGCCGTTGAACAAGAGGAGCGCGCCCTCCACCAGCTGATTCAAGCTCGCGGGTTGCGGTCGCGACGCGGGAAAACGGGCCAGCGCCGAAAATTCATCCACCAGCGTACGCACGCTTTCAACCGCGTTCCCGATGGTTTCCGAGCACGTGCGGATCACTTCCAGCGAAGCGGCGTCGGGAGCCGCGCCCCGGGTCAAATGGCGATGAATGCGCTCGGCGGATAGCGCAATCGGGGTTAGCGGGTTCTTGATCTCATGGGCCACGCGCCGTGCCACCTCGCGCCAGGCTGCCTGTTTTTGCGCGCGCAGCAGGTCTGACAGGTCTTCGAACACCAGCACATATCCCAGCCCTTCGGCGGCGTGGCTCAACGCAGAAACGGTTACCGCGACATTCAAGTTGGCTCGGGGCAGGGCCAGTTCCATGTTGGCAGCCGTGATGCCCATACGATCCGCTCGCCGCAGCAGTGGTTCCAGGTCCGCCAGCACCTCGGCGGGAACCACGTCCCGCAGCGGCCGGTTCACCAGCGCCGCCGGGCTTACATATTCACTCCGGTCCAGGTAGAACATTCGCGAGAAAGCGGCGTTCGCCAACGTCACTCTGCGTGCTGCGTCAATCGAGATCACTCCGGTGGGAAGACTTTCGAGAACCGTTTCGATGTACCGCCGTCGATTCTCAAGCGCCTCGTTCGCAGCGCCCACGTCGCGACTGGAGGCTTCGATCTGCCGCCGGCTGGATTCCAGCTGTTCCGCCATGCTGTTGAAAGACTGCACCAGTTCGGCCAGCTCGTCGGTGGCGCGAATATCGACGCGATAATCCAGTTGCCCTTTGGAAATCGCCTCCGTACCTGCCGCCAGCGCCGCCACTGGACGGTTGACCAACTTCGAAAGCAGCAGCGCCAGCCAGGTCGAGGCGAACAATACCACTACTGTCAGCAACAACAGAAATCCGATATAGGTCCGCCGAAACAGCTTTCGTTTGGCGGCCAGTTCGATATACCGCTGCTGGCTCTCCTGAATCTGCTTGGCGGTTTGGGCGAATTTTGGCGGCAAAGGCATGGCAACAAACACCGCGCCATCTCGAAGCGGAGCCGCTGCGACCAGGTAGTCGGTGTGGCCCCACTGGAAATGCGGATGCTCGCCGTCCAGCGCCGACTGCACAGGGAAGCGATCCTTGATGTCGGCCCACTGCGCCGGAGGGTTCAGGCTGGCGGTTACGTCACCATGTACCATAGCCAGAACGAATCCGCCTTGCAGTGTCGGGATGTGTTCCTGGAGTTCTTCCGTAGCCGCATTGAAATTCCCGCTGGCCAGAGCTCGTTGGAATTCGTCCGTCTGTGCAATGGCTTGCGCTTCCGACGTCGCATTCTGACCCGCGTAGTCATAAAGCAGCGCCGACATCGCCGCCGTATCCGCGCGCACTTCCTCGACCGGCTGCGAGAACCACTTGTCGATCGAACGGTTCATGAGCAAATAGGAGAACCAGAACATCGCCATTACCGGCAAAGACGACAGCAGCAGGCTGACCACCACCAGGCGCCAGCGAAATTTAGAACCAGCCACGCCTTGCCGCCATTCGGCATAGGCCTTCAGCAGATTCCGGCCAAGAACGATAGTCAGCGCCACGAAGGCCAGGAAAATCAGCCCGCTCAGTCCAGCAAAAAACAGAAGCTCCTCATTGCTGTCCGGGCTGATGAACTTCAGATTGAACGAGGCTTGCAACACCAGGGCCGCAAGCAGCAGAAAAGCGCCAATCCCGAACCCGATCACGGCCTTCCGGCGGCCGGAGGTCTTCGGTTCGTCGCGAGTTGGATTCGGTAAAGCCAAGGGCAAGTCTCCCAGCAAAGACACGGAGCCGGCGACGAGACTGCCCCATTATATAGAGAGTCGTTGATCGTTAGTCGCTGGTCGTTCGCGGTTCGGCGCACTGCAGCCGCACTTGCATGCTAACGACTAACGACAAACGACAAACGACCAACGACCAACGACTAGCGACCCTCCAGCGCATCCCGCAGCGCCGCATACGCCGGCTTGGCCCGATAGTTCCGATCCAGCAGCAGCGCCGCGCCTTGCGTCTTCTTCGAGTGTGACCCTATCCAGGAATACTTGTCCGTGAATCCCCAGGTCTGGATCGCCGTACAACCGCGATGAGCAAGACAGGCGAGGGCAATCTGGCGAAAGATGTCCGCCTGCCGTTGCAGATCCTCGGGGCGGGCATTGCCATTGGCATCTACCGGCAAGGCTACGTCCATCTCGGTGATGTGGACCTGCACGCCCAGAGCCGTGAAGCGCTCGATATTGGCGGTAATGGGTACGACATCGGCATGCAGATTCGCAATATGCATCTGCAATCCCACGCCATCGATGGGAACACCCCGCCGCCGGAAATCGCGAACCATGGCATAGATCGCGTCCGACTTGGGATTCACGACCTCCGCCTCAGCCTCGTTGTAAAACAGCAATGCCTCAGGATCGGCGTCATGCGCCCAGCGGAAACAACGCTCAATATAGGAGTTGCCATCTGCCGCCAAGCCGATCCCCGGCTGATCGCGCCAGATCGTGCTGCGCAGCGTTCCCGGCCGCAGCTCGTCGAAGGCTTCATTGACCACATCCCACGCAAGAATCTTGCCCCGGTAACGTCCGACCACAGTCTTGATGTGCTTCTCAAGAATTTCAGCAAGCTCGTCAGAAGTGTATTTCCCGTCCGTCAACCATTTTGGATTCTGCCGGTGCCAGACCAGCGTGTGTCCGCGAACCTTCATGTTGTGCCGAATCGCGAAATCCACAATTTGGTCTGCTTGCGAAAAATCGAAAGACGCTCGCTCCGGATGCACCACCTCCCACTTAAGCGCATCTTCCGGTTCCAGCATGTTGAATTCGCGGGCCAGTGTGGACGCGTAAGCCGCCTCAGAGAGTTGCGCCGGCCTCACTGCGGTACCGATGAGCATTCCCGATCCCCGCGCAGCCTCACGCAGCGATGGCTCGGGCGCGGCTCCAAATCCCGCGCAAAAGTCTGCGGTTGCCAAAACCAGTACCAACGTTCGGCATGTCATGAGGTCACTCCCATGTCGTCCTGCTCAATGACTCACTTTGCCTGAGGAAGGAACATCTGCAAAGGACACTGCTCACACTGCGGTTGTGACTTTAGGCAGTAATTCTTGCCCACGCAGACAATCAGCCCGTGCATTTCATTGAATACCTGGACCACAGGAGCGCGCGCGGCTTCACTAACGGCAGAAGGCTGATGCGAAACCCCACTGGGTTTCGAATTTAACCTCGAATTTTCTCGGCGTCCGCGGCGTCTCGGCGGTGAAAAGGTCTCCGCAGCGGGTGCCTCGCCCAGTGCCTGCTCAAACAACAGTCGGATTTCGTCATAGCCCGCCGCGTTCGAAACAATCTGGTGCCGCTCCAGAATGCGTCGCGTGTAAGCGTCCACCACAAATACCGGGTGATTGCCGGCATACAACAGAATCGAGTCCGCGGTCTCCGGTCCAACACCATTGAGAGCCAGCAGTTCGTCGCGCAGTTCGCCGGTTGGCCGCGCGAACATCCGCGCCAGCGACCCGCCGTAACGCTCATCGAGAAAGCTGACGAACGTTTTCAGCCGCTGTGCCTTCTGCCGGAAGTAACCCGCCGGGCGGATCAATTGCTCAAGCTGAGTTTGAGGAGTGCGGCGGATTCCGCGAATCGTCAGAAGCCGCGCCCGGCGAAGGTTGTCCAGAGCCTTCTCCACGTTCGTCCACGCCGTGTTCTGCGTTAAGTAAGCACCAACAATCACCTCAAAGCGCGATTGCGCCGGCCACCAGTGCTGCTGTCTCCAGGCGGAGAACAAGGTCCGGTAATAAGCGCGGATCGCGTCGTGTTGGGCTTCGCTCATGGCGCGTGGGGGTGAGAATGCCACCCTCATCATTGTAGGGCGTGGTTAGTCGTTGGTCGTTGGCGAGAGTGCGCTTCCGCTTTCGGGGGAACACGACGAATCGCGGACGACGATCGACTGACGACCAACGACTAATGGCGCACTAAAGACCATGGTCCGCCGATTGTGATCTTCGTCACGCCGGGATTTTCGCGCAGAAATCCCATCAAATCCGGGCATATCCCCCACTTCCGGCAAAGTACAGGTACCTAAGTTACTTTTTCGAAATGCCCGTTGGGTTGACAATTTGTGTCAGTGCGAATGCCTACTCGCTGATCCCCCCGGAAATCAGCGGCTTTGCATTGACCCCGGACTTCGCCGGATTACAGGAGAGATATGTCTCAGCGGCTGGGCGACCTGCTCGTCAAAGAAAAGGTCATTACCCCAGAGCAGTTGGAACAGGCGACCAAGCTCCAGAAGGATTCTCACACCCGGCTTGCTTCCGCGCTGGTGAAGTTGGGATTCCTTTCGGATGAGGATGTCACCAACTTCCTCTCACGCCAGTACGGCGTGCCCGCCATTAATCTTTCTTACTTTGAAATCGACCCTGCCGTCGTCAAGCTGATTCCCTACGAAACCGCGAAACGCTATCAGATTTTGCCCCTGAGCCGCGTCGGTGCTTCGCTCACCATCGCCATGGTCGATCCCACCAACGTCTTCGCCATGGACGATATCAAGTTCATGACCGGCTTCAATATCGAGCCCGTGGTGGCCTCGGAAAGCTCCATCCTCGATGGCATCGAAAAGGCCTACGGCGTTTCCAAGGAAGCCGAGCTCGAGCAGGTCATGCAGTCTATGAACGACGCCGGCGAAAGCACCGACGTCGAGGTGCAGGCCGAAGAGCAGGAGCTTGAACTCAAGGAACTGGAGAAAGCCGCCGACGAAGCTCCCATCGTCAAGCTCGTGAACCTGGTGCTCACCGACGCCGTGAAACGCGGCGCCAGTGACATTCACATGGAGCCTTACGAAAAGGAGTTCCGCGTCCGCTTCCGTATTGATGGAGTTCTGCAATTGATCATGAACCCGCCGCTGAAATTGAAGGACGCCATCACTTCCCGCCTCAAGATCATGGCCAAGCTCGACATCAGCGAAAAGCGCCTGCCGCAAGACGGCCGCATCATGCTGAAAATGCAGATTGCGGGAAAGAAAAAGCAACTCGATTTCCGCGTTTCCACTTTGCCCACGCTCTGGGGCGAGAAGATCGTGCTCCGCCTGCTCGACAAGGAAAACCTCCGCCTCGACATGACCAAGCTCGGCTTCGAGCAGGAGTCGCTCGACAAGTTCCAGAAAGCCATCCTCAAGCCCTACGGCATGGTGCTGGTTACCGGGCCGACCGGCTCGGGCAAGACCAATACGCTGTATTCCTCGATCTCGCAACTCAACCAGCCCGATACCAACATCATGACCGCCGAAGACCCGGTTGAGTTCCAACTCGGAGGCGTGAACCAGGTGCAGATGAAGGAGCAGATCGGCCTGAATTTTGCGGCTGCCCTGCGCGCCTTTCTCCGCCAGGATCCCAACATCATCCTGGTCGGCGAGATCCGCGACTTCGAAACCGCCGAAATCGCCATCAAGGCCGCACTCACCGGCCACCTCGTCTTGTCCACACTGCACACCAATGGCGCTCCCGAAACCATCACCCGCCTCATGAACATGGGCATCGAGCCCTTCCTGGTCGCGACTTCGGTGCATTTGATCTGCGCCCAGCGCCTGATCCGGCGGATTTGCAAAGACTGCAGCGAGCCCGTGGAAATGCCGGTGCAGGCTCTGATCGACGAAGGTTTCACCCCCGAAGAGGCCAAGACCGTGCAGGTCATGAAGGGCAAAGGCTGCGCCACCTGCAACAAGACCGGCTACAAGGGCCGCACCGGACTGTACGAGGTGATGGAAGTCGACGATGAAATTAAGGAACTGGTTCTGGTGGGCGCTTCCGCGCTTGAACTCAAGAAGAAAGCGATTGAACGCGGCATGATCACCCTCCGGCGTAGCGGGCTGATCAAGGTCGCACAAGGCTGGACCACGCTCGAAGAAGTGGCTCGCGAGACGATCCACTAATAAGGGCAGAAGGATAGATAGAAAACTATGGCTCTCTCACTCAGCGATCTGCTCCGCCGCATGCTGGAGATGAATGGCAGCGACCTTCACATCACCACCAACTCTCCGCCCCAAATCCGCGTGCACGGACATCTGGTGCCCCTTGATCTGCCCCAGTTGACGCCCGCTGAGACCAAGCAACTGGCCTACAGCGTCATGACCGATTCGCAGAAGCACCGTTTCGAGGAAAGTCTCGAACTGGATTTCTCCTTCGGCTTGAAAGGCCTGGCTCGCTTCCGCTCCAACATCTTCAACCAGCGCGGCGCCACGGCTTGCGTTTTCCGTCTCATTCCTTTTGAGATCAAATCGTTTAGCCAGTTGGGCCTGCCTCCGGTGGTCAGCAAGATGTGCGACAAACCGCGTGGGCTGGTGCTGGTCACCGGGCCGACCGGTTCGGGTAAGTCCACCACCCTGGCCGCCATGATCGACAAGATCAATACCGAACGCCACGAACACATCCTTACCATCGA
>Ga0326727_10018797_pt1 | contig 14037 bp, 14 predicted proteins | sample MB2enrmetagenome_FD_207643 | JGI IMG/M metagenome (GOLD analysis project Ga0326727, IMG submission 207643) | Lab enriched peat soil microbial communities from McLean, Ithaca, NY, United States - MB29MY | ecosystem: Environmental > Terrestrial > Soil > Wetlands > Peat | place: USA: New York...
CGCAAAGCCCTCATGGCAACTCCCTTGTGAAAGCGGCATGGGCGCAATGGCACCCAACCCGCCAATCATCGGTAAGGGATCGCCTCTCTCACTGTGAGAGAAACCCTTACACATGTGGGGGATGTTGTCAACCTCCTTGTTTGCAGAATATTGTAACAAATTCGCGCCACCATTTCCCAAACAGGAATGGCTTGGGGTCGCGGATGCTCGAATTGCTGGCGAAAGTGGAAAAAGTGGCATCTTGCCGTAACGCAAAAAGCATGTATTGTGAGGCCATGATCGAATCAACGGCCGCAAATATGGCCCGACATTTCACTGATTTTCTGGCCAAAGTGGAGTGCGGCGAGACTATCCGAATCCGCGACAAGGGACGGATGGTCGCCCGCATGGTGCCGGACTGCGATTTTATGCCGGGAAAGGAGGCGGCGGAGGAGTTGTTCCTGGGACATCGCGCAGACGCCGAAGCCGCCAAGGCCATCGCCCGCGAACTCAGAAAGCTCGATTTGGAATCCGAAGATGCCCTGGATCATTGACACGGATATTTCCATCGCGGGATCCTTTAAGTCACCCCAAAAACGGGGATTGAAGCCTTATGCAAAAGCCCGCTCCATCCGCCCAATGGCCGTCAGAATCCCATGCAGCAACGCCTGCGGATTGGGCGGGCAGCCGGGGATATACACATCCACCGGAAGGACCGAATCCACCCCGCCGCAAGTGGCGTAGTTCCGGCCGAAGATGCCGCCGCTGCATCCGCACGCGCCCACTGCCACCACCAGCCCCGGACCGGGCATGGCTTCGCAGGTCTTCCGCAAGGCCAGTTCCATGTTGCGCGTGACCGGGCCTGTCACCAGCAGCATGTCGGCATGGCGCGGCGAGGCGACGAAGTGAATTCCGAATCGCTCGATGTCGTACACCGGGCTGTTCAGACTGGTGATTTCCACTTCGCAGCCGTTGCAGGAACCGGCGTCCACTTGGCGGATGTGCAAAGAACGGCCAAACATTTTCGCGGCCCTCTCCTGCACTTGCCGTCCGAGAGATTCAAAGGACTCGTTTCCAGAAGGGGAAGGGGCGCGGCCCATTTCTTTTGCCGCCGCGGGCGGCGAAACCAGCCGCTCGTGCGTTCCGTCGCTCTGGAGGCTGTAGGCGGCGCTGCTGACCAGGTCCTCGCGCCGGCGGGCGGCGCATTCGCACACGTTGCTCATGCGAATCTCCGGGGCCGCCTCGGCGCACAGGCCGCAGAAAATGCACCGGGCCAGATCCAGCCGGGCGGAGCGCCCCGCGCCGGCGTCCTCAAAAGAGATGGCGCCGGTGGGGCAGGCGGCCGCCGCGGGCCGGGCGTCCTTCCAGTTCGCCCAGTCAATTTCCGGACGGCCGCGCGCGCGGGGGGAGAGCAGGGGAGGGGCGTCCGGGTAGCTCGTGGTAACCACGCCCGTTTTCAAGCTTTGGCGGATGATGTCAAACATAATCAGCGGTCCGTCCCCGAATAGGAGAGGTTGAAACTCTTGTTGACTACCGGGAAATCCGGGATGATGTTGCCCAGGATGGCCTCCGTCAGCGCCGGCCAGTTTTGCAGCGACGGGTCCTTGATCTTGCAGCGGGCCAGCCGGTTGCCGGGGGCGGTGCGGATCCAGTGGAAAATCTCCCCGCGCCAGCCTTCCACATACCCCAGCGCCACGCGGCCGGGCGGCACTTCGCCCATGGGGGCCGCGATGGGGCCGGCCGGCAGCTTCGCCAACACCTGCCGCAAGATGCCCAGGGATTGGAAAATCTCCTCGCGGCGGACGATCATGCGGCGCCGCACATCGCCTTCGCTGAAAACCGGCACGGTGAATTGCGCCTGGTCGTAGAAGGCGTGCGGGAAGTCCCGGCGCAGGTCGTGATCGAAGCCGGAGGCCCGCCCGGCGATGCCCACGATGCCCAGGTTGGCGGCCACTTCGGGTTTGAGCACACCGGTGGTCTCAAAACGGTCGCGCGCGCCGGAATTGGTGCGGATCATCTCGACCAGTTCCATGCACTCTTTCTCGAACTGGTCCGCCAGCGCGGCCAGGGCGCCAAGCTGCCCGGCGTCGAAATCCAAACGCACCCCGCCCGGACAAGCCATGCCGCGCAGCAGGCGGTTGCCGGTCAAATCCTCGTTCAACCGCAGGACGCTCTCCTTCAGGCGCATGGCGTGCATGTTGGCGGTGACGAAAGCCACGTCGTTGCAGATCGCGCCCAGGTCGGCGACGTGGTTGTAAAGGCGCTCCAACTCCAGGCAGAGCGTGCGCAGCGCCCGCGCGCGCGGCGGCGCGTCCACCCCGGCGGCGCGTTCCAGGGCGTGGCAGAAGGCCGTGGCATGGGCGAAACTGGAATCGCCGGAAATGCTCTCCGCCAACCGCGCGCCATGAGCAATGGGCAGCGTCTCGAACAATTTCTCAATCCCCTTGTGGACATAAAACATTCGCAATTGCAGATAGAGCACCGGTTCGCCCGCCACGCTGAACAAAAAATGGCCCGGCTCAATGATGCCTGCGTGGACGGGGCCGACCGGCACCTGGAAGACCCCTTCGCCTTCGACAGGGCGGAATTTATGGCGCGGGCCGGTGAAAGGCGGCAGCTTGGCGCGCGCGTCGAAGTCTTTGCGCAGCGGCCAAACCTCGGGCCAGTCGTCGTGCAGGACGCAGCGGCTTGGGTTGGGGTGGCCGATCAATTTGATGCCGAACAAATCCTGGATTTCCCGCTCCTGCCAATCCACGGCGTGGACGGCGTTGGTCAGGGAAGGAAGTTCCGGTTTGTCCGCCGGGATGGGAACGCGCACCAGGACGAAGCCGTGGGCGGAGTCCAGGGCGTAGAGATAGTACACAAAAAAAACATGTTCCGCGGCGCGGGCGTCTTCGGCGAAGAGTCCGGCGAGGCGGGCGTTGTGCTTTCTGTAAAGCGCGGAGCAAAGGGCGCCGGCCAGTTCCACTTTGGCATGGAGGTAAAGCTCGTTGGGCCGCGGCGCGCGCGCGTCCTCGATTTGCGCCCCGAACCGGTGCGTCAACTCGTCCAGCACAATTTGCAATCCGGGGAGCAGGTTCATGGAGGGTCTCCTAAAGGCGTTCACAATACACCAGTCTCAGCGGTTCGTTTTCGCCCGCAAGACCTGAAAATCCTAGTGAAGTAGTCGAGTATTGGAGTGATGAAATGGTGGGCACTGTGATCGAAATAATATCTTGATTAGCCTTGATTAGCTTTGATTGGACAGGTTCCGTGATATGTCTAAATAATTCGTGCAACGGCACTTGGGATGATTTGCCGCAAAAAGGCTCAAGACGCGCACAAAGAGCCACTGTTTGATTGCCGAAATCATAAAGTATATTTGTTCAGTAGAGTTTCAAATCTTTGGAGTGTGCCGACGAGCCGGCGCCGCCGCTTTGCTCTCCGCGAAGCGTTCCCGATGCAAAAGCGGGACCGAGCCTCCCGCATTCCATAAAGACCTCCCTCATGCTTCGTAAAGATTAGGATTTAAGCGACATTTGTCAATGGCAAATTGCGATTTTTTGCAATACGTAAGTCTTGGCCGGTAGGGTCCCGATTCATCGGAACCGAGCCGAAACTCGATTTGCTGGGGAAAGGTCGCGGCTCGACAGAGTCTGGCACTTGCCGCGCGTTTGCGCTCCGGGAGAACTTATGGGAATAAGGTCCCGCATAATCGCATATTTTTGCTTTCTTCCCGCATCGCGGGAGGTTCGGCCCGGCACCAGCAGCAATCAAGTGTAATCGCCTGGCTTGTAATCGCCTGGCCGGGGGCGAAGCGGCAGGCTTTGCCTCGCCGCGACTGGCCGCTCGAATGGCGGCTGAGGCTCGATCCATTTAGGCAGGCGTTCCCTCCTTCGCTCTGGGAGCTTCCGCCTTCGTCAAAACTTCCGCCTCCGCCGAGGCTATGGCGGACGGGACGGCGGACAAGACGGAGGGCGGGCAAGCCGGAGTTCGTCATTACAGAAGAATTCCTTGGTGCTCCTGCAAGAACAACTTCCAGCCAAAGGGCGTAATTCAAACATTTTCAATAAGAAGGCGCTGTCAGAAAGATGGGGTCAGAAAAATGGGAGTTCCGCGCTTGGGTCCAAATGGGAGCGGCGGGGTGTATTATCTTTCTGCCCCCATTTTTCTGACATCCTCCTCCTGAAAAATCGGGAATAGTTTTTGCGCGAAACCTCAGTCCAGCCCGGCCTGGTCCTTTTGGGCGCGCTTTTGTTCCAGGGCGGCAACGCTGTCAAACACGATTCTGGCGCAACGATTGCACGCGGTCTTGACCGTCTTCCAATCTTGCCATTTTGGGGCAAGATTCTTGTATTCAGTCAGCTTCGTTTCCTCCAGATCATAGGGGAGTGGATTGGCCAGTTGAATTTGGAGTTGCTGCAAGGCCGATTGGTCGTTGGCCTGGGGATAGAGGCGGTCAAAATCGCTCAAGGCATGGGCGGTCTTTTCCTCGCCAAGCTGATCCGCCAGGGCCACAAAATCCAAGTAATCGCGCGTGGCGTTTCGTTTGAGGATCAGCGCGCTCTTGATCCGCAGGATTTCGTCTTTCGTCGGGACAGTGATGGCCTGGCCGCCATAGTGGACAACCGTCGTTTCCAGCGGTTGCTCCCGAATCAAGTGGCGGATGCCAGTCTCAATGCCGTCCAGGCTCCCCAGTATTTGAACCGGCCGTTGCAGGCGAGCCGTCTTCCACCCCGCCACCGACTCCAGTTGCGCAAGAATTTCGTCAAAATGTTCCCGCAGGCCTGGCAGTATATGATCCGCATCCCGTGAAAATCGGTGCCGGGCGTGAATGGCCGAAGCGGTTCCACCCACCAGCACAGCGTCCGGCAACAGTTGTTGCAGCCGCGCGGCGGCGGAGAGAACCTGTTCCCAATCAGCCAGCGAGGTGTTCTTCGGCATAGCTCATCCAAAAATGGTAGCGTTGCGCCTGCGGATTGGCGATATGCGGGCGGCACACCTGTTGTATCTTTTCAAAGAATACGGGGTTGGCCAGGACGGCCAGGCGCAAATCCTCCCAATCCTTGCGCTTGCCACGAGCGATCACATCCTCAATGGCCGCAAGGCTCAACTCCTGATGGTTCAGATGCCGGTGAATCATGGTTCTTCGCGCCTGTGTTTCAAATCCGCCGTTATTTCAATCGAACCCGCTGGAGGCGTCAACTCAATATATGCCATTCGTTCAAGGGGTTCCCCGGATGATGGCCGCGGCCTGCGCCAGCAATTGGAACAGGGAGACAGGCAGGTGGATGGTGAAGAGAAGGAGCGCCGCCAGCGGCAGGCTCATCGCCAGGAGGCTGGCGGCGGAGATGGCTTCGCGCGGGACACCGGCAGGCGCGGGGCCAAGCAAGATGCCGGAGAGTTTGTTGAGCACGCCGCAGAAAACGACGGTGAGCGAGGCCAGGATGACGACGCTGACCCAGGCTTGTTGCGAGGCGAAACCGCCGGCGATCACTGTCAACTCGCTAATGAAGAGGCCAAAGGGCGGCAAACCGCACACGGCCGCCGCGGCCAGGCCGAGCAGAAGCGCCGTCGCCGGCATGGAGCGCAGCAGCCCGGAGCCGATGCGCCGGAAATCCAGGGTGTGATATTGCTGATGGATGTTGCCCGCCGCAAAGAACAGGACGGGCTTGGTCAGCGCGTGGCAGCCCATGTGCAGCAACGCGCCGAAGACGGTGAGCGGCGCGTTCATGCCCACCGCCGCGCAAATCAGGCCGACATGCTCCAGGCTGGAGTAAGCCAGCATCCGCTTGAGGTTTTTTTGCATCAGAATAAACGGCCCGGCCAGGAGCATGGAGAACAGCCCGAAGGCGAGCAGCAGAACGCTGCTCAGGTCGGAGCCGAGGCAGGCGGAGGTGAGAATGTGGAAGCGCAGGAGCGCGTAGATGGCGATTTTCAGCGACACGCCGGAGAGCATGGCGCTGGTGGGCGAGGGCGCTTCGCTATGGGCGTCGGGCAGCCAGGTGTGCATCGGGGCCAGACCGGCCTTGGTGCCGTAGCCCACCAGGGCGAAAATGAAGGCCAGCGTCATCAAGTGGTGATCCATGCGCGGCGCCATAGCCAGCAGGGAAGACCAGTTGAGGCTGGCCATCTCGCGGCCCGGCTGGACGATGGCCGCCGCGTAAGTGAGGATGGTGCCGAACAAAGCCAGCACCAGGCCCAGGCCGCCGAGCATGACGTATTTCCAGGCCGCTTCCAGCGATGTCTGGCGGTTGTAGAGCGCCACCAGCAGGACGGAGGAAAGCGCGGTCGCCTCCACCGCAATCCACATCACGCCCAGGTTGTTGGCCAGCACCACCAGGAGCATGCCGGTGGCGAACAAGGGCGTCAGCACATAAAACTCGCGCCAGCGCCGCTCGCTCAACACGGCCCTGGCCAGGTCGCGGCGAAAGTAACGCACACCGTAAAGCGAGGCGGCCAGGGAGACGGAGGAGATCAGCAGCACCATCCACGCGCTCAAGGCGTCCGCGCGCAGGAATTCGCCCCACTCGGTGACAGCCTTGCCCGGCGCGGCCAGCACCGCGCGGAAAAGTTTCAGGCCGAGGATCGTCCCGCCGGCGAAACCCGCCAGGTTGAGCATCTCCACCAACTGGCGCGGTCGCGCGAACAGGCAGAGCAGCCCAACCGCCAGCGGCAGGCAGAGGATGAAAGTCAGCAGCATGGGTTCACCATTTGAGTTGATTGAGTTTGCTCACATCCATGGAAGCGAAGCTTTCCCGAATGCGATAGACCAGGATGCCCAGCACCATCACCGCGATGATGACGTCGAAGAAGATGCCGATCTCGACCACCAGCGGCATGCCGTAAGTGGTGAGCGCAATGGCCGCGAGCATGACGCCGTTTTCCATGGTCAGCAGCGCCAGCACCTGGGTGATGGCTTTGCGCCGGTTGAGCATGAGGAAAAACCCGGTGAGCAGGAGGGCGATGGCCACCGCCAGCGTATTGCTGCCCAGCCGTTCGAGCGAAGTGATGGGGCGGGCGACGACATAAGCCAGGACGGTCAGCGCGCCGCACAGGAGCATGGAGCCGGGCATGTTGACGAACGGGCGGACTTCCTGTTCGATCTTAATCTGGCGCACCAGCCGTTCCAAGAGCCACGGCAGAAAAAAAACTTTGCCGAGGATGGTGAGCAGCGCGACGACATAGACATGCCAGGCGCCGTAGGCATAGCCCACCACTGCGGCGATGCCGGCCAGCAGAAGCGATTGCAGGGCAAACAGCCGGATGTTGGTCACGAGCATGGACTGCACCGCCAGCAGAAGTTGGAGCACCAGCATGAAGGAGGCCAGCAGCGTGATCAGGTGCGAGGCGGATTCGGCGTAGGGCGGGTTCATGGTTATTTAAACAAAAAAGTGGAGACCAGGGCCAGCATGGCCAGGACGAAGGCGGCGCTCAACAGGTCCGGCACCCGGAACAGGCGCAGCTTGGCGTTGCAAGTTTCGACCAGCACCACCGCGCCGGCCAGCGCCAGAAGTTTGGCCGCCAGATAGAGCGCGCCCAGGGCAAAGGCCGCCGGGGTCGTCTCCGGCGCCAATCCGATGGGAAAGAAGACGTTGGCCAGCAGCGTCATCAGAACGAGTTGCTTGATGGACGCGCCCCACTCGATGAGCGCCAGGTAGCGGCCGGAGTACTCCAGCAACATCGCTTCGTGAATCATGGTCAGTTCCAAATGGGTGGCCGGGTTGTCCACGGGAATCCGTCCCGTTTCCGCCAGCAAGACGAGGAACATCGCGGTGAACGCCAGCGCGTGCGACGGATCCAGGAACTTCCAGCCAGGCCCCTGGCTGGCCAGGACGATCTGGCTCAGGCTGGTCGAGCCGGCGGCTATGGCCAGCGTGAAGATGGCCAGCATCATGGCCGGTTCGGCCATGGCCGCAATGGTCATTTCGCGGCTGCTGCCCATCCCTCCGAATGGGCTGGCGGGGTCCAGTCCCCCCAAAGCCAGGAAGAAGCGGCCCAGCGCCAAAAGCCCCACCAGCGCCAGCGCTCCGCCGAACAGGCCCAGCGGGGCCTGCCCCGTGACCATCGGCGCCAGCAGCCCGGCGGAAAGCGCCGTCACGAACATGACGTAAGGGGTCGCCGCGAAAATCCACGAGGCGTGCTCGGAGATGACCATGTCTTTGCGCCAGAATTTCATCAGATCAAAGAAAGGCTGCCAGACTCGCGGGCCGCGCCGGTTCTGCAGCTTGGCTTTCCAGTTGCGGATCAGGCCGCTGAGGAGCGGGGCCAGCAGGAGCAGCAGCGCGGTTTGCGCGAGGATGGCTGGGAGGGACAGGTTCATAAGGCGAACAACAGTAACAACAGCAGCGTCACGAATATGTAGAGCAAGTAGGCGTGAATGCTGCCCGCCTGCAGCGCGCGAACCCGCCGCGAGACGCGCAAAATCAAAATGCGCAACGGCCGGTAGAACTGTTCCACAAAAACCTCCTCGATGTGGCTTTCGAACCGGATGTTGGTGGCAAAATAAGGCGAAAAGTCGTATTCGCGCTGCACGTCGCGCCGCGGACGGAAGAGCGCCTTGAAGATCATCCTCACCGGCTTGGAAAAACCTGTGGCCGTGTACTCCATCTGCGGCGTCAGCCCGGGCTGGCCGCACGCCCAGGCCGGCCCCCGCCGCGTCCGCGCCTTCCGCGCGAACATCAGCCAGAGGACCAGCGGAATGGGCAGAAGACAAACCGCCGTCAGCACCAGGCCGGGCGTGGAGATGGTGCCGGGATGTGCGGACAGCGACGCCAGCGCCAGACCGTTGGCCAGGCTGAGTTGCCGGCTGATTTGTTCTCCGAGGAGTTGTTGGGTCAGCGGATCGAGCTGACGGACGAAGGCGGTCGGAAAAAGCCCGAGCAGCACGCAGGCCGCGGTCAGCACGGCCATGCCCAGGCGCATGGCCGGCGCGGCCTCCACCGCGCCGGCGGCGTGTTCGCTGCGGGGCTGGGCCAGGAAGGTGATGCCGAAGGCCTTGACAAAACAGGCCGCCGCCAGGGCGCCGGTCAAGGCCAGCATGGCCCCGCTCAAAGGAAACACCAGCCGCCACATGCTTTCCGTCACCCCAAAGCCTTGCAGCAAGGACTGATAGGTGAGCCATTCGCTGACAAATCCATTGAGGGGCGGCAGCGCGGAAATGGCGATTGCGCCGATCAGAAAATAAAATGCCGTCTCCGGCATCCGTTTGGCCAGCCCGCCCATTTCCTCCATGTTCCGCGTGCGCGTGGCGTGAACCACCGCCCCAGCGCCGAGGAACAACAGCCCTTTGAACGAGGCGTGGTTGATAGTGTGATACATCCCGGCGATCAGACTCAGCGCGGCCAGAAGCGGGTGTCCGGTGCAAAGAAAAATCAGCGACGCGCCCAAGCCCATCAGAATGATGCCGATGTTCTCGATGCTGTGATAAGCCAGCAGCCGTTTGAGGTCGTGTTCCATCAGCGCGTAAAGAACCCCCAGAACCGCCGAAATCGTGCCGGCGGCCAGAATTGTCACGCCCCACCACAGCGGCGGCGGGCCTAGAAAGACAAAACAAACGCGCGTCAGCCCGTAGATGCCGGCCTTGATGAGCACCCCGGACATGAGCGCCGAGACGTTGCTGGGCGCGACCGGATGAGCCGCCGGCAGCCAGACATGCAGGGGGATGACGCCCGCCTTGATGCCAAAACCGAGCAGGAAAAGAATGAAGGCGGCGTTGCGATGGCCGGGGGACATCGCCGCGCCGATGTTATGCAGGCTGCCGAAGCTGTAATCGCCCGAGGCCTGAAAAAGCAACAGAAAGCCGAGAAGGACGCACCCGGCGTCAATGTGCGACATGATGAAAAAGAGTACCCCCGCCCGGCGCGTCTCCGGCTTTTCATGCTCAAAACTGACCAGGCAGAAGGCGGTCAGCGCCATCAGTTCCCAGGCGAGGAGGAAAACCCAGAGGTTGTCCGCCACGAACAGCAACGCCGTGGCCAGCAGCATCGCGTTGTAAAAAGCGCCCAGCGCGCCGACATTCTTGCGCCCGAAGAAACCCCTGGCATAGCCGAGGGAATAAATCGAGACCGCCACCCCCAGCAGCGAGACGATCACCAGGAAAAACGCGCCCAGCGCGTCGAGCCGCACGGTCAACTTGAGGCTGGGAATGAGCGGGGTGATGCCAGGGATCAGCGGCGGCAGCAGGTCCAACGGCCCATCGGGATTGGCGGGCGCGCCGGCCAGAAGCAACAGCCCCGCCAGCAGCCCGCTCAAGGCGGAGAGCGCCGCCACCCCGAAGGAGAAGGCCGCCGCCAGTTTTTCGCGGCGCAGGAACAACAGCCCCCCCAACGCTCCGAGGGCGTACCCGCAGAGCGAGACAATAAGCAGCGGGGTGGGGGAAAGGATCATTGGTGGGTCTCACCACCGCTGATGCACTGCCGGACGCGCGAACCGGTCGTAAATGGCGGCGATGGCGGCCATCGTTTTTTTGGACAAAGGCGGCAGGCTGGCGGCGGCGATGTTCTCTTCCGCCTGGCTGGCCCGTTTTGCGCCCGGGATGGCGCACGTCACTTCCGGGAACATCAAAATCCACCGCAGCGCCATCTGGCCCAGGGTCGCCCCGGCCGGGGCCAACGGCCGCAAGGCTTCCACCGCCGCCAGGCCCGTTTCGTAATCCAGCCCGGAAAATGTTTCCCCCATGTCAAACGCCTCGCCATGACGGTTGAAGGCGCGGTGGTCATCCGGCGCGAACGTGCTGGCGCGGGTCAGTTTGCCGGTGAGCATGCCGGAGGAAAGCGGCAGCCGCGCCAGAATCCCCACCCGCCGCCGCCGTGCCTGGGCAAAAAACAACTCGCTCGGACGCCGGCGGAAAATGTTGAAGATAAGCTGCACGGACTGCACGCCGGGAAATTCAATCGCCTTGAGCGCCTCCTCCACCTTTTCCACGCTCACCCCATAGTGGCGGATTTTGCCGGCCTTCACGAAATCATCCAGAATGTCGAACACCTCCGGTATGTAGAGAACCTGGGCGGGCGGGCAATGCAATTGCAGCAAGTCAATGGTGTCGGTGGCCAGATTCCGCAGGCTGCGCTCGAGGAAGGCCGTCAGGTTCTCCCGGTTATAGCCGCCCGGCTCCTGCCGTTCGAGGCGGCGTCCGGCTTTGGTGGCGATATAGAACGGTTCGCGGCGCTCCTTGCGGAGCTGGGCCAGGAGCCGTTCGCTGCGGCCGTCTCCATAGACATCCGCCGTGTCAAAAAAATTCACCCCCAGGTCCAGGCAGCGATGCAAAGCCGCCAAAGAATCCTTGTCATCCACCTGTCCCCAGGCGCTGCCGATGGCCCACGCTCCGAAGCTGATGGCCGAGACTTTCCACCCCGTCCGTCCCAATTCGCGATATTCCATAATGATTTGAATGAATGATTAAATCTATTGGCGGAAGTGTACGCGCCCCGCCGCCCCGCGCAAGAGTCTTCACCAGAATCTTCATCCAGAAGAGGCAACCGGTCAATCGTCGGTGGGCGCAGATTGGTAGGGCGGGCACTCCGCGGCCCGCCGCGGCGCGCAGGGAGTGCGCGCCCTACCACCCAAGACCGACGCAGCGCCAGAAAAGATGGCCCGCTCCATGTCGCCGATTGTCGAATGATCTGGCTCATTTCTTAGGTGGCTTCTCGTAGCGAATGATGCCGTTTGACCTCAATCTATTGGATGTCTCCTCAACGGTGTAGATGCCGTTTGACGCTAATTGAGCCTTTATCGAATTAAGGATTTCCTCACCTTCATCGTACCATAAAGACACGTAGCTATAAAGTGCATCGTCGAAGCGCGGATGATCTGCATCAGCATAACGAACTATCGGTTCGTAAATCGCGGTAAAGGTGGATTGCTTCATACGGTGCTTTCTTAGCGCCCGGTATGAGGGGCCGAGCGACAGCACGTAGAGAAAAATTATAGCGCAAAGGACCAGCATCCATTTTGCAAGAGATCGAATGAAGGTCCGGCGTATGTGAAACTGATTCTTCCTAATCACTTGCGGACGGAGCGAGCCGCGGCCAGGGCGTCGCGGAGGACGGGAATTATCAGTTGATCCTTCGGGCCGTTGGCGGCGAGTTTGCTGGCGAGAACCCGTTCGAGCAGAAGCATTTTGCGTCGGAGAAAGGTATTGTGTCGGCCACGTATTAAACTCCTTTGCAAGCGTTCCAACGGCGGCATCTCCAATAAAATGAGCGTGTGAGGAAAATTGTCCGGGTCGGCTTCGGGATGCTCCGCCAAAACCGACTGCACACGTCGTCCCAGCCGCCTCGCCCAGCGTCTCGCTTTGGCCGCCGCGCTTGATTGCGGCCGCCGGTTCATGGTTGAAACCATGGCTCCATGATAGAGGTTGTTCCATGATTTGTCACGGCGTTTTCCGAACAGGGAGTGAAAAACAAGAGGCTTCCCTCCGGCGGCTTTTATAGTATGGTATTCACATGAGCATTGATCAGATTGCTTCCGAGGCATTGCGGCTCTCGGCCAGGGATCGGGCTTTTTTAGCCGGCTCCCTTTGGGAGAGCCTGGAAGACCCATTCGCCGCCCCAGCCCAGATGGAGGATGCCCAGGCGGTGGCCCTGGCATTGGAGCGAGATCGGCAAATTGAACAAGGCCAGGTCCAAGCCGTTACGCACGAGGAATTGATGGCAAAGCTGCGATGACCGTCGAATATCACCCTGCCGTCGAAGGCGAACTCAAGGCTATTCGCGATTATTACGAGGCGCGGGTCCCGGGCCTGGGACGAGAATTCATTGACGAGTTTGAGCGACTGGTTTTGCGGATCGCCGCCGCCCCCGAACGGTGGATGGTGCTCTCCGGTGATCTTCGTCGAGCCATGCTGGCGCGGTTTCCTTATGTGATATATTTCCTCCAGACTCATGCCAATCGTCTTCGGGTCACGGTTGTAAAACATCAGCGGCGGCATCCCGATCTTGGACGTGAGCGCCGATAGGCGATCACGCCGCTTCTTTTTCCATCGTCACGTCGCCCCCGATGATCCGCTCCAGGCGGCCGTGCTGGGTGCGCAGGAGCAACGCCCCTTCCGCGTCCAGCGATTCGGCCCGGCCGCGGATCACGCGGTCGCCGATGCGGATGGACACTTCCCGCCCCAGGGTGCCGCATCGCTGCTGCCATTCCGCCGCCACCAACTCGAATTGGCCCCGCCGTATCCGCTCGTAATCGCCGTCCAGTTCGCGCAAGATGGCCACGGCCAGCTCGGCGCGGTCCAGCGCCTGGCCGGACTCGATTTTCAAGGACGTGGCGGTTTTGCGCAGGTCCTGTGGCAATTCGGCCGCGTCCCAATTCACATCCACGCCGATGCCCAGCACCACTTCCTTGACGTGATCCAATTCCGCCGTCAGCTCGGTCAGAATGCCCGCCACTTTTTTGCCGCGAATCAGGATGTCGTTGGGCCATTTGATTTCCGGGACAAGGCCGGTTTGCAGCGCGATGGCCCGGGCCAGGGCGGTGGCGGCGGCGACGGTCAGTTGCGTGGCCGATTGCGGCGGCAGATCGGGCCGCAACAAAATGGAAAACCAAAGCCCTTTGCGCGCCGGCGAAATCCACGGACGCCCCAGCCGGCCCCGGCCGCGGCTTTGCGATTCGGCAAACACCACCGCGCCCTCGCGGATGCCGTCGCGGGCCAGACGGGCGATAAGGTCGTTGGTGGAGGTCGTGCGCTCGAAAACCCGGATGTCGCGCCCGACGATGCGGGTGGTTCCCAGGCGCGAATAGAGGTCGTCGGCATGGAGCAAGTCCGGCGCGCTCACCAGCCGGTAGCCCAGGTGCGGGCTGGCTTCAATGTCGTATCCCAGCCCGCGCAAATCTTCGATGCGCGCCCAGATGGCGGCGCGGCTGATGCCCAGTTTGCGGGAAAGGTCTGTCCCGGAAACCGAGGCGCCGGGCGGCTCGCGCAAGGCGCATAGAATGTGGGCGTCAACAGTCATCGGGCGTCATGAGTAACCGTCTGGTTTTGGGCGGGCCGGGAAAGGTGGGGCGGGCACTCCGTTGCCCGCCGCGGCGCGCACGGAGTGCGCGCCCAACCACCCAAGACTGAGGCAATGCCTTCATGAG
>Ga0326727_10018798_pt1 | contig 14037 bp, 10 predicted proteins | sample MB2enrmetagenome_FD_207643 | JGI IMG/M metagenome (GOLD analysis project Ga0326727, IMG submission 207643) | Lab enriched peat soil microbial communities from McLean, Ithaca, NY, United States - MB29MY | ecosystem: Environmental > Terrestrial > Soil > Wetlands > Peat | place: USA: New York...
GCCCTTCGGCTACTTTCGCGGCGCGGTGCCGGTGATGGCCGCCGACCTGGGGCTGCTGCCCTCGACCGGCCTCGCCGTCCAGCTCTGCGGCGACGCCCATGTGCGCAACCTGGGAGCCTACGCCGCTCCCGACGGCCGTCTGGTCTTCGACATCAACGACTTCGACGAGACCATCCGCGGCCCCTTTGAGTGGGATTTGAAGCGCATGGCCGCCTCGCTGGTCATCGCCGGCCGCGAGTCCGGGCACAAGGAAGTCTCGGCGCGGCAGGCCGCGGAAAAATTCATCCTCCGCTACGCCGCCCAGATGCGCGCCTTTGCCCGCATGCCCTCGCTCGAAGTCAGCCGCTTCCAGGTTCATCGCCTGGGCCAGATTGCGCCCATCCACCAGGCGCTGCTGAAGGCCGAGCGGGCCACGCCTCTGCACACGCTGGAGCAGTTGACCGAGCCCGCTCTTCAAAAGGAAGAATCGGCCTCGCGCCAGGAGTCGGTCTCGCGCCAAAAGGACCAGCCGCGCTCTGCCCGGAATGAGGAAGCGCAGGCCAAAAGCGGGGCGCGTGAGAGTTCAGACCGCCGCTTCAAGCAGATCAAGCCCACGCTCACCCGCCTCACCGGCCGCCAGGCCGAGGCGGTTCTGGCCGCCCTCGGCCCCTATCGCCAGATGCTCGAGCCGCAGCGGCAGCATTTTTTGTCGCTCTACCGGCCGGTGGACGTGGCCTTTAAGGTCGTCGGCACGGGCTCGGTGGGCCTGCGCGACTACTGCATCTACTTCGAGGGCAACGGCCCCGCCGATCCGCTCTTTCTCCAGATCAAGGAGGAGCCAGCCTCCGCCTATGCGCCCTATTTGCCCGACGCCGCGCCGCCCCGCCACAACGGCCAGCGCGTCGCCGAGGGCCAGAAGGCGATGCAGGCGCAGTCCGACCCTTTTCTTGGCTGGACGCACTTTGGCGGACGCGACTACCTGGTTCGCCAACTGAACGACCACAAGGCTTCCATCGATTTAGAGGATTTGGCCGGCACGGGCCTGGAGGCCTACGCCGAGCTCTGCGGCGAATTGCTGGCTCGCGGCCACGCCCGCTCCGGCGACCCGCTCGTTCTGGCCGGCTACATCGGCTCCGGCGACGGCTTCGCCGAGGCCCTGGCCAAATTTGGCTCCGCCTACGCCGACCAGACCGAGAAGGACTGGCAGGAGCTGAAGCGCTCCGGCAAAGCGGGAATGAAACCGTAGAGAATTTTCACTGCTACTAAATATGGGTGCCCCAGGTCCGGATTTTCGGACCTGGGATGTAGGATGCAGGCGCTCTGAGTGGGTATGTTCTTTTCAACACCCCGAATCCATATCGGCTGGCAGACGAAGAACTGGTCCACGAAATCCCAGGTCCCAGAATCGGGACCTGGGGCACCCAATCTTGATGGCAGACTGATGCCTGCCCCCTGATCCCTGTTCCCTGCTTTTACGCTCTTCCCGCGAACTCCCGCGTCTCGGTGTAGACCTTCACCTTCTCGCCGACCTCGATGTAGAGCGGGGCCTTGATTTCCAGGCCGGTCTCGAGGCGGGCCAGCTTGGTGACGTTGCCGCTGGTGTCGCCGCGCGCGCCCGGTTCGGTGTAGGCGACCTCCAGCTCGACCTTCTCCGGCAACTGCAAGCCGATGGGATTGCCATTGAACTTGTGCAGTTGGATGATCGCGCCCTCGACCAGAAGCTCCAGCGCGTTGCCCATCATCTCTTTGGATAGCGTCAGCGTCTCGAAGCTCTCCTGGTCCATGAAGTGCGAGCCCTCGCTGTCGGTGTAAAGGTAAGAAGCCTCGACCAGTTCCAGGTCCGGCTCTTTGAAGCGCTCGCCGGCCTTGAAGGTCTTGTCGAAGACGGCGCGGGTCAGCAGGTTGCGCATCTTCAGCCTGACCAGGGTCTGGCCGCCGCGCGCCGTGGGGGTCGAGACCTCGGCCTCCATGCAGTAGTAGGGGACATTCTCAAACTCGAAGTACATCTTGCGCTTGACGGTAATCGCTTCAATCAGTGCGGCCATAAAATCCTCAAAAGACGGGCTGGTGAGCCAAAAAGCCTCAGCGGCTCTTACTCTGCTCCCTGACTATTATAGGGGGAAGCGCCGTGCGCGGGGAGCGTCCGAGCGGCTTCGGCTGGCGCTGCAAGCCGATTGCTTTCGAGTGGTGCGATCAGGCTAAAGAAGCGGAGAAAAGCTCCCCTATAAATTGAACAGCTCCCGGAGCCGACGGGTTTGCGCGCGGCTGACGGGGATTTCGGTCTGCTTTTTGTCGTTCATGCGCAGTTGATAGCTGGATTTGAACCATGGCACCACCTCGCGGATGTGGTTGATGTTCACCACAAAGCCGCGATGGGCGCGCCAGAAGATTGCCGGGTCCAGTTGCTCCAGCAGTTCCTCGAGGGTTCGGCACTTGGATTGTCCCTCGAAGCCCTGCGTCACCACGCGAATAACGCCCTCGTCGATGGCCGCAAAGCAGATCTCCGCCTGATCAACCAGCAGCAGACGGCTCTGCGCCTGGACGATGAGCTTGCTGGGCTTAGCTGGCTCAGGAGTGCGCGAGGGGCCCTGGGGACGATTGAGCAGCCGGAGAAGCGCATCGAGCTGCGACTCGACTTGGGACTCCGGCAGCGAACCGGGCATGCTGCCGGGCAAAGCGGAGGCGATGCGTCCCCGCACCCGCTCGACGGCCTGCTCGACGCGCGTAAGGTCAAAAGGCTTCAGCAGGTAATCGACCGCGTTCACGTCGAAGGCGCGCACTGCGTACTGGTCGTAGGCGGTGGCAAAGACAATCTGCGGCAGGGGCTCGGCCTCGCTGGCTGAACCGGAAGCCGCGACCGCCTTTGCTCGGCGGTCCATCAGCCGCTCGATCACCGCAAAGCCGTCCAGCCCCGGCATCTGCACGTCCAGGAAAACCAGGTCGGGGTGATGCTCCTCGATCAATTCCACGGCCTCAATGCCGTTGGCCCCCTCTGCCACCACCTCCACGCCGCCCACCTGGCCGAGCAGGTACTTCAGCTCCTCGCGGGCCAGTTGTTCGTCGTCGATGATAAGCGCGTAGAGGGGCATGTGAACCGAAAAAGGAAGCAGCTTGATTGTAGGAAGGCGGTGCGGCCGGGTCAATTGCAGCCGCGGGCCGAACCGTGCCTTTGTGAATCTGTCCGGGCCGAGCTGTTGGGTGCCCCATCCTTGCGACGTTCTTGTTTTTGTGGCAAGGATGGGAGACCACGAACCTCGAAAAGGGAGCCTGAGACCGGCTTGCCTTACTCGCCCAGCACCCTGAGCCGCGCCGGCATTTGGTCCCGTGCCAGTTCGTGGCCGCAACGCGTGCAGAATTGGTCGGTGGAGCGCACCGTGCGGAAGCAGTTGCCGCAACTGGCCTCAAGCTGGAAGTTGCACTGCGGGCAGAAGTGGAAGTCGCTTTGCACCTGCGCCGAGCAGGCCGGGCAGCGCGAGACCTCCGGCTGGCGCAGTAGAAAGTAGAGCACCGCGCCGATGCCGCCCGGCATCACGAAGCAAAGGGCGATCCAGAAGCGCGCGCTCATCGCCCGCCGCGGCGCGTCCCGGCTGACGTAGCCCACCATCAGGAAGTAGAGCGAGGCCAGCAAGCCCCAGGAGAGATTGAAGTAGACGCGGAAACCGAGCGGCGGCGGCGGATGGGTCCGGTGCAGGGGCAAAACCACCCAGAAGTAGTACTCCACCAGCACAAAGGCCACGGCGGACACAATGATCGACCACACCGGAATCAGGTGGGCGTCTTCGTTGACGGTAATAGATTGTGGACTGCGCATAAACAAACCCTCTCCCCGAGGGGCTTTCTGGAGATCGATCACAGGCCAGGGCGGCTCTCCAATGCACGCGCCCTCACCAAAGCCGTGCAAGGCGGCTTTTACTTCCACCCCAGTGGCGAAAAGTTGCCGCGATGAACTTCGGAGAGGAAAAGCCTCCCGGCAGCCCTGATTTTAGAGCACGGCAACTGGAAAAACCGCGATAAACCCTCCCTGAATAGACGGAAAGGGGAACGGGTAAGTTGCGGCGGCTTGCCTGCCGCGAAATTTCTTTGAAAATCTTGCCGGATCAGGGCTTGCGCCGCGCCCAGCCGGCCAGCACTGCCGCAGCCAGCAGCGCCGCGCTGAGCAAGAATATGCCCACGCTCAACTGGCCCACCAGACCGGTCAGGTGCTCTTCTTCAAAGAAGGCGTCGGCAATCCACCAGAGCAGCGGGCCCAGCACCAGCAAAACCACCAGCGCAGCCGCCAGCGCCACGGCGCGAGTCCGTCTGCACCCGGCCTTCTGCTCCTTCATCACGCCCTGTGAGGCGTTCACCACCCGCCGGGTACGATGGGCCACGGCGCACTCCCGGTCAGCCTGCTTGCCCGCCAGGGCCGAAAGCAGCTCACGGTTGGCACTCGCTCCGGCATTCGCGCTCGTTGGCGGGCCGCCGCTCACACAGCCTGCGCTTTTAGTTGTACTGCCCACACCGCTGGCCACGCCATCCGTGCCGCTGGCCGCACTGCCGGTGCTGCCGTCCGGTTTCATGCCCCCTCCGCCACCGCCGCGTCGAAGGCGTGACCGGTCTCACCGCAGGTGACCAGCTTGGGCCTGATGGCGGCCAGTCCACGATAAAGCCTTGATTTAACAGTAGAAAGCGGAGTTCGCGTCACCGTGGCAATCTCCTTCAGCGACAGCTCTTCATGGAACCGGAGCACCAGCACTTCGCGGTAGAGCGTGTCCAACTCCAACAGCGCCGCCGCCACCCGTTCCCGGTCTTCGAGATTCGCAAAGCGGTCAAACGGCGTTGGCTCGCCGCCGGCGACCTCGAAGCTCATCGACCGGTCGTCCTCGCCGCCGCTCTCGAAAAGTTCGTCCAGGCTGGCCATGGTTCGCTTGCGCCGCTGGTCGATCACCAGGTTGCGGGCGATGGTAAACAGCCAGGTGTCGAAGCGCGCCTTGCCGTTGAACTGCGCCCCGCGCAACAGCACCCGCATCCAGACCTCCTGAAAGAGGTCTTCGGCCAGCTCGCGATTGCCGGTCAGGTAAAGCAGGTAGCGAAGCAGCCGGTGCTGGTAGCGGACGATCAACTCGTCCAGCAGGCCAACCTCCTGGCGTTTCAGCCCGGCGGCTACGGCGAGATTCTCCTGCCGCGCCTGTTCCTGTTGAGCGGTGGTCGAACTCCGGCCGAATAATGGGCGAACGAGGGCGGCAATGCTCATCTTGTTTAGCTTAGACGGGATTTTTGCCGCCGAGGGGTAGGCCTACCCCGGAAAACCATTCCATCGGGTGGAAACCATTCGCCCGGACGCTTCAGAAGCCACCAATCTTCTACACTATTCCTCATGGAAGTTTTGTACGGATTGCACCCGGTAGAAGAGGCCGTCAAGGCCGGCCGGCGGCGCTTTGACCACGTTCTGGTGGCCCGCGAACGCGAAGATGCCCGCCTGGAGCGGCTAGTGACCCTCTGCCGCGAGAACGGCGTCCGCGTCCGCCAGGAGAGCCGCGAGCAGTTGACGCAGTTGGCGCAAACCCCCGCTCACCAGGGCGTTGTGGCTTTGGTCCGCCCGCAGGAGTTTCTCTCGATCGAGGACCTCTTTGCGCCGACCCGGCCTGCAGGAGACCAACCCGGCGCGGCCCGCCTGCTACTGGCTCTGGATGGCGTTGAAGACCCGCAAAATCTGGGTGCTCTGCTGCGCGTGGCCGATGGCGCCGGGGTGGACGGCGTGGTGCTCACCGAGCGCCGCTCGGCCCCTTTGAGTCCGGTCGCCGTCAAGGCCAGCGCCGGAGCCGCCGAACACCTGCGCATTGCCCGAGTGGTCAACCTGGTGCGCGCCTTGGAAGAGCTGAAGCGGAAAAACTTGTGGATTATTGGCCTCGACGAGCGTGGAACCTCTGACTACGACCAGTTCGACCTGACCGGCGACTGCGTCCTGGTTCTGGGCCGCGAGGGAGCCGGCCTGCACGACCTGGTCCGCCGCACCTGCGACCACCTGCTGCGCATTCCCATGCAGGGCGGCGTCAGTTCGCTCAACGTCTCCGCCGCCGGAGCCGTGGTGCTCTATGAAGCCAGCCGCCAGCGCCGCCAGGCCGCCCGCCGCGTCCAACAAGGAGTCGAACAAGGAGCCGTAGACAGAGTTGGCCCCACCGCAGGCAGCAAACCGAAGAAGCAGAAAGGCCTGGGCTCATGAAGCTCACTTTCACCCGAACTCCGCGGACCATGGTAGTGTCGCTTGTTTTGAAAGGGCACGACTTCAGTCGTGCCGTAAAGCTAAAGTCGTGCCCTTTCAAAGCAGCTGCCTTTGCAAGTGCGATTCTGATTGGTTTGTTAGCTCTCCCTTGCGCCGCGCAGACCACCCCCTCCACGCCAACCGCTCAGCAACCTGCCCGCTCGACGCAGAATCCGCCCCATCAGGGAAAAATCATCTTCTCCCGCTCGACCGGCGAAAACGGCCAGACGACAACCCAGTCCTCCCAACCCATCGCGCCGCAGGCGCAGTTGGCTCCACCGCAGGTGGCCGAGCGCCAGGCCATCACCTTCACCGGTTTCGACCTCGACCTCCGGATCTACTCGGCGGCCCAGCAGATCGCCGTCCGCGCCCTCATTACCGTTCGCAACGACGGCAAAAGCCCGCTCAGCCGCATTCCGCTGCAAATCTCCTCCTCGCTCAACTGGGAGGAGATTCGTCTCGACAGCCCCCAAGGCCAATTTCAGAACGCCGCCTTCCAGGTGGCCACCGTCAACTCCGACGCCGACCACACCGGCCAGTTGCACGAGGCCCTGATTCCGCTCACCCAGCCGCTTCCGCCCGGCCAGAGCCTCCATCTCGACGTGACCTACTCCGGCCCGATCGCCGCCTCCGCCCAGCGCCTCGTGGCCATCGGCGCCCCGGACGAAGCGGCCCTGCATTCGGACTGGGACCAGGTCGGCGTAGATTTCACCGGCCTGCGCGGCTTCGGCAACGTGGTCTGGTACCCGGTCTCCAGCGCGCCGGTTTTCCTGGGCGACGGAGCGCAACTCTTCGACGAAATGGGCCGACAGAAGCTCCGCATGGCCGGGGCGCGCTTCCATCTGCGTCTCACCGACGAGTTCCCCCACGGCCAGGCCCCCACGGTCGCCCTCATCAACGGGCACTCCGTTCCGCTGACGGTCACCGAATCTGGAGCCAGTCTCGATCAGAGCCAGGAGGTCTCCAGCGTGGCCACCGCCAGCTTCGCCAGCGCGGCGCTCGGCTTCGAGGCTCCCAGTCTCTTCGTGGCCATTCGCACCCCCCACACCAGCGCGAACCTCACTGCCTGGACCCTCCCCGAGGACAATGTCGCCGTCGAATTCTGGACTACGGCGGCTGAGGCGGTGACGCCGTTCCTGCAGGGCTGGCTCGGCCGGCAGCCGCGCACCCAGCTCGCCCTTTTGGACCTGCCCGACCCCGAAGACGCGCCCTTCGAGACCGGCGCCCTGCTGGCCGCGCCGCTCCACGAATCCGCTCCGGGGGCCAAACCGGATCGGTTGGAGGAGGCTCTGGTCCACGCCCTCACCCGCGCCTGGATCACGCCAGCCCCGCCCGCGCCGCCCCCTCCGGTTTGGCTCAACGAGGGCGTGGCCACCTTCATGGGCACACTGTGGGTAGAAAAGCAGCAGGGACGCGCCGCCGCTCTGAGCCAGCTCGAGGCCGGCCGCGCAGCCCTGGCCCTGGCCGAGCCGGCCAGCCCCGGTGAAAGCGCCGGTCAGCCCCTGGCCCAGGCCATCTCGCCCGTCTACTACCGCACCAAGGCCGCCTATGTTCTGTGGATGCTGCGCGATCTGGCCGGCGACCAAGCCCTCTCGGCCGCCCTACGCGCCTACTATCCGGCTGAAGCCCAGATTGCGGTTCCGGTCCAAGGCTTGGCTTCAGCCCAGGCCGCAGCTCCGGCCCAAAACGAAGCATCTAGCCGCAGCCGATTCGAAAAACTGCTCGAAGCGGCCGGAAACCACCCCGACCTGGGCTGGTTCTTCGCCGATTGGGTCGATGCCGATAAGGGTCTGCCCGACTTGAGCATTGCAGGCGTCTACCCCAGCGCCGAACAGGCCGGCAACTGGCTGGTGGCCGTCGATCTGGCCAACGCGGGCTACGCCGCCGCCGAAATTCCGGTTACCGTCCAGGCCAGCTCCGGTTCCGGCCCAGGTTCTGGAGCGACATCCCTCACCCGGCGCGTTTTAGTCCCAGCGCGCGGCAAAGTGACCGAACGCTTTCTCATTCAGGGCAAGCCTACCCAGGTCCAGGCCAACGACGGCAGCGTCCCCGAAACCGGGGCCAGCGTCCACGTGACCAACCTCGACGAACCGGCCGCATCTCCAGCCGCATCGAGCCAGTCCAACCCGGCTCCGCAGTAAGAATTTGTCCAAAAACTTATAGTATGAAATCGTTTTTGAAAGGGCATGGCTTCAGCCATGCCGAAAAATCCAGCAAAATCAACGCGGGCTTTAGCCCCTGAGGGATAAATGCAGGAATTTGAGGTTTGTGTATGAGTTGCGCGATGAGAATCATCCCTCAGGGCCTAAAGGCCCGTCGTTTTGTGCATCGATTGGCACGGCTGAAGCCGTGCCCTTTCAAAACACGGAGTTTTTGGACAGATTCTTAAGAGAAACGCTCTATTCGGGCGGGTGGTCCAGCTCTAGCCAGTCATAAAGTTGGGTGCCCCAGGTCTCGCTTTTGAGACCTGGGATGTGGAACTTATGCGAGCGGATAGCGAGCAGTTGGCCCCACCGCAGGTGGCTACTCGCCCTTCTTCTCATTCCGCGCCTTCACCTTGAACCAGATGGGCGTGCCCTTGAAGCCGAAGGCCGCGCGGATCTGGTTTTCCAGGAAGCGCTCGAAACTGAAGTGCAGCTTGATCTCCCGGTCGGTGAAGAGCACAAAGGTCGGCGGAGCCACGGCGGCCTGGGTCATATAGAAGATGCGAATCCGCTTGGCCATCGGCACCGATGCCCGCTGGAAGTCGATCTTGTCCAGGAAGCGGTTCATCTGCCCGGTCGAAACGCGTTTGCGCCGTTCGGCGGCCACGGCCACCACTTCATGCAGCAAACGGAGCATTTTTTTCGTTCCCGGCCCGGTTCCTTCTTCCGTTCCTTCGAGCGCCGAGAGGAAGACGACCGGCGCGTAGCTCAGGTACTTCAGCACCGAGCGCAACTGCTGCTCGAAGATCTCCCGGTCGGCCGGCGGTTTGCCGTCGGTTCGTCCCGTTGTCACCGCGTCCCACTTGTTCACCACGATGATGACGCTGCGCCCGCTCTCGTGGGCATAGCCGCCGATGGTGGCGTCGGCCGCCGTCACGCCCTCGGTGGCGTCGAGCACCAGGAGGGCCACGTCGGCGGCTTCCAGGTGGCGGCGAGCCATCACCACGCTCAGCTTTTCGGCCATTAGGTGGGTCTTGCTCTTGCGCCGGATGCCGGCCGTGTCCACAAAGCGAAGCTGGCTGCCCTCGAACTCGACCACCTCATCCACGGCATCCCTGGTGGTTCCGGCAACGGGCGAAACGATGGCCCGCGAGGTGCCCGTTAGAGCGTTCAGCAACGTGGATTTGCCCACGTTGGGCCGCCCGATGATGGCCACCGAGGTCTCGTACTGCTCGTATTCACCGTGGGTGGGGTGGAGCTGATGGAGCGGCTCATCTTCGGGCCCATTTTTGGGCTCGCCTGCGGTTGGCTCTGGCGGAACTGGCCCTCCTTCGGAGATTTCCGCCTCCTCAGCTTGGGCGTCCGCAGCCTCTTGAGCGTCAATCCTGGCCTTTTCCGCTTCCGCGCCCGCCTCGGCCTCTTCCGCCGCCAGAATCTCCTCTTCGACCGGCACTTTTTCCGGCGGCGCGGGAATCGCCTCGGAAATGGCCTCCACAAGGTCGCCAATCCCCAGCCCGTGCTCGGAGCTGATGGGATAAACCTCGCGAATGCCCAACTGGCGGAAGTTCTCCGCGGCCAGGGCCATCGCCTCGCCCTCGACCTTGTTGACCGCTAGAAACAGCGGCTTACCGCCGCGTATCAGCAGGCGCACCAAGTCGTAGTCCGGGCTGGCCAGCTCGGTGCGCGCGTCCACCACCAGCACCAGGGCGTCGGCCTCTTCAAGCGCCACCTTGGCCTGGGCGTAGATCTCGGCGGCCATCAGCTCCGGGTCGTCGGGCACAATGCCGCCCGTGTCCACCACGCGAAACTCGCGCCCCATCCACTCGTATTCGCCGTAGATGCGGTCGCGGGTAATGCCCGGCTCGTCGCCCACAATCGAGCGGCGGCTCTTGGTGAGCCGGTTGAAAAGCGTGGATTTGCCCACGTTGGGGCGGCCCACAATGGCCACCAGCGGCAGCGCGCCTGCGCGCGACTTTACCGGCACAACCGACTTATGATACTTCGACAAGAGAAACCCCACAAATTCATTGCTAACAGTACATATTCCATTGTAGCCGTTGTAGGATACTGCCACACTTGTTGTAGAATTTGGCGCCTTTACGTTCAGTTCTCGGGTCATCTAAAGTGCCGGGCGCCCCATTCTTTCCGCGTTCTTTGCGGCCAGGATGGAATCCGCTCTCGCATTCCAAAGAGGCCAGGTCCGCTCCAGAGCAGCCAGTCAATCCGGGCTGCATCACTATGATGGGGATAGCACCCGCTCCCGATGCCCGCCACTGACAGCCCAACCCGCGCCCTGCCCACGCTGCACGAGTTCTTCGCGCCCGGCGGCATTTTGGCCTGTTCGCCGCTGCCCTACGAGTACCGGCCCGGTCAGCTCGAAATGGCCAAGGCCGTCGAGCGGGCTCTCACTGAGCATCGTCACCTGATCGTCGAGGCCGGCACCGGCACCGGCAAGACGCTGGCCTACCTTTTGCCCGCCCTGCGCACCGGCCAGCGCGTCATCGTCTCCACCGGCACCAAGGCCCTGCAGGATCAGCTCTACTTCCGCGACCTTCCCTTCCTGGAAACGCTGCTTGGCCCCTTGCGCGTCTGCTACATGAAGGGCCGCGCCAACTACCTTTGCCGCCACAAGCTGGCCGCCCTGCGCAGCCAGCCGATTTTGACAGGGCTCGAAGAGATCGACCAGTACCGCCAGATTGCCGAGTGGGAGCAGAAGACCGAAACCGGCGACCGCGCCGAGCTCTCCGGAATGCCCGAGACGAGCCTCCTCTGGCAAAAGCTGGACGCGCGCACCGAGGCCTGCCTGGGCTCGACCTGTCCCGACTACCGCCGCTGCTTCATCACCGAGATGCGGCGCAAGGCCCTCGAATCGGACATCATCATCGTCAACCACCACCTCTTCTTTGCCGATCTGGCCGTGAAGCGCGAGGCCACCGGCGCGCCCGACGCTGGCATTCTGCCCGAGGCCGCGGCGGTGGTCTTCGACGAGGCGCACGAACTGGAGGATGTGGCTTCGAGCTATTTTGGCCTCTCGGTCAGCAACATTCGCTTTGAAGAGCTGGCGCGCGACACTGACGTTCTCCTGCGCGGCAAGCAGGGCGCGGAAAACCTGCCCGCCGTGACGCAGCAACTGCGCGAACGCGCCCGCCTGTTTTTTGCCGGCCTGCCCATGGCCGGCGACGGCCGCCAGCCCTTCACCGGCCGCGAGGAGTATCTCGAAACCCACGGCGACCTGTACATGGCCGTCCGCGCCACGCTCAGAAGGCTCGAAACCGAGATGGACGGGCTGAAGGGCGTCGACGAGGCGCCGGGCCTGAAAAAGCGCGTCGCCCGGCTGCGCTCCGAGCTCGAATTTCTGCTCGAATCCAGCGCCACGAACATGGTCTTCTGGATGGAGCGGCGGCTTTCGGCGGCGGGAGACAAGACTTCGGGGCGAGGGGGCGGATTCCGGTCGCAGTCGCGCGCCACCTTCCTGCAAGCCACGCCCATCGACGTCTCCGAGCTGTTGTCCGAGCTGGTCTTCGAGCAGATCCCCACCGTCGTGCTCACCTCGGCCACGCTCACCGTGCAGGGCGGCTTCGAGCACATTCGCAAGCGGCTGGGTCTGGCCGAGGCGCGCGAGCTAGTCGTGCCCTCGCATTTCCATTACGGCGAGCAGGCCCTGCTCTATCTGCCGCCGGAGATGCCCGATCCGCGCGATCCGGAATTCCCCGAGGCTGCGGCTCAATGTATTCGCAGAGTGCTCGAAATCACCCATGGCCGCGCCTTCTGTCTTTTCACGAGTTACAGCCAGATGCGCGACTTATACGAGCGCCTGTTGCCGGTGCTGGACTTTCCCATCCTGCTGCACGGCACTGCGCCGCGCAAAGCCCTTTTGGAAGAGTTCCGCGCCACGCCCAACGCGGTTCTATTCGGGACTTCCAGTTTTTGGCAGGGCGTGGACGTGCAGGGCGAATCCTTGAGCTGCGTCATTATCGACCGGCTGCCTTTTGCCGTGCCCAGCGACCCGGTAGTCTCGGCGCGCATGAAAGCCATTGAAGAGGCTGGCGGCAAGCCTTTCTTCGACTATCAGGTTCCCACGGCCGTGCTCACTCTGAAGCAGGGTTTCGGCCGCCTGATCCGCTCGCTTGAAGATCGCGGCGTGTTAGTGCTGCTCGACCCCCGCATCCGCCAAAAAAGGTACGGCCAGACCTTTCTGGCCAGCCTGCCGCCCTACCGCATGACTGCGACGATCACGGATGTGGAAGCGTTTTTTGGGAATACAGCTGATTGCGCTTCGCAGGAGTAGAATCTTTGCATCGTTGATTTGGGCAAAAGATAGCGCCAGAACAAAGTTGTCATCCTGAGCGAAGCGCAGCGAAGTCGAAGGACCTGCGGTTGCTTTTGCCTTTGCTGTTCACTGTTTCCACTCACACTGTCCACATCAATAATAACCGCACTTAAGAGTAAGGCGAATCAGAATGCCAATTCCCGACTTTCAAACCTTGATGTTGCCGCTTCTCAAGCTTGCAGAGGAAAAAGAATGGCGAATCTCCGATGCGGCCGAACGCTTAGCTGATGAATACAAGCTTTCTCCAGAAGAGCGAGCAACCGTTCTTCCGTCGGGACGACAAACGACAATCAGGAATAGAGTGGCGTGGGCAAAGTCTTATCTCGTCAAGGCGGGGCTACTGAAACCAACGAAGCGTGGTCATTTCTGCATTTCCGATCAAGGCAAGAACGTGCTTTCCAATCCGCCCGATCGCATTACGATAAAGTACCTTGGCCAATTCCCTGAGTTTCAGGAATTTCGTAAGGAAGGCGGCTCAGAAACCGAGACGCATGACTCGCAACTTTCTGATCTTATTCAAGAGCCGTCACTAACTCCCGACGAAACCATCCGCAACGCGCACATACAGCTTGAACAAGAACTCGCTGATGAATTGCTCATCAAAATCCGTTCGGGCACCCCGGCATTTTTCGAAAGCTTGGTCGTGCGCTTGCTGATTGCTATGGGCTATGGTGGGTCAACTGCGGAAACTGAAATAAAGAAGGCGTTAGTGGGTGGTACTGGCGATGGAGGGGTTGACGGTGTCATCGATCAGGACATTTTGGGCTTGGATCGAATCTACGTCCAGGCAAAACGATACGCCGATGGAAACAATGTTGGGGCAAGCGCAATTCGAGAGTTTTTCGGAAGCCTGGACCGTTTCAAAGCAAGTAAAGGTTTGTTTGTTACTGCATCAACATACACGGATGCGGCTCGCAGGGAAGCAGCCCAGTTGAGCAAGCGGCTTGTGCTTGTTGACGGAGGCCAGTTGGCGCGCCTCATGATTCGCCATAATGTGGGTTGCAGGGTTGAAGAAACGCTCGAAATCAAAAAGATTGACGAGGAATTCTTTGATTAACCCAGAAGAGTTTGACAGGCTGCCAACAAAGAATCTCCTCGCGGGCATTGTGTCGCGCCACGCGGATTGAGCTTCTATAGAACCGCCAGAGCCGCAATGTTAGCCGGGAACTTCGGCTTTTCGGATGGGTTTTTCTGTAACTGCTCCCGGTAATTGCGAAGAAAATAGTGCATCGTCTCGACGCGAATGCGAATCGAGGCCAGCGGGCGGTTTTCATCCAGGTCGCGGAAGGAAAAGTGCGGCTTTCCCGATTGCTCGATAATCTGCTCGATCACCCGGCTGATGA
>Ga0326727_10018800_pt1 | contig 14037 bp, 19 predicted proteins | sample MB2enrmetagenome_FD_207643 | JGI IMG/M metagenome (GOLD analysis project Ga0326727, IMG submission 207643) | Lab enriched peat soil microbial communities from McLean, Ithaca, NY, United States - MB29MY | ecosystem: Environmental > Terrestrial > Soil > Wetlands > Peat | place: USA: New York...
GTGAAGATGGAGCTGTGCAACGGCTGTAAGAAGTGCGCGGAAGCTTGTCCGTGTGGCTTTATCGAATTGAACTGAACAGAGCCGCGACCGTGAGGGAGCGGACCAGATTAGGAGAGATAGCAGTGCCAACATTTGAAGCCAACAATCATACGTACGATGTGGATGAAGACGGCTTCCTGCAGGAACCGACCTGCTGGAACGAGGTCGTGGCCGCCGATTTCGCCACCAGCGAGGGAGTCGCCGAGCTGACCGAGAATCACTGGAAGGTGATCAACTACCTCAGAAACTACTACCTCCAGTTCGGCATCGCGCCCATGATCCGCAAACTGTGCAAGGAGACGGGATTCAAGCTGAACGAAATCTACCAGATGTTCCCGTCGGGACCGGCCAAGGGCGCCTGTAAGCTCGCCGGCCTTCCCAAACCGACCGGCTGCGTCTAGCCGGTACGCGGGGGTTTCGTGCAAACCAAAGCAGCCATCGCCCAACAGTGGCTCGAGCGTGCGTTGCGCACGTATTCCGGCCAGTCCGCCGCGTTTCTGGCGGGAGAGCAGGATGCGTTCCGCAATCCCATCGGCCATACCCTCAGGAACAGCCTCGCCATCCTGGTGGATGAGCTGCTCCTGGGGATGGACGCCGCCCGCGTGGAAGCCGCGCTCGATCCGCTGATCCAGATCCGGGCGGTCGAAGATTGCACTCCCGGCCGTGCCCTGGAGTTTCTGTTCCAGCTCAAGCCCATCCTGCGCGAACATGCGTCGGGACTGGATCTGGAGTTGCTGAACGCTCGCATCGACGAGATGGTCCTCGTCGCCTTCAATCTCTACCTGAAGTACCGCGAGCGGACCTTCGAAGCCCGCGCCAACGAGGCGCGCCGCCGGGTCTTTGTCCTGGAGCGCAGGCTGCGGCCGCTGGATCCCGCAGCCTGGCGCGAGCGAGGTGCCAGTTGAACAAAGTGGTTGGCTCTCTCCTCTGTGTAATCGCCCTCGGCGCTGCCGCCGCAGCCGTGGCAGGTATCCATGGCGTGGATGCCGTCGTCGCCATTGGAATCCCCTACGCGGCATTCGCCATTCTGCTGCTCGGCCTGAGTTGGCGCGTCGTCCGTTGGTCGCTGGCGCCGGTGCCGTTCCGCATTCCCACCGTCTGCGGCCAGGAGAAATCCCTCCCGTGGATCAAGTGGAGTCCGCTGGAAAGCCCGTACAACACGGCAGGCGTCATCGGCCGAATGGCTCTCGAGATCCTCGCGTTTCGCAGCCTGTTCCGCAACACCCGGTCGAGACTGGAGCGGGGTCCGCGCCTCATCTATCGCGAAGCCAAATGGCTGTGGCTCGCGGCCATAGCTTTCCACTGGTCGCTCCTGGTCATTCTGCTCCGCCATCTGCGGCTGTTCGTCGAGCCGGTTCCCAAGGTGGCGCTGCTTCTCGATCGCCTGGATGGCTTCCTCCAGATTGGCGCTCCCGTGCTGTACCTCACCGATATCGCGCTCCTGGCCGGCCTCCTTTATTTATTGCAGCGGCGCTTGCGCGATCCGCAGATCCGGTTCATTTCCCTCTTCACCGACTACTTCGCGCTCTTCCTGCTGCTCTCCATCGCCGTCTCGGGCGTGTGGATGCGCTATTTCGCGCGCACCGATATCGTGGCCGTCAAGCAGTTCGCCATCGGTCTCGCGACCTTCGCTCCGGCCGCGCCCAAAGGCGTGGGCGCGTGGTTCTATGTCCACCTGGTGCTGGTGAGCACGCTGGCGGCCTACCTGCCCTTCAGCAAGCTCCTGCACCTGGGCGGCGTCTTCCTCAGCCCCACCCGCAATCTCGCCAACAACAACCGGGCGAAGAGGTACGTGAACCCCTGGAATCCCACCGTCAAGGTCCACACGTACGAGGAATGGGAAGACGAATTCCGGGACAAAATGGTGGCGGCCGGACTGCCCGTCGAAAGGCCTTAACCCATGGCGAACCCCAAACCCGAAGAGCTCGTGAAGATCGAATACCGGCCCGCGCCCAAGGACTGGATGGACCCCGCGGTGGAATTTCGCAAGGGCACCTTCTGCTACAGCGCTCTTCCCAGGAACCTGACCTACCTGGGTCTCCCTAACCCGCGCGAGTGGCAGCCGTTTGACAAGGATTGGAAGCTGCCGCCCGATTGGAAGCAGATCATCCTCGACGGCATGAAGGAGCGCCTCGAAAAATATCGCTCCTTCCGCCTCTTCATGGACATCTGCGTGCGCTGCGGCGCCTGCGCCGACAAGTGCCACTTCTACATCGGGTCGGGCGATCCCAAGAACATGCCGGTGATGCGTGCCGAGCTGCTGCGCTCGGTCTACCGCCGCTACTTCACCACCGCCGGGCGCATGCTGGGTCCGCTTGCCGGCGCCCGCGACCTCACCGAAGACGTCATCAAGGAGTGGTTCTACTACTTCTATCAATGCACCGAGTGCCGCCGCTGCTCGGTCTTCTGCCCCTACGGAATCGATACCGCGGAGATCACCATGATCGGCCGCGAGCTCCTCAATCTTATCGGCTGCAACATCAACTGGGTGCTGGAGCCCGCCGCCAATTGCGTCCGCACCGGAAACCACCTCGGCATCCAGCCGCACGGCTTCAAGGACAGCCTGGATTTCGCCGTGGACGAGCTCGAAGAGCTCACCGGCATCCGCGTGGATGCTTCCATCAATCGCAAGGGCGCCGAAGTCCTGTTCATCGTGCCTTCCGCCGACTACTTCGGCACCCCGCACTACTACACCTTCCTCGGCTACCTGGCGCTCCTCCACGAAGTCGGCCTGGATTACACCTTCAGCGCCTTCGCCTCTGAGGGCGGCAATTTCGGCCTCTTCACCTCCCACGAGATGATCAAGCGGCTCAACGCCAAGGTCTACTCCGAAGCCCGCCGCCTGGGCGTGAAGTGGATCATGGGCGGCGAATGCGGCCACATGTGGCGCGTCCTGCACCAGTACATGGACACCATGAACGGCCCCGCGGACTTTCTCGAGGAGCCGGTCTCCCCTGTCACCGGAACCCGCTTCGAAAACGCCCGCTCCACCAAAACGGTGCACGTCTGCGAGTTCACCGCCGACCTGATCCACTCCGGCAAGCTCGCGCTCGACGCTTCGCGCAACGATCGCTGGAAGGTCACCTTCCACGATTCCTGCAACCCCGCCCGCGCCGTCGGCCTGCTCGAAGAGCCCCGCTACATCCTCAACCAGGTCTGCAACCACTTCTACGAGATGCCCGAAAACACCATCCGCGAGCAGACTTTCTGTTGCGGCAGCGGCTCCGGCCTGGGCACCGACGAGAATTTCGAAATGCGCATGCGCGGCGGTCTCCCCCGCGCCAACGCCGTCAGGTACGTGCGCGACAAGCACGGGGTGAACATGCTGGCCTGCATCTGCGCCATCGATAAGGCCACCCTCCCGCCGCTCCTCGAGTACTGGGTGCCGGGCGTGGAAGTCACCGGCATTCACGAGTTGGTCGGCAATGCGCTGATCATGCGCGGCCAGAAGGAGCGCGCGACCGACTTGCGCGGCGAACCGATCGAGCAAATGGAGGCGTCCCATGCGTGATCGCGGTCTCATCTGGTCCGGGCTGGCGCTCTTCCTCGCCTTCCTGACCCTGCCCGTCTGGCACAACCTCTCGGCCCACGTCACCGCCAAAGGGCCCGAACCGGTGCTTCCGAAGACCCAGAAACAGTGCGTCGCGCCCGTCGAGTTCATGAAATCCTCCCACATGTCGTTGCTGCTCGACTGGCGCGACAGCGCCCTCCGCGAGGGCAGCCGGGACTACACTACCGCCGACGGGCGGCACTACCAGATCAGCCTCACCTCCACGTGCCTCACCGAATGTCACGGCGCCAAAGCCGATTTCTGCGACCGCTGCCACACCTACGCGGCCGTCTCTCCGCCCTGTTGGGATTGCCACCTCGATAGGAGCCCCCGATGAAGATCTCCCGGCAGACATTTCTGCAAATGGGCCTCCGCATGAGCGGGGTAGCAGCCCTCGCCGCTGCCGCCAAAAGAGTCGTCGCCGCCGTCTCGAAGACGCGCTGGGCCATGGCCGTCGATACCGCCGCATGTGCCCGCCAGCCCAACTGCACCAAGTGCATCGCCGCCTGCCACCAGGCCCACAACGTGCCCACCATCCCCGATCCGCGCCACGAGATCCGCTGGATCGCCAAGGTCACCTTCGACCAGGCCTTTCGCGGCCAGGAGGACGAATATTCCCCCCTGCGCGCCGCGCCCGCCATGGTGCTCTGCAATCATTGCGACGATCCCGCCTGCGTGCGCGTCTGCCCGACGCAAGCCACCTTCAAACGCGAAGACGGCATCGTGGCCATGGACTTCCACCGCTGCATCGGCTGCCGCTACTGCATGGCCGCCTGCCCCTACGGCTCGCGCAGCTTCAACTGGTCCGATCCGCGCCCCTACATCCACAATCCCATTCCCGAGTTTCCAACCCGCACCAAGGGCGTGGTCGAAAAGTGCAGCTTCTGCTCCGAGCGGCTCGGCGCCGGCCGCCCGCCGGCCTGCGTGGAATCCTGTCCCGAAAAAGCCCTGGTCTTCGGCAACGTGGCCGATCCCGGCTCGCCGATCCGCCAACTGCTCGGCGCGCGCCGCCACATCCGCCGCAAACCCGAAGCCGGCACCGGCCCCGAGGTCTACTACATTGTGTGAGGCCAATGTCACCAGGTACCCCGTTTCACAAAGATAACGTGCCGAAACTCGCGGAGTTTGCCTTTCTCCGCGGCCTCTGCCAGCAGGGAACGCTCTGGGTCCGCTCTCGGGTTTTGAATTTGGTTTTATCCGCGTCTTCCTCCGCGTCTCTCGCCAACGGAACCCCTCTGCGCTCTCTGCTGTCTCTGCGCTCTCAGGTTTTGACCTTGCTTTCTCGGTGTCTCGGCGTCGGGGTGCCCTCCGGGCCCGGTGAATTCTCTTTATCTCCGCGCCTCCGCGCCTCCGCGTCAAGTATACAGTTCGCTATTGGTCCCGGCTTCGCCGGGTTAGGGAGTCGTCTTTTCTTTTTTCGTTTAAGGATGCCCCATGCTGATGTTTGAAAAAGCGCTCGTGGGAGGCCGCCGCTACTGGTTCTGGATCCTCTTCCTGTGCGCGGTCATCTCGACCGGATTTTTCTGCTATCTGCGGCAACTGGACTACGGCCTCGGCATTACCGGCCTCAGCCGCGATGTCACCTGGGGCCTCTACATCGCCCAGTTCACTTTCCTGGTGGGCGTCGCGGCCTCCGCCGTGATGGTCGTGCTTCCTTACTATCTGCACGACGTCAAGGCCTTTGCCCGCATCACTATCCTGGGCGAGTGCCTGGCCGTGGCCGCCGTCCTAATGTGCATGCTCTTCATCTTCGTGGATATGGGCCAGCCCACGCGTGTGCTCAACGTGCTGCTCTACCCTACGCCGCACTCCATCATGTTCTGGGACATGGTCTCGCTCGGCGGCTACCTGGTGCTGAATGCCCTCATCGGATTCATCACGCTGCGCGCCGAACGCGAGGATGTAGCGCCGCCGCACTGGATCAAGCCCGTCATTATCCTGTCCATCCCCTGGGCGGTCAGCATCCACACCGTCACCGCCTTCCTCTATAGCGGACTCCCCGGCCGCCCGCTCTGGCTCACCGCCATCCTGGCCCCCCGTTTCCTGGCGTCCGCCTTCGCCTCCGGCCCCGCGCTCCTGATCCTGCTGTGCATGATCCTGGGCAAGGTGACCGGCTCGCCCATCGGCCGTGAGCCGCTCCAGAAACTCGCCGTCATCGTCACCTACGCCATGACCATCAATGTCTTCTTCGTCGCCATGGAGTTCTTCACCGCGTTCTATAGCGGCGTGCCCGAGCACAGCGAGCCGCTCCGCTATATGTTCACCGGTCTCGACGGCCACACCGGGCTCACTCCCTGGATGTGGACGTCCATGATCCTGGCCCCCGCCTCGCTGGTCCTGCTGCTCGTGCCCGGCTTCCGGCACAACCAGAAGCTGCTGGCCGCCGCCTGCGTCATGGTGTTTTCCTCGTTATGGATCGATAAGGGCATCGGCCTGATCGTCGCCGCGTTTGTTCCTTCGCCCTTGGGCGTAGTCACCGGGTATGCGCCGTCGCTGCCCGAAGCCCTGATTTCGCTGGGCGTCTGGGGGGTGGGGTTGTTGATCCTCACCGTGTTGTATAAGATCGTATTGTCCGTTCGCGCGGGATCGCTCGAGGTTGTCAAATGAAAAGCCGCATTAATGAGGACTGGCTGGCAGTTTGCCTCGGCCTGTTCCTCTTCGCGCTGTCGCTCGCGAGCTTTCTTGGTCTGGATGCGCTCGGCTGGGCCGTCAACACGACGGTCTGGACCAACCCCGTGAAGATGCTGGCGCCCGCCTCCAAAACGTATGCCGCGCTTCCCGGATGGGTTTCCCTGGCGGCCACGTTCGTCTTCCTCCTCGTGCTCATGACTATCGGAGCGCGGGCCCTCCGCCTCGATCTGGCGAGGTTCATCAAAGGATTCATCGGCGTCTTCTTCGCCGCGTATGTGTCCTGGATGCTCGGCAGTTGGGCCTACATCGCGGCCACCCCCGACAAGCGCGCCGACTTTCACATCGGCTGGTCGCTCAACCTGACCAACGAGGCCGGCTATATCGTCGCGCTGGTCGTCGGGCTGTTCATCGGCAACTTCCTGCCGGTCGTGGCCGCCCGCATGAAAGAAGCCGTGCGGCCCGAGCTGTATATCAAAACCGCCATCGTCATTCTCGGCGGCTTCCTCGGGGTCACCGCCGCCGAGCAGCTCGGCCTGGCCTCCGCCGTGATGTTCCGCGGCCTCTGCGCCATCGTCGAAGCCTACCTGATCTACTGGGCCATCGTCTACTACGTGGCGCGCCGCTACTTCAAATTCAGCCGGGAGTGGGCCGCGCCGCTGGCTTCCGGCATTTCCATCTGCGGCGTCTCGGCGGCCATCGCCACCGGCTCGGCCATCCGCGCCCGTCCCGTGGTTCCCATCATGGTTTCCTCCCTGGTGGTCATCTTCGCCGTCGTCGAGTTGCTGTTCCTGCCGTTTCTCGCCACGACGTTCCTCTCGCACCAGCCCATGGTAGCCGGCGCCTGGATGGGCCTCGCGGTCAAGACCGATGGCGCCGCGGTGACCAGCGGCGCGGTCGCCGAAGCCCTGCTGCGCGCCAAGGCCCTGGCCGATTATGGCATCCGCTACAAGCCCGGGTGGATCATGGGCGTCACCACCACGGTGAAAGTCTTCATCGACGTCTTCATCGGCATCTGGGCCTTCATCCTGGCCTGGATCTGGTCCGCCAAGATCGACCCCAAAGCCGGAACCAAGGTGAAAGCCGTCGAAATCTGGCAACGCTTCCCGAAATTCGTTCTGGGCTATCTGGCCACTTTCGCCATCGTCCTCGCCATCGGCCTGCTTGCCCCGCATTCCGTCGCCAAGGCCAAGGCCGCCATGGCGCAGGCCAACGTGTTCCGCGGCATCTTCTTCGTCATGACCTTCTTCACCATCGGCGTGGTTTCCGACTTCCGCAAGCTTTGGCAGGAAGGCATCGGCAAACTTGCCCTGGTCTACGTTCTCTGCCTCTTCGGCTTCATCATCTGGGTCGGACTGGCAATCTCCTGGATCTTTTTCCACGGCGTCACGCCGCCCGTTGCATAAGGAAACGATATGAGCGCACCCCATCCTGTGGAAGAACCGAAGCTCGCCGAAGAGCTCGAAAAGATGCCGTACGAGCCGCTGCTTCCCATCGAGAAGAAACTCGTCCTGTGGAGCGTGCTCCTGGGCCTCTTTCTCCTCGGTGCGCTGGTCTGGCTGAACCAGGTTCTGTTTCACGGTTGACCCGAGCGCTGCGATGCATTTCGCAGTGTCCGGGGTAGTCTGTCCGCTCTGGCTGCCCCCTTTGGTCGCATTCTTTGTCGCCCTGCTGGTGACCCCGGCCGGAATCTCGGGAGCCTTCCTGCTCCTGCCGTTTCAAATCAGCGTGCTCGGCTTCGTCACCCCGGCCGTCACGCCCACTAACCTCGTCTACAACATCGTCGCCATTCCCGGCGGCGTCTATCGCTACATCCGTGAGCGCCGCATGGATTGGTCGCTCGCCTGGTCGATTATCGCCGGGACCGCTCCGGGCGTAATCGCCGGCTCCGTCATCCGCATCCGCTACCTTCCCGATCCGCGCCGCGTGAAACTGTTCGTTGCCCTGGTCCTCTTGTATCTCGGCGTCCGGCTTCTGCGCGGTGTGCTCGCAACCGTTCCCACGCCTGAACCGGGCGGCCACTTCGATCGCTGGAAGCTCACCGTCCTGGCGCTCGTGGTCGGATTGATCGGCGGCATCTACGGCGTGGGAGGCGGCGCCATCATCGCGCCGTTCGCCATGACTTCTGTGCGCCTTCCCGCCCGCGTCATTGCCGGTCCCGCCCTGCTCGGCACCCTGGTCACCTCCATCGTCGGCCTGGCGTCCTTCGAGGTGCTCGGCCGCATGTCCCTCTCGGCCGGCCTCGCCGTCCGGCCCGACTGGACCTTGGGCCTTCTCTTCGGAGCCGGCGGCATGGTCGGAGCCTACTGCGGCGCCCGCCTCCAGAAGCGCCTCCCCGAGAAATGGATCCGCTTCGGCCTGGGACTGCTGGTCTCCGCCCTGGCCATCAGTTACGTAGTGCAGTTTCTCCGGTAAGTATCAAAGCTGCCCATTCGCCATACCCGGGTAGTAACGTTCCGGTGCCTTTTAACGCCTATCGGGTCACTATGACCAAAAAGCTGCTTTTTATGACCAGCATTCTGCTTGTTGTGGCATTGGGCGCCTTCGCGGCCGATATCAACGGCAAGTGGACCTATGAACAGGCGGGGCGGCAGGGGGGCAACCCTCGCACCATCACGCTGAACCTGAAATCCGACGGCAGTAACCTCACCGGCACCGTATCCGGCATGATGGGCCGGGGCGGCGGCGGTGGCGGAGACATGCAAATCTCCAATGGCAAGGTGGATGGCAACAACGTCTCCTTCGAAACCAAGATGGAGTACAACGGCAACACCCGCGTGACCAAGTATGAAGGCACGCTCTCCGGCGACGATCTGAAGCTCAAGGTGACCCGCGAGACTCAGAACGGACCTACGACCACGGAAGTGACCGCCAAGCGATCCACCACCTAAGGCAGACACAAACCAGTATTCTCAATTTCAGAGCGGCCCGTCTCCGGGAGGGAGCGGGCCGCTCGAGTTTCTTGATAGCACCGTTTTGATTTCCGGGTCCTTTTTGTCGAATTGTTGTATTTTTGGTAACTTCCGTGCATTCAGCGACGCCCTACAAGTCACTATGACCAAGAAGCTGCTTTTTGTGACTACGATTTTGCTTGTTGTTGCCTTCGCCGCGTTTGCGGCGGACGTCAGCGGCAAGTGGGTATATGAACAACCCGGCCGCGGCGGTGGAGACCCAATCAAGGTAACCATCACGCTGAAGGCAAGTGGCGGCTCCCTGTCCGGCAACGTCTCCCGTCCGGGCCGCGACGGCAATGTAATGGAAACCCCGATTACCGAGGGTAAGGTGGACGGAAACAACGTCTCGTTCAAGACCACATCGCAGTTTGGCGGGAACTCCATGACGACCGAATACAGCGGAACCCTCTCCGGCGACGATCTGAAGCTCAAGATCACTCGTCCGGGCCGCGACGGCAATCCCATGACCAGCGAGTTCACCGCCAAGCGGTCAACCACTTAGTCGCACCAAAACATCCGAACCGCGACCGTTAGGAAGCGGTCAGTCCCCGCGGCCCTCGCCTATGCTGGCATTTGAGGGCCGTATTTTTTTCCAGGCGCCCTTCTATTGAATTCCCATAGGAATTGTGGCAACCTGTGATATGGGTATCCCATAGAAGGTACATGCGCGAAAAAGCCGACGTCTGGCAGGGCACCCTCGCCCTGATGGTCCTCAAAACCCTGGAAACCCTTGGCCCCCTCCACGGCTACGGCATCGCCCGCCGCATCGAGCAGACTAGCGGGCAACTGTTATCCGTCAATTACGGCACTCTCTACCCCGCGCTTCTGAAGCTCGAACAGGAAGGCTATATCTCCTCCGAATGGGGCGTCTCCGACAACCGCCGCAAGGCCAAGTACTACAGGCTGACGCGCGCCGGAACAAAACGCCTCGAGAAGGCCGCCCGCGAGTGGGAGCAGACCACCGCCATCCTCGCGCGCTTCCTGTCCCCCGAGGCGGGGAACCCCTGAGAGTCCGGGCGGTCAGCCTTCCTCGGTCAGAACTGGCACTCCTACGGCGCGAGCAGCCGCCCGCAGATCGCCGTCAAGCGTGGCCAGCGGTAGTCCATCGCGCATCGCCAGATCCAGGTAAGCGGCGTCGTAGGCGCTGAGTCGATGAACGCGGACGAGCGGCAGGATGCTTTGCAATAGCCAGGATGCTGGCCGTTGTTCGACTCGAATCGGCGCCACCCTTAGCCATTCCAGAAACTCCGCCAGGCCTCCCGGGGTGATGCGGCCGCGTCGTTCCGCGATTGCCAGCCCATTCGCCACCTCGAACGGCCACAACGACTGTGTCTCCGCGTGGACGGTCTGCAGGGATCTGGCCACACTCTTGGTAAACGGCGTAGCCTCGCCATCAAAGGCCCAGCTCAAAGTCAAGGAAGCATCCACAACAAACGGGCCGTAGCTCAATATTTCCGGCCCTCGCGGATCAAGTCAACGATGCGTTCACCCGGTCCGAGTTTAAAGTGATATTTTTCGTTGAAAGCGAGCAGTCCCTCCACCGCTCTCCGCGCCCGCTCTTTCTCTTCTTCCGTCAACTCGCCCACCGGCGCCGGAGCCGCCATGCCTTCCAAAGCCACCTCGACCACCTCTTCGGGAGATTTGCCCAACCCCCGAGCCAACGCCACTTCTACCAGTTCCTGCGCGCGCCCCGTCAGTTCGACCGTCATGAGGCCATTATAACGCGGGCCCTACAACTCCCCCGCCATCGTCTGGTCCACGTAGCACCAGATCCAGCTCTCTCCCGGCTCGATCGACCGGACCAACGGGTGCTTCGTCGCATGGAAATGCTTCGTCGCGTGCTTGTTCTTCGACGAATCGCAGCATCCCACGTGCCCGCAAATCAGGCACAGGCGCAAGTGCACCCAAACGTCGCCCATCTTGAGGCACTCTTCGCAGCCCCGCTTGCGCGTGCTGGTTATGTGTATCTGATCAAGATGCGTGCAGGTCGTCGCCATCGTCAAGCCTCCAGTGCCTTGCGGTCCCAGTTCGCGCGCTTCGCTCCCGCCTCGTAAGTGCTCTGGAAAAACTCGAGCAGCGCCTCCCGCGGAGACTTCGCGCCCCGGACTTCGTCATACATCAGAATGAATTCCGAAAGTTGCCGGTTCCATCCCGCCGCCGCCGGCCGGACCGGCTCCTCCTCGATTCCCGCCGGCTGCGGAGCCGTGTACGAATAAAACGCCGGGCCATCCACCGCTCCGCCTCCCGGCCAGAATCCCGCGCTGATCACCTCGTGCGAGTAGGCCGGCCCCGTAATCACGCCCTTGCGCGGAGGCGCCCGACGTCCCGAAAAGCGCGTGCACGCCAGGTCGAAGCTCCCCCAGAAGAAATGCGGGGGGCTCGATTTGCCGACAAACCATCCGCGGAATTCCTGCATCACCTCGGCCGTCGAGAGCAGAATTCGCCCCAGCCTTTGAACCGCATCGCGGTCGTACGCGCCTGGCCGGTGGTCGTGTTCGAACGGCACGGGGTCGGCCACCTCTTGCGGCTTGGTATTGATCGTCACCTCGATCCCCAGCGAGCGCAACGCCTCCATCAGCCTGCCGTAGAACGCGGCCACCGATTCCGGCCCGAGCGGCAGAACCCGCCGCTCTCCATCGCACCGGTCGATCACAAGCTGGTGATCCAGGAAATCCAGCCTGATCTCGAAATCCCCCGATGGGTACGGTATCGGCGAAGTCGTGAGCCCGCGCGCGTTGGGGTACAGCGTCACGTGCCACCAGTGGTTCAGCGGCGGGCTGAGCGTCATGCGGATCTTGCCCACCACCTGCAGCCACATGTGCAGCGTCCGGTACGTGTCCTGCCACTCCTCGAGCGGCAGCGGGGGCCATCGGTCGAGCGCCATCATCCCTCCTCGGGTGGCGGCCGCTATTTTTTCAACTGCGCCAGCGCCTGCTTGCTCACCTTGGCGACTATGTTGACCTGCGGATCCACCACCTCTGCAATATCGTACCTGATCGAGGTGCCCAGAACGATGGCCGTTTCATTCGCCGTAAGCTGGTAATCGTGCTCCAGCCAGCGCGCGAGCTGCGTAGTCGCCTGCCGCAGCGCGTCCGGCAGTGAATTGGCGATTCCCATGGCCATCAGGAATTCGTCGTTCTCCGCCCGCGGTCCTCCCATCCTCTGGCCGGAGATCAAGTTCACCGTGAACTCCACATCCATCGAGGTCTCCAGCGCATCGCCGGTCAGCTCGCCATCGCCCTGCGCCGCGTGGCCGTCGCCCACAAACAGCAGCGCGCCCTCCTGATTCACAGGCAGGTAAACCGTGGTGCCTTCGCGCAGCCCGTTGTAGTCCATGTTCCCGCCGTACGATCCCAGCCAGCCCGAGCGAACGCTCTCCTTATCCCCCGGCGCCACCGCCACGCATCCCAGCATGGGCTGCAGCTTCACGCGAAAGTCCTTCAAATGCTCCGATGGCTTGGCCAGCGTGGCGAAACCCGCTTCCCGATCCAGCTTCCATTCGCTATTGAAATTGTCGTCGTACTTGGCGTCGTGCAGGTAGCCCGGCCCCAGCGCGTCGGGGACGATCCGGTCGCCGCTCCCGGCCGAGTCCCGGTTCAGACGGATGCGATTGAACTTCACCACCAAGGTATCGCCCGGCAGTGCCGTCTCAACATAGAACGGGCCCGTTTCAGGGTTGCCCCCGTTCGAGCGGCGGACGCCTTTGGCATCGCGCCCGCCTGCGTCGACCGTTGTGGTGCGCACGGTGTCGCCGGGATTGATGTGCAGCGCCGGCGGAATCGTGCCCGAGAAGTATCTGTGAAACTGCGTCGGCTCGAAGGTGCGGGTCTGCGGCGCGGCGGTGCTCTTCACCACGCGGCGGGCGATCCATTGCCGGTCCTCGCCAAAGATATGCGCCACACCGGCCAACTCATCGCCCTTCATCTGCCCTTCCAGCTTTCCGAATTCCTGCCCATTGGGCCGCTTCGCAGAGATCGTAAATTTGCCGTCCTGCACGGTGCCTTCGAGCTGGATCTCGTTCAGGTTCCCGGTCACCTTGTCTCCAGTTGTCTTCAACTCGATGCGCGCCGGCGACGTCTCTTCGCCAAAGCTGACGAAATAAAACACCCAGGAACCGGACATATCGGCGGCGTAGAGACCGGCCGCGAGCGCGAACCACAGCAGCATCGTCGTTTTCATTGCACGTCCCTCTCCCCAGCGCTATTTCACGCGAGTGACATCCATCTTGCCCTTCATGGTCTCGCCGCCGCTCCCTGTCGCGGTGACATCTCCTTTTAGGTGATCTCCCGCCAGAACCAGGTCACACTTGTAAACCATCCCGTCCTCCGGCGACTTCACCTCCAGCGTGACCTTGTCTCCCCGGATTGTGCCTTTCAAATCCGTCCACTGCTGGTCCGCGGCCGGCCCCGCCGAGCCCGTGATATTCGTTCCGCTCTGCTTCAACACGACGAAGGCCGTGTGGCCTTCCCCGCTATCGGGCGTGAAGCTGCCGCTCCATTTCCCGCTGACATCGGCCGCGGCAGCCATGATCGCCATCGCGCCTGCCAGCATCAAGCACACCAGTATCTTCTTCATCGGTCCTCCAAAACCTGTCAGACGCACGCCGGCCGCAAAAGTTCGGTCTTTCTTGAACAAAAAGCCTCACCCCGCATCCCCGCCTTCAGCAATCCCGTGGCACAGGCATTCCTGCCTGTGTGGGTTCCCAGGCGCCCCCGCGACGCGCAATACGCGCCGGAGGAACTGAAGAGGACGCCAACGATCAGGCGCTCAGCCGCCGCCTGCTCTTGGCGGCCCCTTCGAGCGCCTTGTTGCCGCTGCCTGGCTGCCATTTCGGCAGACTGCGACTGGACAAGCTTGGGGAAAGCC
>Ga0326727_10018801_pt1 | contig 14035 bp, 9 predicted proteins | sample MB2enrmetagenome_FD_207643 | JGI IMG/M metagenome (GOLD analysis project Ga0326727, IMG submission 207643) | Lab enriched peat soil microbial communities from McLean, Ithaca, NY, United States - MB29MY | ecosystem: Environmental > Terrestrial > Soil > Wetlands > Peat | place: USA: New York...
CAGGCAACGCGCGAGGCCCGCAGGATGCATCGTTTCCGATCATGGACAACTCGATCCTGCAAATCGAGAAGGTCATCCAGGCTGACCCGGCTGTCGCGAATGTCATTGCTCATACGGGCACCGGGAACACCGGCAGTATCAATATCGCGCTGAAGCCGCTGAATGAGCGGAAGATCTCCGCGGCGGATGTGATCAACCGCCTGCGGCCCAAACTCAACCGGCTCCCGGTTGCTTCAGCCTTCCTCCAGGCCGCGCAGGATCTGCGCATCGGAGGGCGACAGAGCAATGCCATGTACCAATACACGATTCAGTCGGACAATGTGGAGGACCTGGCACACTGGGGCCCCGTTTTGCTATCAGGGATGCAGAAGATTCCCGGCTTCCAGGATGTGAGCAGCGATGCTCAGAACAGCGGCCTTCAAGAATCACTCAGCTACGATCGCCCCACCGCCGCGCGGCTCGGCATCACGCCGCAGTCGTTGGACCAATCCCTCTACAGCGCCTTCGGTCAATCGGAAGTCTCCATCATCTACACTCAGTTGAATCAGTATTACGTGGTGCTGGAGGTAGCGCCGCAGTACTGGCAGAGCCCCGACGGCTTGAAGAACATCTACCTCAACACCACGGGCAGCGGCATCGTTCCGCTCTCCACGGTCAGCACAGCGCAAGCGAGCACGACGCCTCTGCTCATCAATCACACCAGTTCCTTTCCATCCGTAACGGTGTCGTTCAATCTTGCGACGGATATGTCGTTGAGCGATGCCACCCGCCTGGTTTCCCAGATGCAGGAGAAGCTCAATATGCCGCAAACCGTCCGCGGCTTCTTTGCCGGGACTGCGTCCGCATATCAAACCTCTCTGGCCAGCGAGCCTCTTCTCATTGGTACAGCGCTGCTCGCTGTCTACATTGTCCTCGGCATTTTGTATGAGAGCCTGGTGCATCCTCTCACCATCATTTCCACCTTGCCGTCGGCGAGCGTGGGAGCCATGCTCGCGCTTATGCTCTTCAAGATCGACCTTAACGTGATCTCGATCATCGGCATTATCCTGCTCATAGGCATTGTGAAAAAGAACGCGATCATGATGATTGACTTTGCGCTGGTGGCGGAGCGCGAACACGGCAAATCCACCACAGAAGCCATCTTTGAAGCTTGCCAGCTACGCTTTCGCCCCATCCTGATGACAACCATGGCCGCGTTGTTTGGAGCGCTGCCGTTGGCTTTCGGCACCGGGACCGGCTCCGAGCTGAGGCGTCCGCTCGGCATCACAATCGTAGGCGGACTGATCGTCAGCCAGATGCTGACTCTCTACACCACGCCCGTTGTTTATATTCTCTTCGATTGGGCGCGCCTTTGGTTCCGCGGCAAACAATCGGCGACCCTCCCCAACAGAATTGCGGAGGCATCCTAGCCTATGGAGTGTTCACGATGAAAAAGTCGAGCGTGCGATCCCGGCAAGTATACGCAGCCTTTGATGGACTTTCTGTCGCGGTGTTCTGCGCGATGCTGGCTGGATGCAATGTAGGACCCAGGTATCTTCCGCCCGCGATTACTGCGCCTCAGGCCTTCAAGGAGTCTCCAACTCAATTCAAGGAATCCGCTGGATGGACGGTCGCGCAGCCACAGGACGAGGCCCTTCACGGTAAGTGGTGGGAGATCTACAATGAGCCGGAGTTGAATGCGCTAGAAGATCAACTCAATATCGACAACCAGAATATCCGCCAGGCCTTCGAGAACTTTATGGAAGCGCGCGCCCTGGTGCGTGAGGCGCGCTCGCAGTATTTTCCGACCGTGAGCGTTGGTGGCTCCTACACCCGATCGCAATCATCTTCCAACGTTGGATCCAGCAGCAGCGGCACAACAAGCGGTAAGCAATCTCAGGTGTTTTCTCTGCCGGCCGGCGTTTCGTGGGAACCCGATCTTTGGGACAAAGTCCGCAATGCTGTGCGCGCCAGTCAATACGAAGCACAGTTGAGCGCTGCCGACCTGGAGAATGAACGCCTCACGGAACAAGCCAGCCTCGCCGAATACTTTTTTGAGATTCGCGGCCAGGATGCGCTGCAAAAAATCCTCAACGACACGGTGGAAGCCGACAAGAAGGCACTTGAAATTGCAAAGACCCGCTATGACACCGGCGTTGACGACCAGATATCCCTCGTAGAAGCGCAGACAACGCTGGAGAGCGCGCAATCGGCGGCAATCAACATCGGGATTGCGCGAGCGCAGTATGAACATGCGATTGCCATGCTTGTCGGCAAACCTGCGTCAACGTTCTATATCCCGGTGGAACCCACTACGAGCGCCCCTCCGGCAATCCCTGTTGGAGTTCCGTCCGAACTGCTCGAACGGCGCCCGGACATCGCCGCCGCGGAGCGGAATATGGCCGCGGCCAATGCACATATCGGAGTTGCTTATGCGGCTTATTACCCGGCATTGACTCTCGCGGCCACCGGCGGTATGGAGAGCTCAGCCCTCAAGAATCTCCTGGATTGGCCCAGCCGCTTCTGGTCTGTCGGCCCATCGATCTCTGAGACCGTCTATGATGGCGGCCTGCGCCGCGCCACCGTAAATCAGTACATCGCAACGTACAATGCGAACGTTGCCGCGTATCGCCAATCCGTGCTAACCGCATTCCAGCAGGTGGAAGACGCGCTCGCCGAGGTTCGCCTTCTGTCGCAGCAGATCCGCCAGCAACAGGAAGCTGTCGACTCCTCGCAAACCTTTCTGCGGCTTGAGCTAGGGCGTTACAAAAACGGCATTGATCCTTACATCGACGTGGTCATAGCGCAAACTACCCTGCTCGTCAATCAGCAGTCCCTGACGACTCTGCAGGTGCAGGAGATGGCGGCTTCGGTGCAACTGATTGAAGCTTTGGGCGGCGGCTGGGACCGGTCGCAGTTGCCTGCGCCTCAACAGATAACGGAGAAGCCTTCAAAGGCAGAGATCGCGATTCAGCATTAGATTGCGAAGGCCTCTGTTCCGTGGGCACTACCTTCACTACTACTATTCCGAAGCACACCCCTATGGTTTCTTCGCGCCACTCTCGGGCTTGGCTGAGCGAAGGAGTAAAAGAGGGCATTGCACGAGCTTGACAACCTTCTCGGCAATCGAACCGAAGATCAGTGGACGCCAGCCGGAGATTCCGTGCGTCGAGATCACCACCAAGTCGATGTGCTCGCGGTCAACCACTTCCATGATGTTTCCCGCAATGTCATTGCCAACTTCGACGCTGGAACTCGCTTTGATTCCTCTGGCAGCAAGGACAGCATGGCACTTCTCCAGATGCTGCTCGGCATATGATCTCGCTTCCTGGAGATATTCGGTTTCCGGAATCAGGTCAGGCAGAGTTGTAGTAGGGAAAAAAGGGATGACGTTTACAAGGTGGAGTTCGGCATGAAAGTGCTGAGCAAGGTCAGCTGCCATCTCCAAAGCCGCCTGGGATGAGGGGCTAAAGTCGATAGGCAACAGGATCTTCGTGGGGATGGAAGGGAAAGCGCGAACTTCAGGCATAACGGCCTCCTCGCCTAATCTGAAAAGCGGCTGGTAATAATTGGTGCGAAAGGGGGGACTCGAACCCCCATGGATTGCTCCGCCAGATCCTAAGTCTGGTGCGTCTGCCAATTCCGCCACTTTCGCATCCCTTGTCAATTTACCATGGAGGCGGACCTGCGAGCTGCCAAAGCGGCTCGATTTCGCGCTTTCCGCGCCATCCCCGGCCCAAACGGGGTAATCTGGAAGGACTATGAGTCCATCCGCGCAGCAGCCGCAAATGACCCTCGTCCAAACCCCCGACTACCGCGAGTCCTACGCCAACAGCGTACAGGTTCGCGTCAGCGTCTGGGACTTCCAACTGGTCTTCGGCCTGGCCTCCAGCGATGCCCCCGACCAGATCACCATCCGCAACCACCAGGCCATCTTCCTCAGCCCGCAGCAGGCCAAGGCCATGTGGAATATGTTGGGGCAGAACCTGGCTCAGTACGAACATGCCTTCGGCGCGCTCAACCTGGAGCCGCAGAGCCACAACTTTCCCATGGGGCCGATCAACTGAATAGGGAATAGGGAATAGCCGGTTGCATTCCGCATTTTTCTGCGGAAAGGGTGGGAAGCCATAAAACACAACCGGCCCTGTTCATGAGGAGCGAAGGTTTTGCGCTGGAGAAGATTCATCACGCCATGGCCAGTCGCGCCGCTGCCCGCCTGGATGATCTTCCCGGCGATCTTCGCGGCGCTCGGCTTGAGCCACCTGACCCTGCTCAAGCTGCCCTACTACTGGGACGAGGCCGGCTACTACATCCCGGCGGCCTGGGACTTCTTCCGCACAGTTGGTTCCCAACTGATGCGTACATTTGATAAGCCAGATAGCGCGTTCTGGAAACTCGGCCTGCAACTAATGGACGGCTTCTTGGGCTCGCTGATCCCCGTCACTACGCTGAGCAACGCCCATCCGCCGCTGCCCAGCATCTACCTGGCACTCTGCTGGCAACTCTTCGGCTATTGCCCGCGGGTCACCCGTCTGGCCGTGCTGGGGGCCGCAGCGCTTGGCCTCACGGCGGTTTGGCGGCTGGCTATACGCCTGGAGGGCGTACCCGCCGTAGCCTTCTGGACCGTGGCGCTCACCGCGCTTTACCCCGTCTGGTTCGCCCAGAGCTCGCTGGCCCATGCCGACATCTTCGCTGCCGCCTGCACTTTGTGGGGGCTGGCCTGCGCGCTGCCGGCACAAGATCGCGCGCCGCACCGCAAGCCGTGGGCCGCCGCGCTGTGGTTCGCCGCCGCCGCGCTCTGCAAAGAGACGGCCATTGCCATTCCGCTCACCCTGGCCGCCGTCAGCCTCATTGAAAGCTACCGCGCCCCCGGAATGGCCCGCATCCAGCTGCGACGCGAGGCCGCATGGCTCGCCGGCTGCGTGCTCCCCCTGGCCGCATGGTACGCCTACCACCGCTGGAAGACCGGCTTCCTCTTCGGCAATCCCGAGTTCCTGCGCTATAACGCCCAGGCCAACCTGGAGCCGCTGCGCTTCCTGGCCGCCTTCGGCCACCGCATTCTGCATCTGACCGCCCACATGAACCTCTTTGTCCCGGTGCTGATGACCCTGGCCGCGCTGCTGCTGAAGCCGAGGGGAGACAGGGATCAGGGGTCAGGGGTCAGGGATCAAGGGTCAGCTGGCGGGCTTACCGCTGCTGGTCAGGCCCGTACGGGCATCGCCCCTGACGCGCTACGCCGCATTCTTCTGCTGCTGCTGGTGAACGCGCTGCTCTTCAGCTTCCTGGGCGGAGCGCTGCTGACGCGCTACCTGCTGCCGATGTACCCGATGGTGCTGCTGGTGGCCGTCTCCACCTTTTATCGCCGCGTGCCCTGGTGGCAGGGGCTTGCCGCCGTCTGCGCCGCGGCCTTCGCGGTTGGTATCTTCATCAATCCGCCCTATGGCTTTGCGCCGGAAGACAACCTGGACTACGCGCGCGTGATCCGCCTGCACCAGGCCGGCATCGCCCAGCTTGAACAGCGCTACCCCGGCGCGACGGTGCTCTCCGCCTGGCCGGTCACCGACGAGCTGACCCGCCCGGAGCTGGGCTACCTCAGTCAGCCTTTCGCCGTGACCCCGATTGAAGACTTTTCCGCCGCCCAGATTGCCCGCGCCGCTCAGGAGCCGGAGAAATTCTCCGCGGCGCTGGTCTTCAGCACTAAGGCCGATCCGTCTTCCACGTTCTTCACGTTGGGGCAGGCGAGCAAGGCGATGGACGAACGCTACTTCGGCCTCCATTACGACCTGAAGCCCGAAGAGATCGCGCTCAAACTCCACGGCACGCTGGTCTGGAAGCAGGAAGACCACGGGCAATGGATTGCGCTGATCCGGTTTAACCCGCAGCTCGAGGCGCGGGCGGAAAACCTGTGGCCCAAGCCGGGAACCGGGAGTATTCTTGGAAATCAATGAAAGTCGTCAGGAGTGGCTATGAATGAAGCTGGCGGGCAGGAAACTAAGCAGGCATTGAGCGCGAGCAGCAGAGGCGCGGAGATGACATCGAAAGAGCGAGCCGGTTATTGGGCCAAACTAATCTTCGTGTCTATTCCAGCAATCATCATGCTGGGGATGAATATTTACTTTGCCGTCAGATTCAGCCACATAAATCGACCTGATAGCCAGTTGTTTGTGAGGCAAATATTAATGATACTAGTAGTTTCCTCAGTCCTCTTTCTATCAATTCCTCTGGTGCTTTTCTACAAAATCGTGCGTCGCCGGACAAGAACAGGAAGCTTCTTTCCTGCGGGGGAAGAGTTGCTTGCGATCCGCAAACGCCGCAATCAACCCTTTCCCATGTGGTTTTCAATTACTGGTTCAGTCTTCTATCTTCTTCTCGCAATCGATGAGACACACAATGCAATGACCAATCATCTCCATCCGGTCTATCATTGGGGTTTCGCAGCTATGATATGGGCGTTAACAGCCTTCTTTATAGTACAGATATTTCAATTCCGCCCATCCAAACGGAAGGATGTGTTATTCATATCGCCGAAGGAGCCGCAAACACCTCCGGAATCCGAGAGCCGGTAGCATTCACTTGCTATCGGGTTCAAGTGCGGCGCGAATCGTCCGCCAGAATCCCCAGGTCTCGATTTTGAAACCTGAGAATCGACTCACCTCCATTCCTCTGCCCAAGGCCGCTGTCTGCCGGCTTATCCTCTCTTTGACAGCAGGCAATGCGCTCCCCGCGCCGCGAGCGCCTTGTCGAAGGTCACCAGCACACCGCCTGCTGCTTCCGTAACGGCCAGCAGCCAGGCATCGGCCCACACCTTGGGGGATGCAGCTGAGCCAACCGCTAATTCGCGGAACCTCTGCTCCACATCCACCGGTTCGGAGCTGAATGTGACCCGGTCATCGTCATAAAACCGGTCATAAACGCGCCAGGCTTCATCGATGCTCAGCGGCTTGCCATCCATGGCTGCCGCTGTTGTGATCAGGCGCAGGAATCCAAGTTGGGAGGGGCGAACAAATGCGATCAATCCGTCGTGTAGGCGCCACCAACTCCGCGCTACTCGATTGTGGGGATGCTCGGGCGCCGAGAGTGCCAGCCAGACGTTGATGTCCGGAACGACGAGTCCTGCAGGAATGAAATTGTGGAACTGCTTATGGGAACTCAATGAGCTCATAGATCTCTTCATTGGTCATGCCGAGTTTGCGTCCCGCGGGTGGAATCAGCGGCTCATCGAGGGTGAGCCTCCGCTCCGGCCTGGTTGGCGCGGTCTTCTCGACAGCCTGTTCAATCCCGGCCAGAATCAGCTTGCGCGCGGAGCAGCCCTTACGCGCGGCTGCCTCGTGCAGCCGGCGGTGCAGATCCCGGGGAATGTCGATGGATGTGCGAACGGCGTTTTGCTCCATGCCTTATTGTGTGCTGAACGACTTAAATAAGTCAAATCGTCGAATGGTAGACAGTCAATCCAGAAACGCAGTCCTTTGGCAGACGGGGCCTGGGAGGAACGGCGTTCGGTTGTTTATTGTTGCATGACCTGAACGCTCGGCGACGGATCGGCCTGCGCGGCGCAGACGAACTTCGTCGCGCTGATCACCGCACAGCTTGCCGCACCCTCAGCGCCGTTGGCGATCAGGAAGGTTCCCGTGCCGGGAGCCGTTGCATCCCAGGCGTAGGTCGCGCTCAGCGATTGATCCCAGGAGAGCGCGCCCTGACTCACGCTGGTGAAAGCGCCGGTGATCGCGCCGCTGGCGGAGAGGTCGTACTCGCCCACGTAGCCGGTCGGCTCCACGCTCAAGAGTGGCAGTTCGCCGAAGAGGTAATTGCCGGCCAGAGCCGCGCCGGTGAAGGCGGTCTGCGTCTGAGGTTCCATCCAGCCGGAATCCAGCGAGCCATTGTCACCCACGCTCATTTCAACAGCGCTGTTGGTGTTGAAGAGGTATAGATAGGTTGAGCCGCTGGCTGATGTGAAGGTGGCGCGGCCGGGATTGCTGGAGTCAAAGGCGAGAGCGGTCGGGCCGCCGTTCGATTTTCCGGCCGTGTAAGCGCCGCCATTGTTGGTGTAGCTCTGGTTGATCGTGATGTTGCCCTCGCCGTCGCCCGTGCCTTGAAAAACATTGGAGTAAAAGCCCGACGGCGCACCGCCGCTTGAGCTGAATTCGGCTCCGCGCGCATAGAAAACGAATGGACCGCTGACGGTCGCGCCGGTGGTTGAGGCTTGCTGTTGGACGCGCAGGTTGCCGGCCTGCTCGCCGTCGTCCGAGGTGTTATCGAGGATGAACATGCGGCTGGCGTCGATGATGTAAACGGTGTAGCCGGAGGATGTGCCGGCGCCTTTGAGGGCAATGGTGAAGCGGCCCGTGGCGGGGTCCGGCGCGGTGTAGCTCCCGGTGAAGGCCGTGGTCTGGACGGTCACGCTGCCACCCAGCGACGTGTCAAGATTGCCGCCGGTGATCTGGCCACCGGAGGCGCTGAAGCGGCCCACCGTCGCCTTGGGGTTGCTGCTGTTGTTCTCGCCGTCGAGACCAAAGACAAAGCTCGAGCCGGTGATGATGCTGGGGGCAAAGGCGCTGGCCGTGGCCAGATAGCAGTTGGCTGTGGCTTGCTGGCCGGAGGGCAATTCGCCCAGGTCATCGACTTCGACCATGCGGAAGTTCTGTGCGGGTTGCGCGGCGCTGGTGAGCGCAATCGCCCAGTGCAAGGTCTGGATTCCCGCGGCGCCATCGGTCAGAACCGTGTGGGTGGACGCAAGGCCGTTCATGTCGGATTCGATGCTGTAGCTGCCGGTCAGGATGCCGGAGGCCGAACCGATGTCATAGCTATTGGTGTCAAAGATGCCGCTGCTGAAGTTCCCCTGGCCGTCTGCCTGGAAGCTGGCGACTGTGGCCCAGCGGGTGCCGTCATCTTCGATGGATCCCTGAAGCAGGCATGCATAGCTGCCATTGAGGCTGCTGTCGTTGACGCCGTTCGGGCCAGCCGCGACGTTGATGGTGAGGGTGACCGGGCCGGCGGTAGCGCCGACGGTATCTTGCACGGAGGCTTGGAATGTGATCGCGCCCGCCGAGAGAGGCGTTCCGGTGATGATCAGCGTACTGTCGCTGGAATTGAAATAGGACAAGCTATTCGGCAGGCCCGTGACCGTCCAGGTGTATCCAGGCGCACCGCCCGTGACATTGATCGGCCCGGAGTAATCGTTGCCGGCGGTCCCGGATGGCAGCGTGGTGGTGGTGATTCTAAGCGCCGGATAGATCGTGAAGGCGGCCGGAGGAGATGTGCCGGCCGCAGCGGTGACCGTGATGCTGGGAGCGCCGGCGCTGGCGACCAGGCTAGCGGGAACCAGGGCCGTCAGTTGTGTCGAGCTTACGTAGGACGTCGTCAAGTTGGTCGATCCCAATTTCGCGGTAGTGGCCGAAGTAAAGTACGCTCCGTTAATGGTGAGCGTGAACCCGGCGCTGCCTGCGGTGGTTACACCAGGAGCGAGGCCGCTGATGGCTGGCAGCGCTGGATTGATGGTGAAGGTGGCCGGAGCCGATGTGCCCGCCGCGGTGGTGACCGTAACGCCGCCCGTTCCGGAGAACTGGATCAGAGAGGCTGGGACAGAAGCACTCAGTTGCGTTGGGCTTACGTAGACCGTGCCCAGAGGAGTTGAGCCCCACATGGCGGTCGAGGCCGTGGTAAAGACATTGCCCGTGATGGTCAGCATGAACCCGGCGCCGCCGGCAGTGACCGAAGAGGGACTCAGGCTGGAGATGGCTGGAGGCGCCGGTTTGATGGTGATGCTGGCTGAATTCGAGTAGCCGGTATCGCTGTTGATATAGACCTGGACGCCGGCCGTGCCGGCGCTGGCGATCAAACTTTTCGGGACTGAGGCCGTCAACTGCGCGGTGCTCACCCAGGTTGTAATCAGCCAGGTCCCATGCCAATAGGCTTGCGCGGCCGAGGTGAAGTTGCTCCCGTTGATGGTCAGCGTGAAGGCCGCGCCGCCGGCCGTAATTGAAGTCGGGCTCACGCTGGTGATCTTCGGTGGCGGCTGTGTAATGGTGAATGTGACGGGAGCCGATGTCCCGCCTGCGGTGGTCACCGTCACACTCACCGCGCCGGCGGTTGCAACCAGGCTGGCAGGGATTGCAACCGGGAGCGTGCCGCTCCCCACGAGGGTCGCGGTCAGAGGCGTAGCTCCAAAATTCGCGACCATTGACGAGGTGAAGTTAGTTCCGTAGATGTTCAGCGTGAAGGCGCCAAAGCCCGCGGGAACCCGTATCTTACCACCCGTGGAGGTGATGATCGGCGGCGCCGGGTTCACGGTGAAGGAGACGCCGGATGAAGTTCCGCCGGCAGTGACGACCGAGATGCTTGCAGTGACCGGGTTAGCAATCAGGCTGGCGGGAACCACTGCCGTGAGTTGAGTGGAACTCACGTAGGTAGTCGCCAGCGCTGTACTGTTCCACCACGCCACTGTCACTCCGGCTCCGGGAAGAAAATTGGTTCCACTGATGGTCAGCGTGAAGGTTGCGCCTGTGGCCACCGCCGTAGTGGAACCCAGACTGGTGATGGTGGGCGGGGGCTGATTGACAGTGAAGGTTGCGCCAGCGGAACTTCCGTTGACGTTGCTGACTGTAACGCCGGCAGCGCTGACTGCGGCGATCAGGCTGGCCGGAACGGCGGCTGTCAACTGGGTAGCGCTGACATAGGTGGTGGCCAGCGCGGTTGCGCCCCACGAAGAGGTCGTAGCCGCGGTGAAGTTCGTTCCGTTGATGGTCAGCATGAAGGCCGCGCTGCCGGCGACTGCGATGGCCGGACTCAGGCTGGTGATGGTGGGCGGTGGATCGACGGAGAACGCAAAGGCGGGCTTGGAGGCGCCGACGAAGGTCGTCGTGAGTGAATCGGAAGACAAGTTCGAATTCGTGGATGGAAGAGGAGCGGATGAGGATGAAGCGGTCAGGGGAGAAGCGCTTGAGGATAGAATCGTGCCGCTGACGGGCGGCGTGAGGAGAGCGCCGCCTGTGGAGCCTGTAGCCGGATTCACGCTGGTGACCGCTGGCAGGGGAGCAAACGGATGGATGGTATGTGCAACTCCGGGCGCAACTGCCGAAGCCGGACTGAGGCCGAGGATAGCGGCCGGCGGCAAATTGATGGTATAGATTGCACAGGAGGAGGCGTCGCCATCCGTGCTGATCGTGACGCAAATTGCATCGGCGCTGGCGGTCAGGCTGGCGGGGACGGAGGCCGTGAGTTCGGTTTCACTCTCATAGGTTGTAGCCAGCGCGGTTGTGCCCCAGGTTGCGTTCGTGGCGGCGGTGAAGTTCGTTCCGGTGATGGTCAGCGTGAAGGCCGCGCCGCCGGCTTCTGCCGTAGCCGGACTCAGACTGCCGATCGAGGGAGCCGCGGCCAACGCCGCCGGCGTCCATGCCAATGCCAGGATGACCGAAAAGGCCACAATCGACCAACGGATGAACGAACGCGCGTATTGCATTTGCAACCACCTCTGTCGAGCGAAACTGTCTTTCTCTCGCCATTCGCTGTTCTATGGTCCGCGTCATGCTTGGTAGAACGGGCCGATTGAAGAGCAGGCGCTATGAGCCGCCTGATTAAGAAATCGTCAAGAGTGAAGGGGGCGAAAGGTTACTTTGGTCTAATTTTTTGCAATTCCTCATGGAAAGTTCCAAACCGAAGACTTAGAGCGAAGTTTTTCAATCTATTATTGGAATTTTCTTAATTCCTGGGACCCAATTCTGCACAATGCTCTGCCCCTCTGTTCTGCTCCTCGCCCCCGCAACCCGCCGCTCGCGGGCCGACGGCCTATAATCAGCGTGTTGTGCAACCATTTTTTTCATCTCGTTCAGGCCGGGTTCGGCGGCTGTCGGGAGTGGCGCTTGTGCTGCTCCTCTCCAGTGCGGTTCCCGCGCGCGCTCAGGCCTCCGCGGAGACTGGCCGCACCGCTGGCGGTCGCATCCTGCTGGTGCTGCCTTTTGACAACCGCACCGGCCAGCCCAGCCTGGAGTGGATTCGCGAGGCCTCGGCGGAGATTCTGACCAGCCGTCTGGCGGCGGCGGGCTTTAGTCCCATGAGCCGCGCCGACCGCCGGTATGCTTTGGATCACCTGGGGCTGCCGCAGGGCTTTCATCCCTCGCGCGCCACTTCTCTCAAGCTGGCGGAAACTCTGGACGCCGATTCGATCATTGTGGGCAGCTACGTGACCGACGGAGCCGGCATTGTGGCCGAGGCGCAACTGGTGGACGTGCCCCATCTGCGCATAAGCGACGCGGTCACCGCCCGCGGCGAGATGCGCTCGCTGATCGCGCTCTTCGATTCGCTGGCATGGAAGCTGACCCGGCAGCTCGACCCCGGCTTCAAAGCCTCTGAAGAAACCTTTGTGGCCGCCGATTCAGGCCTGCGCCTGGACGCCTTCGAGCAGTACATCCGCGGCATCACCGAGCCCGACCAGACGGAGCGTCTGCGCCATCTGAATCAATCGGTCGCGCTCAGCCCGGAGTTCTCGCCGGCCTGGATGGCGCTGGGCCGCGAGGAGTATGCCGGCAAGCAGTACGAACAGGCGGCAGCGGCCTTCGCCAAGGTGGGGGGCAACGACGCCGACGCTCTTGAGGCCGGCTTCTACCGTGGCCTCTCGTTGTTCTTCTCCGGCGGCTACCCCCGCGCTGAAGAAGCTTTTGCCGGCGTAGCCCGCGTGCTGCCGCTGGCCGAAGTTATTAATAATGAGGGAGTTGCGCTCGCCCGCCAGAACAAGGACGGCATTCCGCTTTTCCGCCAGGCGATGGCCGCCGACCCCAATGAGGCCGACTACCACTTCAACCTGGCCGTCAGCCTCAAGCGCTACGGCGACGCCGCTGAAGCCCTGACCGAGCTGGCCCAATGCCTGCGCCTGCATCCCAATGACAGCGAGGCCAAGGCGGTGCAGAGAGCCTGGAAGACGCCGGAAAAGCCTGCGACGGTGAAGCCGGTTTCCGCCAAGCCAGGAACAGCCCTGGTTGCCCCGGCTGCCGCCACGCCAGACGAGGCGGCGGGCACGGACGAGGAGGCTGACGCCAAAGCCGACCCGCTGGAGCGCATCGAGCGCGGCTTTGACGCTACAGCCTTCCACCAGGCCGCTCTCATGGTGGACCAGATGGATGCCGCGCGTCTGGCCCAGCTTGCGCCGCGTGAGCGGGCGCAAAAGCTCTCCGATCAGGCTCATGAGTACCTGGAGCGAGGCCTGCTGCTGGAAGCCGAACGGCACTATCAAGCCGCTTTGGCCGCGGATCCCAGGCTCCCAGCGGCCCACGCCGGCCTAGCCGAAGTCAGCGAGCGTAGCGGCGACGCCGAGGCTGCCCGCAAGGAAGCCGTTACCTCGCTGGAACTGATGCCCTCGGTCGATGCGTACCTGGTGTTGGTTCGCCTGCAGATTGCGGCCAACCATTTGTATGAAGCGCAACGGAACCTGGATGCGGCCCTGCAAATCGACCCGCGGAACAAGGCTGCGCTGGAACTGCGCAGGCAGATCGAGGCCAAGGACGGGATGAAGAAGTAGCTCATATGAGAGGAGCACACCATGATTCAGCGTGTACACGGTTCAGCGGTACTGATCGGTTTGGTTATGGCCTCCGGGCTGGCAGTTCCGGCCTTCGCCCAGCAGCCACAAGTGGACAAGTTCGTCCTCGCCGACACCATCCAGCCGGTGACGCAGGGCGAGCTGGACCGGGCCATCCAGAGAGCCAACGCCGACGGCGCGCGCGCGCTGCTGATTGAGCTGGACACGCCCGGCGGGCTGCTCGACTCGACGCGCACGATGGCCGGTGCGATCCTCTCCTCGAAGGTCCCGGTCATCGTCTACGTAGCTCCGGCGGGCGCGCGCGCCGGGTCGGCGGGATTTTTCCTGCTGGAGTCCGCCGACATCGCCGCCATGGCGCCCGGCACCAACGCCGGAGCGGCCCATCCGGTGATCGAGATCGGTCCCCAGCCCGACGCGACGATGATGCAGAAGATTGAGAACGACACCTCGGCCTTCCTGCGCTCCTATGTGACAAAACGGAACCGGAACGCCGAGGCTGCCGAGGCCGCCGTCCATTCGTCGCACTCC
>Ga0326727_10018802_pt1 | contig 14035 bp, 9 predicted proteins | sample MB2enrmetagenome_FD_207643 | JGI IMG/M metagenome (GOLD analysis project Ga0326727, IMG submission 207643) | Lab enriched peat soil microbial communities from McLean, Ithaca, NY, United States - MB29MY | ecosystem: Environmental > Terrestrial > Soil > Wetlands > Peat | place: USA: New York...
AGTCTTACCCGGAAGCCGGTCACCTTACCATTCTCGATGGTCACATCCTGTTTGACCACCTCGCCTATCCTCAGGTCTTCCAGCGTCTTCGAGGCGGTCTGGATGGCGACCTTGGCCGCATCTTCCCATGAGGTTGGGCTCACGCCAACGATTTCGATGATCTTGTACACCCCACCTTTCATGCGAACCTCCTTAACTAGAGATTGAACCATCCTCATAGCCCTTCTTCCCATTGTAGTACGGCTGCAAGCTATGTCAACGATAAAGGTGCTAAGCAATGCGCTAGTGAAAACTATCTTTTGAGGACGACCACGTAGTGTATGTCCCTTGCACTCGCGAGTTCGCCATTCTTTCCATCTTCGGCCTTCGTGTCATTGCTACTACCGTAAAGCTCACGTAGGCACAGGGAAAAAAGGAGGTATACAAAAGTACTTGACACATGATTCCTATTATGGTAATAATACCTCAGATACCCTGCTTTTGTCCGGGCCCCGAAGGAGCCCGGGCCAGAGCAGGTTTCAGAGAGGGAATGGTGGAGAGCACGGAGCAGTAGATCGCGCCGGAGGGGGAGCGTGACGAGGACACTTGGGGACCCTCTTGGCAAAAAAAAGCGAAAACCGTCACTTTTCGTCACCTTGAAGACCAGTCAGAAGGGCACAATTCCCTTGAGCCATGAGGGAAAAAGCACAAAACCCCCGTGCTGCCCCATGCCGCGAAAGGCCCCTTTTTGGGCCAGAAAGGCGATGAAATACGGAGGTACAGCACAGTTTCGGCACGGTTTTTGGAGTTTTTGTGTTTCTTGCCAGTCAATGGCAGGCCTAGGGAGGTACGGCGGTGCCCCATTTCCCTCAAGGAAATCAACGTGGAGCCGGGATGAACCTCATTTTTCTTGACAGGTCCCTTGGGGTGGTGGTACCCTTGGTAGGGTAGAGAGAACCTGAGGTCTACCAGGCGAACCTATGGGCAAAGCAGGGGAAGGCAGATCCGATGACCGGTACGTGGTGCCAGCGGTGGAGCAGGCTGGCCGGGTCTTGTTCTGCCTTGCGGCCACCGACGTTCCCCACGTGAGCCTCATCGAGGTCTGCGAGCGTGTGGCCATCCACAAGAGCAAGGCTTTTTCCATCCTCCATACGCTGGAGAAATTCGGACTCGTCCAGAGGAACAGCGAGGGGAGGGGCTACTCCCTCGGCCCCGGCCTGGTCTCCCTCTCCCGGAGGTACCTGGATAAGCTGAGCGCCCCGCGCCTGGCCGAGCCCATTCTGGCGGACCTGGCCAGAAAGACCGAGAACACCGCAGTCTTCGGACTGATTGCCGACAGGCACGTGTTCGTAGTGGCGAAACATGAAGGCGAGGCCGGCTTGGCCATCACCATGCGTCTCGGACAACGCTTTCCCCTCACCTACGGCTCCCACGGCAAGGCCATCGCTGCCTTCCTTCCCGAGGAGGACCTCCTCCGTGTGCTCCGGGACGAGAAGCCCTATTTCCATGGCGAGCCCACGAGGTTCGACAGGGAAAGGCTCGACAGGGAGATGGAAGAATGCCGGCGAGAAGGGTTTGCCGTGGATCTGGGGGAGATGGTACCGGGGCTCAATACGGTGGCGGCCCCCGTGACCGGGGCCGGCGGGACCCCGGTCGGCTACATCGTCGTCATAGGCCTGTTTTCTGCTGAAGCCGCCTCGAAGCTGGGATTGCTCGTGGCTGAGGCGGGCAGGGCCCTGTCGCGCCAGCTGGGCACGAAAGAGCTTGAAGCATACTGAACGCATCGAAGGGCCCGGGTCGATACCGAGGTCGTGGCTGCGCGATAAAGGCGCGCGAGGAGGGAGTGACATGGCAAAGAAGCCGGAAAAGCAGAAGAAAAAAAGGGCCCCCGGGACCGACCGTATCGCGCTGACGGTCGACGGGCGGACGTATGATCTCCCCGTGGGGGGCGAGGCGGGCCAGGTGGACCCGGCCCACACGCTTGCCCATACGCTCAGGGAGACCCTCGGTCTCACGGGCACGAAGGTGTCGTGCGACAGCGGCGCTTGCGGGTGCTGCACGGTGCTGATGGACGGAAAGGCCATGCTCTCCTGCATGATGCTCACCGTGGAATGCGCGGGGAAGGAGATCACCACGATCGAGGGCCTGGGTGACGCAGAGACGGGAAGCCTCGATCCCCTGCAGCAGTCCTTCGTCGACCACACGGCCTTTCAATGCGGCTTCTGCACGCCCGGCATAATCATGAGCGCGAAGGCCCTGCTCATGGAGAATGCTTCTCCCACGGCGGAAGAGGTGAAAGAAGCCCTTTCGGGCAATTTCTGCCGGTGCATCAGCCACTACCAGGTGGTGAAGGCTGTTCTGGCGGCATCCGCAAAGGCGAGGTGAGGCATGACGGACAAATACCGGTTTATAGGCAAGGTCACACCCCGAAAGGACGCCGCGGACATCGTCACGGGCGGCATAAAGTATCTCAACGATATCAAGTTCCCCGGCGATCTCCTCTACGGGAAGGTGCTGCGCAGCCCCCACCCCCACGCCCTCATCAAGAGGATCGACAAGGCCGGGGCTGAGGCACTCAAGGGCGTGAAAGCGGTCCTCACCTTTGCTGACGCGCCCGACTGGAAGGGCGGCACGCCCCGGTGCACGCCCATCCTCGACAGGAAGGTCCGCTTCGTCGGCGATGCCGTGGCCCTCGTTGCCGCGACGAGCGAGCAGATCGCCGAAGAGGCTCTCAGTCTGATAGAGGTGGAGTACGAGGTCCTGCCCGCAGTCCTCGATCCGGAAGAGGCGTTGAAGCCGGGGGCCCCCCAGCTGTACGAGGAATTCCCCGGCAACGTGGTGACCCCCGGCATGCCCTTTTTCGGACCCAAAAGTCTGAAGGACGTCGTCATGGGGGATGTGGAAGAGGGTTTTGCCGAGGCCGACGTCGTGACAGAAGGCACCTTCGGCTATGAGAACCTCCCCAACCCGCTTCCCCCCGAGCCTCCCGGCGCCATAGCCCTGTGGGAGGAACCGGACAGGCTGACCGTCTGGGTATCGAACCAGGCCTCCTACATGGACAAGATAACCCTCTTCCACGTAATGAACAGGAAAGTCGAGGTGAGGAGCATTGGCGGCCCGTGCGGGGGCAGCTTCGGATCGAAGTTCATGTCCTGGCAGGTGCAGTGCCACGCAGCGCTCCTCAGCAGGGCCACGGGGAGGCCGGTGAAGCTCGTCCTGACCAAGGAAGAGCACCTCGCGGTCTTTGTTATGCGTCCCGCGTCCCGCATGCGAGCCAAGGTCGGCATGCGAAAGGATGGGACCGTTACGGCGGTGTCGGGCACGTGGGTTATCGACACGGGCTACTACTCCATGACCACCCAGGCACAGGTCGCGGTCGGCTGCGGCGAAATCCAGATCATGTTGAGGTGCCCCAACTGGGACCTGAGGCCGGTGATCGTCTGCACGAACCGGAACGCCTCCGGCATCGTGAGAGGCTTCGGGGGCCAGGAGCTGAAGTGCATTCTCATACCGCTCTTGAGCCTCTCCATGGAGAAACTGGAGATCGACCCCTTTCAGTTCCTCAAGAAGAATTTCGTAAAGCCGGGTGACGGATATTTCTGGCGGGACGGCATCTGGTATACCTACAGGGGCGTGGACTATTCCGCTGCCATGGACAGGGGCGCCGACCTGTTTCGCTGGAAGGAAAAATGGCAGGGGTGGCTCAGGCCTACCCTTGTGGAGGGCACGAAGAGAAGGGGCGTGGGTGTGGGCGTCCATGGAAACGCCGACATCGGCGAGGATGCATCGGAGGCGTATGTGCGCCTCCACCCTGACGGCACCGCCATGCTCTTCTCCTGCGTCACCGAGCACGGGACCGGCCAGAGGAGCAACTTCATGAAGATGGTGGCCGAGGTGCTCCAGATACCCCTGGAACGTGTGTCGATCACGCCGTCGGATTCTTTGATCAACCCCTACGAATTCGGGCCTGCGGGCTCGAGGGGCACCTACGCCATAGGGAGCGCCGTGATCAGGGCCGCGGAGGACGCGAGGCAGAAGCTCTTGGATCTCCTGGCCCCCATGCTCAAGGCGACACCGGACGAGCTGGACACGGTGGACGGTGTGGTCTTCCTGAAGGGCCGTCGGGAGAAGGCCGTCCCCTGGAGGGCCATAGGGGTCGACCGGACCTTGACGGGCTTCGGACGGTTCGAGCCCGATTACACCCTTACCAACTGCATGATGTCCTTTGTGGAAGTCGAGGTCGATACGGAGACCGGCAAGGTGACCCTCCTCAATGTGGTCAATGCCACCGATGCCGGCCAGATCATAGATCCCCAGGGTCTCGAGGGGCAGCTCAACGGGTGCCTCGGGTCGGCGGGCATTGACAGCGCCCTTTTCGAGGAGACGATCATCGACCGCTCCACGGGTCATATCCTCAATGCCAATATGATCGACTACAAATGGCGCACCTTTCCCGAGCTGCCGGCCATCGACAACGTGGTATTGGAAACGCCCTTCGCCAGTCACCGCTTCGGCGCGGTAGGGGTGGGCGAGGTCGCCACCTCCCCCGGGCCCTCGGCGGTGCTCATGGCAGTATCGAATGCCGTGGGCACCTGGCTCCACAACTATCCCGTGACCCCCGACAGGGTGCTCGCGGCCTTGGGCAGGACAGGGAACGGGAGAAAGGGAGGTGCGAGATGAAGCGGTTCATCCACTACAATGCGCGATCGATCAAGGAAGCCGTCGGCCTCGTCGCGCGGCACCAGGGGCGGGCAAAGCTGAACGCGGGGGGCACCGACCTCCTTGGGGTGCTGAAGGAGAGGGGACTGCCCGACTACCCGGAGGCGATCATCAATATAAAGACCATAGAGGGTCTCGACTACATCAGGGAGGACGCGGAGGGGCTGAGGATCGGGGCCCTCACGAAACTGGCCCGCATTGCCGCCTCCCCCGAGGTCAGGGCGGACTACCGGGCGCTTTCCGAGGCTGCCCTTTCAGTGGCCACGCCCCAGGTGAGGAACATGTCGACCCTGGGGGGAAACCTGGCCCAGGACGTGCGCTGCTGGTATTACCGGTATCCCCGCCAGCTCGGCGGACCCATCAGGTGCCTGCGGAAAGGCGGGGCCGTGTGCAACGCCCTGACCGGCGACAATCGGTACCATTCCGTGTTCGGTGCTGCCCCTATGGCAGCCTATCCCTGCAGCGGCCGCTGCCCCGCAGATACCCCCATCCCGTGGTACCTCAGCATGGTGCGGAACGGTGATCTCGCGGGGGCAGCGCGGGTGCTGGCGGACTTCAACCCCATGGCGGCCATAACCGGCCGGGTATGCCCCACCTTCTGCGAGCCTGAGTGCAGCCGGGGCGCATTCGACGAGCCCGTGGCCATACGGTGCGTGGAGCGCTCCCTGGGCGACTCCATGATAGAGGGCACGGGTGGCGTCTTCATGCCGCCCGGGACCGCGTCGGGAAGGAGCGTCGCCGTGATCGGCTCCGGGCCCGCAGGACTCTCGGCTGCCTATTACCTCCGGAGATCGGGCCATGGGGTCACCGTCTTCGAGAGGCTGCCGGAAGCGGGCGGCATGCTGCTTCACACCATACCGCCCTTCCGCCTGCCCAAGGACGTGGTGAGAAGGCAGGTGCAGGCGTTAAAGGGGATGGGGATCGGCTTTGAGCTGGGGGTCGAGGTGGGCCGTGACCTGACCGTGGAGGGGCTTGCGGGCCGCTTCGACGCGGTCCTGCTCGCGCACGGGGCATGGAAGGAGCGGCTCCAGGGCGTGAAAGGGGATGTCCTCGCCCTGTCGGGCCTGGAGTTCTTAAAAAAGGTGAATCAGGGCGACCGGAGCATCCCGGGGCGAAGAGTTGCGGTGGTCGGCGGGGGCAACGTGGCCATCGACGTGGCCCGGACGCTGCGCAGGCTGGGCGCCCGGCCCGTGGTGATCTACCGCCGGAGCAGAAAGGAGATGCCCGCGTTCAAGGACGAAGTCGAGAAGGCCGTGGAGGAGGGCGTGACTTTCCGCTTCCTCACCCTGCCGGTTGCGCTCGCAGAGGCCCAGGGCAAGATCAGGGTGGACTGCGTGCGCATGAAGCTCACGAGCCCTGACGCGTCCGGCCGGCGGCGGCCCGTGGCGAGGCCGGGCTCGGAGTTCACCGTGACCTTCGACGCCCTCATACGGGCCATCGGCGAAGAGCCCGACACCGGGCTTCTGCCCGGGGAACTGCAGAAGAAGGGCCTCAAGGGCGGCCAGGTGCTCGGGCCTAGGGTCTTTGCCGCGGGCGATTTTCTCACCGGCCCGTCGACTGTGGTCGAGGCCGTTGCCTCGGGCAGGGAGGCCGCGCGCCTCATAGGGGTGTCCTTAGGTGAGGACCGGCCCTTGGCCGGGCTGCCCGGGGGAGGGCCCCCGGTCGTGAGCCCGTCTTTCGAAAGGGCAAGGCGGGCCCTGATCCCTGAGGTGCCGGCATCGGAGCGGGTAAAGGATCTGGACGCGGAGGAGAGGCCCGGTCTCGACCCGGGCGCAGTCTCCCGGGAGGCAGGGCGGTGTTTCAACTGCGGGTGCGTGGCAGTCAACCCCTCCGATATCGGGACGGCCTTGGTGGCCCTTGACGCAAAGGTCATCACCACGAAGAGGAGCGTCGATGCGCGGGCCTTCTTCGTTGCCGAGGCTACCGCGTCGACCGTGCTCGACCAGGATGAGCTCGTCGTGGAGATCCGCATACCGAAACCGCCGCGGGGGGCGCGGCAGAGCTACCTGAAATTCGCCTTGAGAAACCCCGTCGACTTTGCGGTGGTGAGCGTCGCCTCCGTCATCACCGCGCCTGAAGGCCTCTGCACCGACGCGCGCATCGCCCTCGGCGCGGTAGGGCCCGTGCCGATGAGGGTATACTCTGCGGAGGCGGTGCTCGTGGGCAGGGCCATAGAGGAGGGCGTGGCAACAGAGGCGGCAGAGGCTGCGCTCGGAGGGGCAGAGCCCCTCAGTATGAACGGCTATAAGATCGAGATCGCGAAGGCCCTGGTCAAAAGGGCGATACTGGGGCGATCGTGCGATGGTGTCTAGGGGGTGATCGATGCCGATAGAAGGGTTTGAGCCGTATAAGTCGGAGGACGCGGAGAAGTACAACAGGTACCGGTGGTGGCTGGGCATCACCTGGGGAGACATGCTCGACAAGGCCACCGATCTTTACCCCCGCAAGGTGGGCCTCGTGGACGACACGACCCGCCTCACCTACGGGGTGCTGCGCGGGAAGGTAGACCGGCTGGCCGTGGGCCTTATGAAATTGGGCATCAGGGAGCGCGACTTCGTGATGCTTCAGATACCCAACTGGCATGAATATGTGGTGGCCTTTTTCGCTTTGCAGAAGATCGGCGCCATAACCGTCCTCCTCATCGCCCGCCACGGCCTTGCCGAGATCGAGCACATGTGCGGCCTTACCCACCCCGTGGCATGGATCGGACCCGACCGTTACAGGAACACCGAGTATCTGCCAATGCTGGAGCGCCTCAGGGAGGGCAACAGGGAGCTGACCCATCTCATTTCGGTGAGGGCGCCGGAAAAGAGAGGCTTTCTCCCCCTCGAGCGGCTCATGGAGAAGGCCCCTACTCCCGAGTCCCTTGATGCCCTCGCAGCGCGGCGCCCCGATCCCATGGAGGTCTCCATGATACTCCTCACGGGGGGGACCACGGGCCTGCCGAAGGCTGTTCCCCGCACCCACAACGACTATATCGCCAGCGTGGAGTACCACAACAGGGCATGGGAGGTCACGGGTGACGATGTGCTCCTGACCGTTGCGCCCGTGAGCCATGCCCAGGGCATGCATACCGGGGTGGGAGGGGCCTTTTTTAACTACGCGAAATATGTGCTCACCGACTCGACGGACCCCGGGGATATCTGTAAGGTAATAGAGCGGGAGCGGGTGACCGCCCTGCCGACCGTGCCTGCTTTGGTCCAGCGGATAGTTAACCTTGAGAACCTGAAGGAGTACGACCTGACCTCGCTCAGGAAGATATATGCGGGCGGGGCGCCCAGCACCCCTGAGCTGGTAAAGGGCGTGTACGAGAAGATGGGATGCAAGTTCGTCAACGTCTTCGGCTCTGCTGAAGGGTCTGCTGCCATGACCCGCCTCGATGCGGACCTTGAGACCATCTGCACGACCGTGGGTCAGATAGACTGCCCCTATGCGACGTTCAGGATCATAGACCAGTACGGCCGCGAAGTCCCCCCGGGTCATGAAGGGGAACTCGCCACGAAGGGACCCAACATTTTTACCGGTTACTTCAAGTCGGCCGAGGACAACAAGAAGACCTTTACCGAGGAGGGCTTCTTCAAGACGGGGGACCTGGCGCGGATCGATGAATCGGGCACGGTGACGATCACCGGCAGAATCAAGGAGACCATCCTCCGCGGCGGAGAGACGATCAGTGCGGTGGGCATCGAGCGGCTGATCAGTTCCCACCCCGCGGTTGCCGACGTGGCAGTGCTGGGTATGCCGGATGAGGCGCTGGGTGAGAGGATTTGTGCTTACGTGAGGGTCAAGGAGGGAGAGAGCCTCACCTTCGACGGGCTCATCACCTTTCTCAAGGGTAGGGGGGCCTCCGTGCTCCAGCTGCCGGAGCGGCTCGAGTTTATCGATGCCATCCCGCTGACCAAAGTGGGAAAGGCCGACAAGAAGGTCCTCAAGGAGGACATCAGAAAGAAGCTGGGTCTGTCCTAGCGATCACGAGGCCGCAGGACAGGAACGATCCGGGACGGGATGCCGGCCGGCGTGTCAGGAGGCGAAGCGTACGCTCAAACCGAGCGAGTGCAGGCAATGAAACCGTCATGGATGCTGCGGAACGGGCTAGAGCGAGCCGCAAAATAGAGTGACGATTCGCCTAGTCGTCACCCCGGCGGAAGCCGGGGTCCAGGGAACGTGTAAGGTTCTGAAAGGACTGGATTCCGGCTTCCGCCGGGGTGACGGAAGAAGACGAACACGCGGCCGTCAAAGGGGAATGAATTCTGCGGAAGGTCTAGCCCTCCGCGGCGTGGCCCAGGGCCTGGTTGAACAGGGCGAGGCTTTCCTTGAGCATGTCCGGGATGGGCAGGTCATAGGGGCATCTCTCCACGCACTTGCCGCAGGCGGAGCACCCGAGGGCGCTCTTCATTGCCTCGGCCATGAACTCGGCGGCAATGGCGGGCTGAAACCGCTTCACTACGGAGGGGAAGATCATGGCTTCCGGGATCTTCACCTCCTGTTCGCAGGGCAGACAGTAGCCGCACCGGTGGCAGAACCGCTTTCCCAGGCCGGCCCTGATCTCTTCCATCTGCACCCGGTCGGCCTCGGAGAGGGCGCGGGGCGATGCATAGAGGGCCAGGATTTCATCGATTTCCGCCGTGGACATCACGCCCGCCACGGGAATCACGTCGGGGTACTGCTGGAGGAACCGGAAACAGAGGTCGGCCCGCTGGAGCAGGCCCCCTCCGAGGGGCTTCATGGCGATGATGCCCACATCGTGCTGCCTGGCGACGCTGAAAAGCTCGCCTGCCGGCTCCAATTCCATAAAGTTGAAGGGGATCTGGACTGTGGAGAACAGGTCTGTAAGGCATGCCTCGATAGCCGTTTCAACGCGGTGGGACGTGATGCCGAGGAAGCGTATCTTGCCGGCGGCAATGGCGTCGTTCACCGCCTCACAGGCGCCCCCGGGCGCCGTTACCTGGGCCAGGGTCTCTTTATTCGAGACGTGGTGAAGCTGGTAGAGGTCGATGTGGTCGGTCCCCAAACCCGCCAAGCTTTCCTCGATCTGCTGCGCCGTGCCCTCCCGGTCTCTCTTCAGCGTCTTTGTCGCGAGGACCACTCGGTCCCGCACACCGGCCAGGGCCCGGCTTATCTTTCTCTCGCTATCCCTGTAGGCATTGGCGGTGTCGAAAAAAGTGATACCCCTGTCGTAGCAATGGCGGACGACGGCAGCCCCCTTGTCGAAGGGCAAAGGGATGATCGGGATCCCGCCGAATCCTACCTCGGAAACAACGAGCCCTGTCCGGCCGAGCCTCTTGGTCTTCACTTCTTCCTCCCCGGGGACCTGGTCCCCTCTTCAGCCCATGGAGACTGCCCTTTCACGACGATAAGGGTTGTCCGCAGTCTCCGAGCCGTCCGCCCGCTATAAAAATGGGCACATCCATCTCTGTGCCCCCAAGGAAAATCAGCACGAGTATTACTCAATCCTTCGGGTCAACCGGATACTTTGCCAGGTCCCAGGCTTTCCATCCACCCTTCAGGGCATATACCTTCTTGTATCCCCTTGCCATGAGCTGCAGTGCCACACCGGCACTGGTTGCCTCGTTCACTCAGCTACAGTACAGGACTATGGTCTTGCTCTCGGGGTACTTGCTGAGCCGGGATGCGAGCTTGTGGGGGTCCTCGCGGACTGCCCCCTTGATCTTGGTCGCGCTCTCCTCCCAGTCCTGGGCCGTGCGCACGTCGATCAGCACGAGATCAGGATTACCCAGCCTCCCCTTCAACTCATCGATGGTCATCCTCGGCACGCTATCCGCGGTGAGCGCCCTTTCCGCGCAAGGTGCCGTTCGTGCGAAACCCAGGGCTAGCGCGATCGGCAACACGAATAGTATCCTTCTCATCGGTTACCCCCTTTGGCCCTTGGCCGATGTGATCTCCCCCTTAGTATAACCGGTAGAGGGCGAGGCCGCAACAACCCTTTTCGGGCTCCCCTCTTGGAATTCAACCCGGGATGTAGTAAGTTTTCCGCCAGGGACGGCGAGAGGAATGGATAGGCATTTCGGGAGAGACTTGACCGTGGGAAGCATTCCGAGGCACCTCCTCGTCTTCTCCGTCCCCATGCTCCTCGGCAATCTGATACAGATCGGTTACAGCCTGGTCAATACCATATGGGTCGGCCACCTGGTCGGCGAAAACGCCGTCGGAGCGGTAGGTGTCAGCCTCCCGGTGCTCTTTGTGCTTATAGGATTCGCCATGGGCATGTCCATGGCGACGACTATACTCGTTTCGCAATACTACGGCGCAAAAGAGTACGCCATGGTGGAAAAGGCCGTGGGCAATTCGTTTGCCCTTGCGCTCATCCTCGCTTCCGTGCTCACCGTCATCGCCATATGGACAAGCGACGCCCTGCTCAGGCTCATGGCCACGCCACCGGAGAATTTCGGCATGGCCTCGAGCTACCTCAGGATAAACCTGGCAGGCCTCATGCTTTTCTATCTCGGCCTCCTCACGAATTTCATACTCAGAGGGATAGGCGATACCATGACCCCCTTGGCCTTTATGTCCATAGGGCTAGGGATGAATGCCATCCTCGACCCGTTCCTCATCGGCGGTTTCGGTCCCTTTCCCCGTCTCGGTCTCAATGGAGCCGCGTGGGCGACGCTGGTATCGCAGGCCCTGGCGCTGGGCACAAGTGTCTTCTACCTCAACAGGAAAGACCACCTCATCGCATTCAATCCAAAGAAGCTGGTCCTCGAAAGGCAGATGACCCTTCTCCTTTTCAAGATAGGCCTGCCGTCCGTAGTCCAGCAGTCACTCGTTTCCATCGGGAGCCTGTTCATATTGACCTTCGTCAATTCCTTCGGCAGTGCGGCAACGAACGCCTTCGGCGCGGTGGGGAGGGTGGACATGTTTGCCTTTATGCCTGCCCTCTCGATGAGCATGGCCGTTTCGGCCCTTACGGGGCAAAACCTCGGTGCGGGCAGGCCCGGAAGGGTAAAGGAGATATTCAAGTGGGGGATCTTCATGACCTCTTCCATCACCATCCTCATATCGCTGACGGTCGTCTTCCTTTCACGGCTGATACTCATGATGTTCGGTCTCGGAGGAGATGCGCAGGTCATGGGGATAGGGGTCAGCTACCTGAGGATTGTCGGCTCCTCCTACCTCTGCTTCGCAATAATGTACGTATCGAACGGCGTCATAAACGGGGCCGGCCATACGATCATCACCATGACCTTTTCCCTCCTTTCCTTATGGCTGGTGAGGGTGCCCTTCGCATGGCTCCTGTCGCGGACCGGCCTTGGAATTACCGGAATCTGGGTCGCTTCGGCACTCAGCTTCGTGGTGACCATGGCGATAAGCCTCACGTACTATTTCTCGGGCAGGTGGAAAAAATCGACCATCATCAAGGCCCCTGCCGTAGTGCCCTATGTGGAATGAGAGGTACCTGACCGGGAGTGCCCCGCACGCCCCGCGCTTCTGAGACGGGGTCGAGGACGCAATCAATTGCGGTTCATACCTCTTCGGGAAGCCCGCACCGGAAGACGCGGGGGATCCACCCTCTTATTTTTGTAGGGACCGTGCCGATAAGATAGGATGATGAGTACCCGGGCCTCGCCTCCTTTTCAGGGTGGGATTGGCGCGACTGCCGGAGTTGAACCGGTATTGGGCCAGAGTCTTTTCCTCTGCCGCAACCCCATCCTCGACCGGTCAAGGGGCATCGCCGCCTATCAGCTTGACTTCCTCGTGGCGAGGGAAAAGGATGGCAGTCTCTGCTGGGACAGACCGGAGGCTGTCCTGCTGCCCGTGATCCTGGATTCAACCGAGCCCCTTGCCCTGACTGCCGGCCGCAGGGCCTTTGTCACCACCCCTGCGGAGGTCCTTCCCGAGCTCGTGATCAAGCCCGCTTGGCGGGGGAAGATCGTTTTCGAGCTTCTTGCGCAGGGCTGCGACGGAGAGAAGGTGATCGATGTACTGAAGGCGCGGACCAAGGGAGGCCTCGATCTCTGCCTCTATCCCTCAATGCTCGGCGCCGAGGTGAGGCCTTTCCTTTCTCCTCCTTGCTTCGTCAAGATCGACGTGAGCGGCCTGTGGGACGCAGACCGGGAGAGCATGCTGTCGAGCCTGAGGGCCTTTCCCGTCACCTTTATCGCCACGGGCGTGGAGACACCGGAGGATTTCGAAGTCTCCTTCCAGGCGGGTTTCGACCTGTTTCAGGGTGGTTTTTACAGAAAGGACGCAGGGGCCGCCAAGAAATCCATCTCGCCGAGTCAGACGCTCCTGCTCGAGCTTTCCGCGCGTACCGCCCGAGATGACGACATTCAGCTCGTGGAGGCTATCTTCAAGAAAAATCCTGACCTCACCTTCGGCCTCTTCAATCTCATGCGAGCCGCACTCTTTCACCTGCCCAACAATATCGTCTCCATCAGGCAGGCAATCGCCCTGCTCGGCTACAAAGACCTTCATAGATGGGTGGCCCTGATGCTCTTCACCATCGACCATTCGGACCCATCAGTGAACGCCCTTTTCGAGAACGTCCTGGTCAGGGCGAGGACCATGGAATTGGCAGCGGCCGGCCTGCAAGCGCAAGGCCTTGCAGAACCCGCCTACATGTCGGGAATCTTCTCGCTCGTCCATGCCCTCTTCGATGCTCCCATGGAAGAGATCGTGGAGAGAGGAAATTTCGGCGAAGAGATAAAGGCGGCCCTCCTCATGCGGGCGGGACGCCTGGGCGCCCTTCTGAGCATGGTGGAGGCACTGGAGAGGAGCGAATACGAGGCGTGCGGAAGAGAGGCTGAAAAACTGGGTATCCCCATGGATCGCCTTCTCGCCGCCCAGACGAGGGCCATCCTAGAATGTCAGGGGACCCAGGACGCGACAAGGAAAGAGGATAGAGACAGGCTCTGGCAGGGGCGCCCCTTCGAGGATGAGGCCGCTTCGGTGCCTTCGGGTCGAAACGAGTTCGCAGGACAGAGGCGCTCGTGGGCGAGGAGGCTTCTGGCTTTCTTCCATACCGTCTGATTTCCGCGTGGTGCCGGGAGCGACTTTGTGCTTATGGGTACCGCCGCGTTTCCTCTTCGGGAGGCAGGGTAGGGTACCGGGTGAGGGGTTCCCCCGATGCGGGCAAGGGCGCGGGCCGCGCAAAAACCGCCTTGAGCCGTACCGTGTCTCGCCGGGGAGAGGCGACGGTCAGACCACCATGTCTATGGCAGACTTAAGGGCGTCACTTTGCGCGCTCAGAGCCTTGATGTTTGCCTCATAGCCCCTCTGGGCGATCATCATCTGCGGAATCTCCCATGAGAGATCCACATTGGAAGACTCCTTCAGCTGGCCTTGTTCGTCGATGGGGGTCCCCGGCGAATTGGACCTG
>Ga0326727_10018804_pt1 | contig 14033 bp, 11 predicted proteins | sample MB2enrmetagenome_FD_207643 | JGI IMG/M metagenome (GOLD analysis project Ga0326727, IMG submission 207643) | Lab enriched peat soil microbial communities from McLean, Ithaca, NY, United States - MB29MY | ecosystem: Environmental > Terrestrial > Soil > Wetlands > Peat | place: USA: New York...
GACCAACTTTACTATTTCTATATCCACAGTTTCTACAAAGATATTCCTGCAAACGCGAATACAAATGAAGCGATAGTCTTTTATCACCAACTGCTGCCCACCACGTGGCGATCGTGCTCGCTTTATGGCAAAGCATTAGTAGCCATTACCGCCTATCGGGAAGGCAACAAACAATTAGCCGGCGACATCGTCAAATCGCTGCTCGAATACGCCACTTCATCCGATGAAAAGGGAATGTACTGGGATGCCAACCGGAGCGGAACAGGATGGTACGAATCAAACATCACCACGCAGACTGCCATCCTGGAAGCTATCGACGAAATTACGGGCAACACGCAACAAATAGACGAGATGAAACGTTGGCTGCTCTCCCAAAAACAGACAGAACAGTGGCATTCGCCCATTGCCTCGGTTGAAGCTATTCAGGCATTAGTCCAAAAAGGGAGCGATTGGCTCTCCGGCACTAACGATGCAACCCTTCAACTGGGAAATCAACCGGTGAAAGCGGACAGTAAAGAAGCCGGAACCGGTTATTTCAAAACCGTGTACAGCAAAGCGGAAATCAAGCCCGACATGGGCAAAGTGACCGTTGCCAACCGGGAGGCACATCCGGCATGGGGAGCCCTCTACTGGCAATATGAAACTACGCTCGACCGAGCAACAGCACAAGGGGGATTTTTGAATATCAACAAGAAACTTTTCATCGAACGGAACTCAACAACAGGAGCGACATTGGAGCCGCTTACGGAAAACAATCAACCCAAAGTGGGAGATAAGATAACCGTACGGCTAACGGTTCATGCCGACCGCGACATGGAATTCGTGGCACTCACCGACCAGCGTGCCGCCTGTCTCGAACCGACAGCACAACTCTCCGGATGCCATTGGAAAGAGCAATTGTGCTATTATCAATCGACCAAAGATACCTCCACGCAATTCTTCTTCTCGTTTCTGCCGAAAGGCACCTATGTATTCGAATATTCGGCATGGGTATCGCGAGCCGGCAGTTACGCGAACGGAATCGCCACCATTCAATGCCAGTATGCACCCGAATTTGCAGCGCATACCGGAAGCGAGAGAATAACGGTGAAATAAAGCTGTTAGAAAAATGAGGCAAGTCATCTTCTTGAGAACCCCGAAAGGGGTTAAATATGAATAACCACCGATGCAAACGGTGGAAGGGAATGACCAACCAATCCTCAACCCAGAAAGGGTCGAACTGTTACAACTAAGAGTCAACCATTTTTATAATAACCACTTATGGAACAACCAACCTTCAAAGAACACAACAAACAAGAATTTCCTCCGATGCACATGGGTAATTCTTTATAGCATACAATCATAATTTTGTAATTATCACATAATCAGCAATTTAATTGTAATTATATTTTATATAATTACAAAAAATCATTTTTGAGATAAGGTAATCTCTTATATAAGCTAACCACAACAATTTAAAGTTTGTAATTAGTTGCGGTGTTTTAATGCCTTTTAAGAGGAAGAAAGATTAGACTGGAAGAATGCCATTAGCAGTTCTTTGTGCGTAAATCGAGGTTTATATGGGTAAATATAATAGCTGAGCGTGAGTGTAGGAACTTGAAAAAACACTTAAAAAATGACTGCTATACTTTTTTTAGTTTAATGTGTTGGATTTCAATTCATTTTGCATATTTGTATAGCCCATTTGGGGGTGTTTGTTATAGGGTTAAATTTGCTGCTTTTTATTTGATTTTATAGTGACCAAGTCGAATACAGAGATTGTTCCTTTTGGCTTACCAACTGTTTTAAAATGGATTAACCTGTTTAACCAAATAATGAATGGCTCACTCAATATTTCTCCAGTATGCAGATTGTAAAGAAAATCTTCAACAGTCAAATTATTATTTTTGCAAAAAACTTTAATTGGAGACCATTTTGCCGTAATTTCCATACGATGAATATTCTTATCCATTCCTAGCCATCTATAGATATATGTCTTTTTGCTTTCTGCTTCAATTTCTTCAACTTTGTTGTAGCATTTTAATTGTAAATTGTTATTAGATTGCTTAATTAAATATCCTAAATTTACAGCTCTTAGTCTAGTAGTCGAGTGTGTTATATGCGTATTGTTAAGCCGTTGTCTTGATGCTATATCAGGAAATTTTATATTATTGATTACTGGTATTAATTCGGAATTAGCAACATTTTTTTTAATAAGTCTGGCAAAATTTATATTTGAATCAAGGGCTATTTCTAAATTTGAGATACTTAATAATTCTAGGTTCAATCTACTAGCCATTTGTTCTAAAAAGAAAATTGTATTGTATTGTGTTTTTACCGTTGTTTTAGGTGTTCTTGCGACAGAAATTTTCACGTACTCGCTTATATTATTCAAGCTTTGAATATCAACTACTTCAACAGGTTTTTTGAATTCAATTACTTCATGATAAATCGTAAAAGGTTCATAGAGCCTGCGATTATCAAGTGTTATAAAACATTTCCCAGCAAAATCTTCATCATCTTTAGATTTTATTGTTAAATATCCATACGGAACTAAATTGCCATTACCATTTTCATCTGGAACTAAAATATTAAACTCTCTGGATTTGTTTTTAACTCTCTCTAGTCTGAAATCTTCGGTTAAAACATCTTGATAGTTTGGTGATTGAAAAATGAAATTTTTGCTAATTTCAGGATTTTCAGTAAGTTTGCTATATGTTTCATTTTTTATTGAATAGCAAACCTTTAACGCATCAATGCTATACTTAAATTTAACTCCTTGCATAATTAATATTGGTTGTATAAAAAAGAGAATCGAACACTGCTACTAAGTGAATCTGTGAGTAAAACCTGCAAAATGCAAGTCAGCCAGCCAAAAACTATAGGCTTAGATTACGGGCTAGGATTTATTTCTTTGAATAGTTTGCTAATTGTTTGAAAATAATGTTCATAATAACCAGCCGTGTCAGAATAAGTCAGATATGCAATAGGCTCTTCTACGTCTAACATATTCAAACTGTTTGATTTAAAGAAGTCGCTGTAAATTTTGAGGTCTTTCGAACTTCCCCAAATTACAGGTATAAGATGAAATTGTATTTTTTTTACAAGATTAGAAGTCTTAGATTCAATTTTCTTTGTTAGCTTACATGTTAAATAAGTTCTAATAGCTTCAGGGTTATTCTCCACTTTTTTACTGTCAAGATGTATGTTTACGATTTCAACTAAAATAGGTTTCTGCTTATTAATGTGTTGCAATTTAAAATCAATAGATTTACCATTAGGAATTCTTTCCTCAATAGCTATAAGTCTATATGCCTTAGACTTAATTAAATTGTTTAATGTTGCGATTTCTCCTAAAAAGTTTAGATACTTATTATCGAGAGAAATAAGCATTTGTTTTACATTACTTTTGATTAATAGCTTCTCGCTCGCCTCAAGATTATCTGTTAGCTCTTCAAATAACTTGTTAAGAAAGTCTAATAATCCGATGGCGGTCAAATTCTGTTTCTTTGCTTCAACAATTATGTCATAGATTGATGCCTCAACTTTAATTATTTCACCATTACTATCCGATATTCGGTCTTTGATTTTTTGAGTAAAAAGATTATTAATTTTCTCCCACGGGAAATCTTTTTCATCGACCAAGTCAACTAAAGCAGGTATGAATATTCGAAGATTTTCTTTGACAAGATTCATCTATTTAAAAGTTTTCTTAGTTATATGCAGTAATTATTTGGTCGTCACCGCCATAAAAGTAAGAAGGTGTATAGTCTTCCCAAACCCATTGCCACTGTGTTCCTTTACCATAGTTTGAAGGATTGGCACTATTAGGATTGCCTCTTTCACATTTAAGCATGTCAAGTGTCATTCCAATCCAGATTCTTTTATTTGCTATCCTTTCGCAATCCTCTTTTGACCAATCAGGATGTTTTTTCTGAATTTTGCCAGCTTTGCTATTATCATATTTTTTTTGTTCTTTATCAATACTACTTTTTGTTTTAATCTTAATTCCAGTAAATGATTCTGGGTCTTGTATCGTTTTGACAGGCTCAACAATTATTTTAGAAGAACCTTCTGATACATTCGTAACTTGAAGTAAATCTTTATAATCAGTCGTTTTACCAGATGGGTCTTTTGTCCCTATAAAGAAATCTATTACTTCTCTTGTCTTAGGATTATATGTAATTAAAAGTTCATAACCGTCTTTCTTAAATGATTTATCCCATTCACTAACACCGTCTTTAAGTTGAAGTCTTGTAGGCTCTGAGTTTGTTGTTGGATTGCCAAGAACTTTAATAATTTCATCTATATTTTTGCCATCTAATGCATTAATATCAAAAACGACGTCCAATTTCTTTTCTGTTGATTGTGCTTCTGTTGATTGTGCTTCAGTTGGACTTTTTGTTGCTGTTTTGTTGTTTTTGGTAATATTGAGAATAACAACAAATGCAAAGAAAGCTGTTATTCCAATTTTCCATCCTTGACTAATTGTTGAGTTTTTCCATAATGCATAAAGTCCTACAGGGAAAAATACGATACATAATACTACGACAATCCATGTTTTTTCATACCATACATTAAATTCTTGATTGTTTTTTTCCATAATTGTGAATTTTTAATTTCGGTTGAGCCTTTATTGTAAACTTATTTTTCTTTCTTAAACTTGACTATAACATTGTCTATCTAATTGCTACTTCGCATATATACGCTTAATAACTATATTTTTAATTATGCAAATATATTAAAATTATTGCGAATATGAAATTTATTACGAAGGTATAGGAAAGTGGTACTATGAATTAATTCTGAATACTACATATATTAAACATTCGTTTAGTTTGTGTAGTAAGTATTTTTTACTATCTTTGTAAAGTAAAACAGAACCATTATGAAAGCAAAACAATATGTAAGTTACCTCCGTTGTTCAACTGCAAAGCAAACATTAGGAATTGAGGCTCAAAGAACAATTAACAATGAGTATGTCAATTCTCACAGTGGTGAAATTGTTGCGGAGTACGTTGAACATGAATCTGGAAAGAATGATAATCGTTTTGAATTAAACAAAGCTTTGGATTTATGCAAAAAACAAGGGTTGACTTTAATGATTGCCAAACTTGACCGCCTAAGCCGCAACATAAGCTTTATTTTCCAACTTCGTGATAGCGGTATTGATATTGTTGTTCCGACTTTGCCCGAACTTAACACTTTGACTTTGGGTATATTTGCCACTATTGCTCAAAATGAACGTGAGACGATTAGCTTACGGACAAAACAGGCTCTTAATGAGTTGAAATCTAAAGGTGTGGTTTTAGGTATGCCTGACAATTTGAAAAATAATCTTGATACTGCAATTAGTAACAGTGTGAAGACACGCAAAAATAAGGCAAAGAACAAAGAGAATAATATCAAGGCAGCGACATTAATCCGCTCGTTACGTGCTAATGGCACAACTTGGAAAAATGTGTTGATACAGTTAAACGAAAATGGTTTCAAGGCTTCTATGGGTGGTCAATTTAGTTTAATTCAAGCTCAACGGTTATATAAATAGTTGTAGTTTGGGTCATTCTGGTAGAATTTTGAAATTTACGAAAAGATTAACACGCCATACGGTCATTTAGTGTTTTTTCTAATGAAAATAATTGTTTAAACATGGCTTTAAATGTTTGATTATAAGATATATATGTCTTTGTCTGCTTTGGATTAATTTGAATTTATGTAAGTAGTTGATTTTATCATGCTTATATTGTTGAAAATGAGTAGTATATAGCGGTTTTTTAGTGTGTAGTGTGGACGTGCACTTTTTGTCTAAAAAATAGGTGTTTTTGAAGGTGTTTTCTGTTGTAATTGTAAAAAAATGGTGAAAATTTTTTTCACATAACCGAGACCCCATTATTGAGTATCTAGTTTTAATTTTTTTATTTAGGGGATTTAGGAGATTTTGAAAATGTTCAAATTGCCCTCCCCCCTGTCCTCCCGACTAAGGACTGCCCTCTATAGGGAGTGGGCTTATTTACTTTTTGGTTTCCTAATTTCCCTTAATTCTTTAGTCCTCGCATTTCTTTTGTCAGCATTGTCCAATCTGTATTGTTTGGCTTTTTCTATGCTATCTTCGTGCCCTTCTTCGTCTTCGTGGAAGTCGTATGGGGGAAAATCTCCATTATTGTTGTGTCCATTCGCATTGCCTTCTTTCAGTAAGGTAATGAATTCTTTAATCGGATATATTCCTGTTTTGATTGTTATGCATGGGTCGGGTATTGTTACTTGTACTGAATTGGAATCATCAGTGCTAGCCTCAGATTTTAGCATTCTTATTATTGGGGTTTGACCTTCTCTTGGAATTGTTTCAAATCTTGGCTTACTTTCATTCGGTTCGGCACTGTTCCATGTTGTTATAGTTTTGCCCTTGTAAAGCACCGTTTTGTTATTATGGTTATATTCCGCTGATTTATCGTCATTGTCCCAAAGTTGGTATATGTAATGAGGTACTTTGCAATATGTCGGGTCATACCATATCTCATCTTTTTTATATTTTGCGGATTTAATTGTACCCCATGATTCCGACCCATCTTTAAAATTGACAATAACAAGGCTATATTTGTCGAAAATAGGATATAAGGAAACGCTTTCTATATATTCGTTTGTCAGTTGTTTTAACAGTGTCTTGTTGGCTCTAATAGTTTCTTCTTGTTGTTTTAACGTTTCGCTTGTTGCCATTGCCTTAATAGACTTTATTGTATTTTCAGAATTATGTATTTCGGCTTTCAATTTGTTAATCTCTTGGTTTAGCTTCTGAGATTTTGTATCATATTCATTTTTTCTGTCTTGTATTGCATCTTCTGGAATGTCAAATCGGATAGATTTTTCAAAGTACTTTAGCCAAGTTTCAGTTTCAGTTTTTAATTCTGATTCTTTATTTAATAGAATTTTAGCATTCTGCTCGTTTTGTAAAGTTAATTCATCGATTCTTATAGTTGACTTATTAGCTCTATCAGCATCGGCAAGTCTAAATAAAATCATTTGTACCACTAATCCATCAAGCTTGTATTGCGCAATCTCTAATGAATCTGTACAGTTGATATTTCGTGTTTTAGTATCTTTTATCTTGCCAAAGCACATATATTTGTAAGCTCCATTAGCTTTAGCACTTACTACATTTCTACCGCAACAACCGCATTTTAAAATGCTTTTAAGCAGTGTCGGGTGTAGAGTTGGTGTGTTCTTGATTAGATAGTTCTCCTTTAGCTTGGCTTGAACATCGATGAATAAATCCTCTTCAATAATCCTCAAAGTTTCATCTGTTATATTTATGATTTCTAAAATTTCTCTGTTCTTCCGCTTTTCAATTTTGTCGGTGTTTGTCGGGTCAGGTTTATGCATTGTACTATTCCGTTCGCCAATGTATAATCTATTTTTAAGGATTTTGGTTAAGCTCGCTGCTGTCCATACCAAACTTTCAACATTAAATCGTTTGTAATTTTTTTCATCAAACCCTTTTTGATTGCGCCGTTCAATAGATTCAGCTATTCGTTTTTTGTAAGGCGATTTTGAGTTTTCTGAATTTAAAATGTCGCAAATTTTCTGTGCTGAAAGCCCATCAGAATACATTTTGAATATACGTTTTACTGTTGATACTTCATCAGGGTCAATTATAAGACGTTTTGTTTTATCCTCCGATTTATAACCAAAAGCAGGTAATCCACCTAGATTAATTCCTCGATTTTTTAATGCTGATATTTTTCCAGAGGTTGAACGTTCCGCAAATAATTCAATTTCATAACTTGCAACAACTCCTAGTACTTGAATGAGTATATCAGTACCTAAATCACCATCTTTTCTAACCCATATATTTTGCTTTTGAAAAAACAAATCAACATCGTGGTCTCTGAAAAAATCAATGGACTGATTTAATTCAGTGACCGTTCGGGATAACCGTGTAAACTCAGAAAATAAAATAACGCTAAAAAGATTTTTTGTAGAATCTGCTTTTAGTCTTTCTAAATCAGGCATATCTTCATTTTTCTTGAATCCAGAAACTACATCTGTATAAATTTCATAAATGTCGTAGCCCTCTTTCTCAGCAAAAGCCCAAAGGTCTTGTTTCTGTCTGTCTGTATTTTGCTGCTGAGTAGAGATTCTGATATATATTGCTGCTTGTTTTCCCATTATATGTATCTTTGCAACGTTATTTTAAAAGACAAAGATAATAAAAATGATTAAAGTCTACAAAGAACCATCAATGCACACTACCGAACACATTTTAAACCAAACGATGGTGAGGATGTTCGGCTGCCCGCGTTCACGCAATGCTCACATTGAACGAAAGAAATCAAAATGCGACTATTTGCTCTCCACGGCTCCTACTCCGGAGCAAGTGGAAGAAATCAGTAACAAAGTGAATGAAATAATTGCCGCTCACCTGCCTGTAACTATCGATTTTGTAAAGAAAGAGGAAGCTGTGGCTTTTCTTGACTTAGGAAAACTCCCCGACGATGCGGGCGATACCATCCGGGTAATCCGGGTAGGCGATTACGATGCCTGTGCCTGCATCGGAACTCATGTGCAAAATACGGATGAAATCGGTAAATTCATCATTATCAGCCATAATTTTAACGACGGAATCTGGCGTGTGCGATTCCGGTTGGAAAATTAATTTCATAATAAAAAACAATCATTCGTTTGCATGAAAAAAACAGACGTTTTTATACTGTTCGTTCCAGGGGACAAATTCAAGTCATTACCTTTGCAGCCATTTCTTAAATAAATTATTCACGTATGAAAAGATGTATTATCGTATCCCTTTCGCTTTGTCTGTTTGCCTTAAGTTTTAGTCAAACACACCGCTTAAGCGAACAAATCGGCAACGTAACTTCAGTATCACCTATCAAAAGTGGGTTTTCGATTACAACGACCAATGCCACAGTAGCAATCACTTCATATAATGCCACGACACTCCGGATCAGAGTCACAAAAGGCAAACCGGCAGCGGATAACTCGTTTGCTATTGACGACCTCACACCTAAAGGAGAATTACGGTTATCCCAAACCAGTTCAGATCAAGTGACGGCAACAACCGATTCGTTGACAATTAAAATTCAAAAAAAACCTTTCAGAATCTCCGTTCTCAATAAAAAAGGCGAAGAGTTGTGCACCGACGAACCCTCCTTAGGCATCAGTTGGTTTGGTAACGAGGTGACTTGCTACAAGAAGTTACACGCCGATGAAAAATTTATCGGATTGGGAGAAAAAACCGGGCACATCAATCGCCGGGGCATGTTCTACCAAAACTGGAACAGCGACGTGCCGGCATACGGCCTTGAGGCAGACCCGCTCTATTCAACATTACCGTTTTTTATCGGCACGCACGACAAAGTATGCTACGGCATATTCTTCGATAACAGTTGTAAATCATTTTTTAATTTCGGAGGAGGAGCCAACGAAGAACAGTTTCAGTTTGGCGCTACCGACGGAGAAATGAATTACTATATTTTCGGAGGAGCAACCGTCAATCGTGTCATTCAAGACTATACCAACCTGACCGGACGTGCACCCATGCCGCCTCAATGGAGTCTCGGATTTCAACAATCACGATGGGGATACGACAACCCGGATCAACTGCTCTCCATTGCAAAGACCTTCCGTGACAAGAAACTCCCGGCAGATGTGATTGTCTGCGACATCAATTACATGGATCACTATAAGGTATTCACGTGGAGCAACAAGTTTCCGGACGTAAAAGGAATGATGGACAAAATGAAAGCGATGCAATTCGATCTGGTAACCATTATCGATCCGGGTATTAAAGTAGAAAAAGGGTACAAAGCGTATGACGAAGGAGTAGCCAATAATTATTTTGCAAAATATCCCGACGGAAAACCCTATACCGGAAATGTATGGCCGGGAGCATGTCATTTTCCTGATTTCACGAAAGAAGCTACCCGCAAATGGTGGGGAGACAACTTCAAAAGCTCACATGTCGATAATGGGATCCGAGGCTTCTGGAATGACATGAACGAACCGGCAGCTTGGGGCAAAGAAATTCCCGACCTGATAGAATTCGGTGAAGGTAAAGACAAACAGACGCTCTATTCGGTTAAAAATGCCTACGGTTTGCTGATGGCTCGCTCTACTTTCGAAGGCACCAAAAGATTAATGCACGGCGAACGTCCTTTTGTGCTGACACGCGCCTCTTACGCCGGTGTTCAGAAATATTCCGCACAATGGACAGGCGACAACGTAAGCAGCGACGAGCATATGTTGCTGGGCATCCGCTTGATCAACAGCATGGGAGCTACCGGTGTTCCTTATGTAGGAATGGATATCGGCGGTTTTATGGGCAACCCTTCTCCCGATCTTTTTGTGCGTTGGATGAGTGTAAGTGCATTCACACCCTTGTTTCGTAATCATGCCCATATCGACTGTAACTCCCGTGAGCCTTGGCTTTTCGGAGATGCCAATACAGAGAAGATACGCAAGATTCTGGAACAACGCTATCAGCTGATGCCTTATTTATACAGCTCTTTTTATCAAACACACATCACCGGAATACCCGTCAACAGAATGTTACCAATCGACTACACGTACGACACCAACGTTTATGATGAAGGATATGAAAATCAATTCCTCTTCGGAGATAACCTTTTGGTATGCCCGGCAGCATCCACTCAATCCGCCCTTTCCGTTTACCTGCCCGGCACAAAACAGTGGTACCGGTTGCACAATGATGATGAACAGTATGCCGGCGGGCACGTCTATAACGTGAGGGCACCTCTCACCGACCTGCCTGTTTTTGTGAAAGCCGGAGCTATTATTCCGATGCAATGCGTAGTTCAAAACACAAAGGAGAAAGGTGACGGAACGTTGTATTTACATGTTTGGAAAGGAGAAAGCGGCTCTTCTTTTATCTATTACGAAGATGACGGCGAAACCTACCAATATGAACAAAATAACTTTTACAAACGCACCATTACCTATGATCCGGCATCTAACTCGTTGGCATTATCGTCGAAAGAAGGAGGATACAATAGCAAATTCACACGTTTGCAAGTTATCTTGCACGGTTTCGGTGGCACACAAGTTGCAGCTTGCGCATTGCAAGACGGAGAAATGAAAGTCAATCTTCAATAAGAAACACCTTTTGTTTATTGAAGAAAAAAACACTATCTTTGCACCCGCATTTTTAATCAATTAAATAACACAAGTATGAACCATTATGAAACCGTTTTCATTTTAACTCCCGTTTTGTCTGATGTACAGATGAAGGAAGCGGTTGAAAAATTCAAAAATCTCTTGGTACAAGAGGGAGCGGAGATTGAGAATGAAGAGGAATGGGGCTTGCGCAAGTTAGCCTACCCGATTCAAAAGAAATCCACCGGCTTCTATGCCTTGCTGCAATTCAAAGGAGAACCTTCTTTGGTAGAAAAACTGGAACTACAGTATCGTCGTGACGAACGCGTAATTCGCTTCTTAACGTTCCATCAAGACAAATTCGCCGTAGAATACGCCGAAAAAAGAAAAAGTTTGAAATCGACTAAAAAAGAAGGAAAGGAAAAATAATTATGGCAGCAAACAATCCCGAAATCAGGTATTTGAATCCCCCGACAGTCGATACCAAAAAGAAAAAATATTGTCGTTTCAAAAAGAATGGCATTAAATATATCGACTATAAAGATCCGGAATTCTTGAAGAAGTTCCTCAACGAGCAAGGCAAAATCCTTCCTCGTCGTCTCACCGGTACTTCGTTGAAGTTTCAGCGCAAAGTAGCTCAAGCAGTTAAGAGAGCACGCCATTTGGCATTGCTTCCCTACGTAACCGATATGATGAAATAAACAAGGAGGAATTTATATGGAAATCATTTTGTTAGAAGATATTACCAATTTGGGGTACAAAGACGATGTCGTAAAAGTGAAAGACGGATACGGTCGTAACTACTTAATTCCTCAACATAAGGCTATTGTAGCCACCACATCGGCTCGAAAAATTCTGGCTGAAAATTTGAAACAACGTGCACACAAATTAGCTCGCATTAAAGCTGAAGCTCAGGAGTTGGCCGAAAAGTTGCAAGGTATAGCACTGACAATCGGCGCAAAGACAAGCTCTACCGGAAAAATCTTTGGTTCGGTTAATAATATTCAAATTGCCGAAGCGTTGGAAAAATTAGGCTACAATGTCGACAGAAAAGTAATTGTCATCAAAGAAGCCGTTAAAGAGGTAGGCCAATACAAAGCCGTTTTGAAATTGCACAAAGAAGTTAGTGTAGAAATTGCTTTTGAAGTCGTTTCGGAATAATTTTTACCGCATTCTCATAGTAAGAAACGCCGTTATCCCAGGATAGCGGCGTTTTTGCTTCCCGGAAATTAAAAGAATGAAGTACCAAAAACATATCGCCTGGCTGTTATCCGGTGCTACAGCTCTTATCCTTTGGCAAATAGCAGCCGCATGGATTGACTACCCGCAACTATTCCCGTCCGTTGCCGGGCTGATAACTACCGTAGTCGAGCTATTCTTACAAAGTAGTTTTTATCAAGCTGTAACGACTACGGTGATACGCGGTTGTTTGGGGTTTTTGCTCGCTTGCATTTTTGCCCTGCCGATAGGCTTCTTGTGCGGTAAAAATCGCTTCTGGTATCATTATTTCAATCCGTTACTCTCCGCTTTACGTTCCACTCCCATCATTGCTTTCATTCTGCTACTCATCTTATGGCTTCCGACAGAGCTGATAGCGCCAACCATTTCCTTTATAACCATGTTCCCTATTATTTGCGAGAACATTAGCAAGGGCGTTCAAAGTATCGATCCGGCCTACGAACAATTGGTCTTCGTCTTCAGATGCAGTGCAATGACAAAAGTACGCCATATCTATTGGCCGGCTCTGCATTCTTATGTAGAAAGCGGAACAATTACGGCTTTCGGATTCGGGTGGAAAGCGGTAATCATGGGTGAAGTATTGGCGCATCCGTTTGCAGGAGTCGGCATAGAAATGAAACAGGCGCAAACATTTATCAACGTGCCCTCGCTTATTGCATGGACAGTAGTTGCGATTGCCATAAGCTTTCTCTTGACGGAACTCCTCCGGTTATTACTGCATCAAGGAGAGCGGAGGCATCGGTTTCGCCATGGACAAGCCAGACATAAAAACAAACATTCAATATCAACCGATATTGAAGCCCTTCATATATCAAAAAAATTTCCGGAACATATTGTTTTTGAAGATTTTTCAGTCAAATTCCCTGCCGCAAGCCGTACGTTGGTTCGTGGAGTTTCGGGTAAAGGAAAAACAACCTTACTCAACCTGCTTTCCGGGCTTACCACTCCCAACCAAGGCACCATTACCGGAATACCACAGCAGATCGGTTATGTTTTCCAAAGCCCCGCTCTATTGCCTTGGCTTACCGCAAATGAGAATATCCTACTGGTTGCCGGGAAAGAAACGCACATTGGAGACCTTACAGGCCTTATGAAAGACTTAGAGATCGAGAATCTTGGTGATCGCCATCCTCACGAATTAAGCGGGGGAGAATGCCAACGAATTGCTATTGCGCGAGCATTAGCAGCAGAGCCCCAACTCCTGCTACTTGACGAACCATTCTCGGGATTGGATAAAGAGCTGGCAAACAAGGTAGCACGATTGATCTCAACTTGGCAGCAACAACACGACACAACTATCGTATGTGCCATGCACGAAAATTCAGTGCTTTTATCTCACGATAAAGAAGTAATCTTATAGATTTTCTTTCGATTTCTGCCCTAAATATCCGCCGTGGTGACGTTTGTTATAATCGCCACGTGTAAAATTTATTTTTTTCATAGTTCCCACGACCAGCACATCACCGATTACAGTCATTATCGTAGTGGAAGTTGTCGGGCAAAGTCCCAGTGCACACACCTCGGTAGGATTACCTGTCAATAATAGCACATCGGCTATCTCCGCCAGAGGAGAATCGGGATTACTCGTTATAATAATAAACGGGGTTTGAGGATATAAATTCCGGGTTAATGTAACTAATTCCAATATTTCACGGGTCTTCCCCGAATTGGAAATAAGCAGCATTACATCA
>Ga0326727_10018805_pt1 | contig 14032 bp, 16 predicted proteins | sample MB2enrmetagenome_FD_207643 | JGI IMG/M metagenome (GOLD analysis project Ga0326727, IMG submission 207643) | Lab enriched peat soil microbial communities from McLean, Ithaca, NY, United States - MB29MY | ecosystem: Environmental > Terrestrial > Soil > Wetlands > Peat | place: USA: New York...
TCTCGTCTGATTGGATACTTGTGACTTGAACCATAAAATGGCACTGAGTGGCAGGTTATGCTTCAAATCTCTTCTGAGCCGGTCTTTGCGCCATCTCTTGCAGCTCACCAAGAGAGGGTGCTAACTGCCGTTCAGCTCCTCAGACCATCTCGATTGTCTAACTGGATATAGCTGAGATTTCTACTTTGAGATACCGAGCGTCTTGCGCGCCTCACGAATTGCCGAAGTGATGGCCTTCCAATTGCTACGAGACATTTCTGGAAGATGTTTAACTATTCTGGTCACTGACGGGTACAAGCCGTGGCTCTGAAGTTCGGCAGCTATGGCGCGGATATCGCGAAGCAGCAGCTGATGTTGATGATCCGTCGTAGCTGCGACGCACCGGCGGTGCTGCATCGCGATCATGCGTCGCACTGCTGGGAAGTACTTGTTCATGAACCACAATGTAATCGCCAATCGCTTGCAGACATCGCGGACGGTTGGCACTGGAATCTCTCCGAGTGCGGCCTTCGCTTTCGCCTCAAGATCAGCTCTGCATTTCGTCAGGTGGGCACGGTGTCGCGCCGCGAGTTGATCGCACAGGTGAGGTTCGTGCGCCCGCAGCACTGTTGAAGACGAATAGCCCAGACGGCGACTGAGGTCAACAAGGGTCGGCGCTGGGTTCTCGCGCAGCGCCCTTTCCAAAGCACGGCGCATTTGTTCAAGGCGGGTACTCTCAGCATGTGCAATTTTCTCTCGGATGGCCGCGCACAGTTCTGGAAACTTTTGCTGAATATAGCCGTCGTTTGAATATCCAAGGTTCGCCGCGATCTGATGAACAGAAGTAGATTCGATCGATTTGAGGGACTGTTCCAGGATTTCCTTCAGTCGAGCGACTTCGCAAATCCTGGCCGCTCCAGGCTTCTTCCACCAATGGCTGTGGCCCGACTGCCTATGCCGGGCGGCGATTTTATGGCAGAGCGCCCGGTCGGCTTGATAAAGTCTCTCGGTGCTTTTGTAGCCTAGCCTTCGCGCAACCTCCGACAAGCTGAGCGGCACGATTTCATCAAGCGCCGTCAGAAGAGCTTGTCGAATTTGGATCGCAGGCCGGGATGGAGACACGCTGCGATTTCTGGTGCTTGCCAGCGCATCTTTTGCGGCAGCAATGTTCGTGGGTGTTGGGCCCGATGGAGCGAAGAGGCTCGAAGCGGGGACATTCAGGGAGCGAGCGGTCCGCAGTAGGTTCTCCAGCCGCGGAACCGTCGCACCATCCAGCCAATTCTGTAGAATGCTGCGCGGACACTGAATGTACTCGGCCAGCGCGAGAACGTTGCCGTTGGAAATATGTCCGAGATACACGATCAGGCTTCCGCGAAGCGATTCTCGGACGGCAGTTGAGTCGACACGGGGAAGCATTGCGAGCAGACCTTCTACCTGTCTGGAAGACCACGTCTGGTCTTCTCCGTCGGTCGAGATGAATTTCGATCGGTCCTCATCGACATATGACGCGCCCAACCAGCAACCACAACGCTCGCAGTATCCAGGCCGAGAAAACACACCAAGAGGACTCAGTTTTCGTTTGCAGCGATGGCAACTGTGGCTGAGCGGTTGCTGATGCACCCGACAATGAGATGACACCTTGAATGCCCATAAAAGCGGCTCATAGATGGTTTGCCCGTTCACCCGCCATTGCTCGAAGCAGAACGAGCACCAAGCCCGGTGCCGGTGAAACAAATTCTCAGGAATCGCATTGCGGAACGGAAGCAGAGTGAGACATCGCAGATCTCGGCGCCTGGTTGCGGTTTCCAAAACGTGAACCCACTTTGTGGCTCGATCCGTAACTCCGTTGATCGCATAGCTGCAAGCTCGGAATCCATGCCCGCCGGCTCGGACTGCTTTGGCTGCAGCCGTGACCATTGGGTCCTGCGGATCCGCCAACTCCGAGAGTACATGGCCTACAAGATCTCCAACGCTTATCGAGTGTGCCTCTGCAAGCCGGGCGACGTAGCCGCTCAGGCTCTCGACCAATGCGGTGCCGATACCGATCGGCTCAAGCGCATAGAGCGCACTTCTCGGAGGAAACGGAGAAATCGATAGTGACCATGAATCATAGATTGGCTGCATTTGCGTTGACCCGCCCAATCACGTCCCGTGTCGGAATCCGTTGTCCCGGTCTCCAACGTTGCTTCCTTGACCGCACCGCAATTCCTGCGTCAACCAAGGAAGAAGCCAACTTTTCTGGAGGTCGTTCAAGAGGGTTTAATCCGAGTCGCGTCCTCAGCCGATTGCACTCTTGAGCCCCCTCCAGAAGACTGACCTCCCCCTCCAATGCTTCCGATAGCATCTTTTCGCACTGGGACACACTCAGCGCGTGTGCCTGCAGATCTTGGATCGTCAAGACTGTCGCGTTTCGTCTGAATACTCCGGTGAGCGCCCTGACCAGCCAATCCTTCAAGACTCCCACGCAGCCGATGCTGCGCTCGTATAGGTATTCCCAGTCGCGTACAAGATCCGGCGGCTGCGAGAGGGGAAGCTGTTGTTCAAACGAACGCACAACATTCAGGAACATTTCCCGATCTTTGGGATCGTCGGCGCGATAGCGCGGAAAGTGAATGTCTACGCTCCGGCGGCTCAGTTGTGCACTGAGATTGCGAAAGGCAAGAAGCTCATAGGTGCCGAATAACACGTGAACTGTATCGGTGCGATTGGCAATCGACTTGATCACATCCAGCTGGTCGGAGAGCCTCCGCCCGGAGCCAGTTCTTGCCAAGTGCTGTGCCTCATCAAGCAGTACTGCCACCGGGCGCCGGAATCGAAGGGCCTGCTCTGTAGCGTGATGATACGCCGCTCCTGCCGCTCTTGTGCTGGGCATGAAGCTCATTACTCGATCGCCTGCCCGAGCCGGATCTTCCAGATTCCGCTTACGGTCTACTAACGGCTCGTCCATTTGGAGAAGCAGCCGTACGAAGTGATCACGCCAATTGAAGGTGCCGGATTCTGGTGCAATGCACTCCACACTCACGACAGGGAGTCGCCCCGGGGTAGCTTCGAGTTCGGGTAGCATCTCCATTGTCAGCATCTGCTCGACTTTTGCACGCAGGGTCGATTTTCCGACGCCGGTTGGTCCCAGCACCATAATCAGAGAGTTCGACACCCTTCCATGAATTGCGCCGAGGAGGACCTCCCGAGCAGAGAGTAACCGTGGATGGGCCATGGTGTATGCGCGGAAATATTCGAGCCTCGCAGGCCAAGGCTGACCAAGCAGTTCACGAGGAAATCCTAGTGGCGCCATATCCATCAGAAGGCTCCGTATACTTCATTGATGGTCGTCTCGTCGGCATACGATCCAGCACTCTTCGCAGCGGGTTCTTCATAGCAGTCTCGGCTGGGAATACAGTCTTCGGTATTGGGCTTGGATACAAGTGTCAGCCGAGTTTCTTTGCTTTCCAAGTCGCGTAGACGCTGGGCCAGCAATACCTCTTCCGCCTCGACGGACTCCAGGAATTCGGCCAATTGTCGGGCGGTTACCGAAGAAGCAGCGGAATGGTTGCGCCGGCGCTGATGCATTTCGCTGCTGGCTAGCATGACCTCGCGCTGCGAGCGACCCTTCAACACCGCATAATATTCGGAGTGGCACTGCAACCACTGTTTGTTTGCGAAGGCATAAGCAATACCGACATCGAATGGATCGTATCGGACTGGTACCGCTTGGCACTCACCGGCGAAATTGCGGAAAGCTTCACACCAATAATAGATGTGGTTGATCTTCACGCCTCTACCCGGCATCAGCTTTGCCGTTCCCTTGGCAGTCGTGGGCAACGTAAGCATCAGGAATTCCTGGTTGTAGGGAACGACCCGATGGAGGCGCTGACCGCATCGAGTCATGCCCGCCTCGAATGCCTGCCGCGGACTCTCTCCGAGCACGGGATGAGCGATCGTGTCGCGAATTTCGTACAGGTATTGCGACAATCGCTGATGCAACTCCGCCAGCGCCCATATCGCCAGCGACCTGGGATTGACCGACTTCGTGACCTGGCGGACGTTACGGGTGATCTGCGTGTTTCCAGTCAGGTTGTGAACGAACTGGGTGTTCGCAACTCCGAAAAGCCTTTCACAGATAGAGCCAAATCGCGCTTTCGCCGGAGGTCTGGTCTTCTTCATGCACTCATAGCGCGCCAGCAGAGTTTCGAAGTACGTGCTCTCGAACTCCCGACCACCATCGGTGACAAATATCTGCGGCAGCCTGCTGAAGCGGCGGACGCACTCCCGCAGCGTCATCATGCAGGAACGATAACTCGGTGCATCGAATGTCAAGTAAAATGCCAGTGTCCGACGGGAAAATGCATCCGTAGCTATCGTGATCCACGGACGGCCAAGGTTTTGGCCGGTGCTGGCGACGGTTTCAACGTCCAACTCCGTGTGGTCGATATGAACGATTTCGAATGGGCGATCACCGTGCCGGGGCGTTTTCAGATCCAACTCCCAATAAAACGTCTCCAACTGGTAGCTCGCGCGCCGACCTTGACGTTTCAAGGTTTGATTCAGAACTGGCCGTTTCGTCACGGCGATACAAAAGGTCTTGTAGCTGGGAGCGACAACTGCATGATTCTCACAGGCAAGCTTCAGCCCTGCCCACGATGCGTACCGCGTTTTCTGCTTGAGCGTCTCGTAGTCATCATCGAGAAACTGTTCCATTAAACGGCGCGTCGCTTCGGACAGTCGCGGCGTGCAGTTTCCTCTATGGGCAGACTCGGGCAACAGACCCAGGTATCCGGCGCCAGAACTGGCCTCTGCTGCGCGATACCGAGCAAGCCAGCGGAAGAATGTGCGCCTGGTCGCTTCTGCCTGGCAAGGCAACTTCCCACTTTCGAGATAGTGGCCGATGAGCCGGACGCGCTGATTGGCAATACACAAATCGCTTTCGCGCGCTCGGGACAGCCGCTCGCTGATAGCAGATTTCGAACTGTCTTTGGGGGCTACGACTTCAATTCGATTCTGACCAATCAAAGAGTCAATGAGCCGTCTCGGCAATTCGCTCAGCCTCTGATCGTCTGAGAGTAGACTCACAGAGGTCACGCCAAGATTCACCACATTCCACAGGTGACCATCCCAATTGACCGTACTCCCGCAGAGAAGATCAGCAAATACGGGTGTATGCGGGTTTCGACCCAGATTGGGTGCTGTCTTGGAGATCACTTCTGGCGCAGCCTGAAGCTGCACACGTCTCGGCTCGGCAAGTGGAGCGGCATGAAGGTCCACGGGGATAATATTTGCCGCGATCATGCTGAAAATGTCGTCCGGAGAAACTTTGCCTTCGGTCAATTGCAACAACTCGTCCAAGGTTACGCCTGGGCTAGCCGACAAGTAGGCAATCACAATTTCACGACTGCTTGCCGAGATGGTTTGAGGCTCCCGCAGGTAGTCTTCAAGAAACTGGATGTTTCGCTGAAACACCCAATCAATCTCTGACGACGAGCGAACACGATAGTAAAGCCCATGCCGTTCCGCATAGGCGGCGCCGGGCGGACAAAACCATTGGCCATCTTCATCGCTGGAGTAGCGGTTCGAATTGTGCGCTTTGAGCCGATGCAGTTCTTCCTCTGTCTTCCATTCTTCCCAGCCCGCTTCTTGCGGGCGAATGACGAAGAAATCGGGCGTATGCAGAACGCCCATTCGCCTTCCCGACGTGCTCTCGTAATCCAATTTGATAGGCGGCGGCTGGTCAAAATACTCGAGGACTGTATCGTCGTGCTCCATCTCATAGATACCAGCGAGTTCGACTCGGTGGCTTTCAAACTGGATGGTGACGCCCATCTTCCTGCTCGGGTACCGGCCACTCACGTTCGAGCGTCCACCGCCCACGCGCCGGGACGGACCTGACGACCGAATCTCCTCGATTAGCGATCGTGCCGACTCGGCAAGGGCCAGTTTCTGGAACCATACCAACAGATCATCGTGTCCGAGCATCGTGGGCACCTCGATTCGATCTGTATCCTTTCAGCCACGCCAGCACTGCTCACTTTTGCGATGCAGAGCGCCGTTCCCGCTTCTGAGCACGCAAGTATCGCACCCCAGCTTCCTTGATAAGGTCTTCCAATCGCCGGCCCTTTTTGATGGCTTCCTGAATCTCCGGAGCCAATTGCTCCGGTACGTAGATCGAGAATCGGCGATTCGCTTGGTAGCCGGATAAAGCATAGCTGCTGTGGCCTTTGCCCGATGCACAGGCCGAGCAGTTCTCCCGAATGCAAGGGCTCTTCCGCAAGGAAACAGAACCCATCGCTACCGGCCACAAATTCCGGATCGCGTTCAAGAACCATCGCCGGACATCTTCAGAAGTTTCGTTCTTACTCATCGTATGTGTGTATTTTAACACCTGTGCATTATTTGTCAACTGCCATCCTGGTTACTACCTTGATTCCATTTTCTGAGAGAGCGCTGCGGCAGAGGTTGCTGCGTTGCGGTGTTTGGCTGCGCTTTCCGCCAAGCGATACGGCGCATCGCTACACCCGTGTACTTACTGCCACTTTATCCTTCACTTTTGCACTTACTGCCACTTTATGCTTCAAAAGGGACTTCCCGCCCATGAGGACAGGCGCAGATCTGAAAGGGATTACAAATGCGGAAGTGCCACTTTATGGTTCAACCCGGTGCCATCTTATGGTTCAAGGGACATTCTCATAAAATGGGGCAGGTGCGCTTCTTGCTTCTGATCTGGAAGAGCGCATTGCACCAGCCGAAAACTCTTCTAATTTGTGAGAGCCCCAAAAAGTTCCGTACAATCGTTTCGGAGCGAGCGCTATGGAACCATGGTCCATTAGTTTCGGGGACCCTGCGATGCAACAGTCCTTTGTCGAGGAATACGCAGAATTCCTTATGGAGTACAACGAACTGATCAAGGTCACCAAGGCAATCATGCTAAATCGCGTGATCAACCCGTTGATCCGGGAGGAAGCCGAGGCTGTTGCCCATTTGCAGGATGATGATCCCCTTGTGCTTGCTGTGGAAGACAAATACAAGGCAAACATTGCGTCATTCATTCTGGCAAGGCTCGCGATCGACGAGTTTAGCGAGATGCTAGTTCTAGCGAGCAATGGGTATGGACTGGGAGCGATGAAAATACTGCGGAGTATGTACGAGCGAGTCGTCACTTCTGCTTACGTTGCGCAGAATCCGGAGGTGTCACGTGCTCTGGCCGACAGTACATGGACTCATAGATGGAAGGTGTGGAAGCTGCTTCGGAAGACCAGTCATTCGTCAGTGGCCGCGGTGGATCAAAGCCAGATTGATGACTTAGAAAGTAAGGCTTCGGCAGCGCAGTCTCGGTTCAATGAGTCAATTTGCCCAAAGTGCAAACAGATTATCAGCATTCACGCATGGACTAAGGTTCCCCTTTCGACAATGGCGGAAAAGGTCGGCACTTCTCTATCTGATTTGTACTTGATGGGATATCAGATACCTACGGCAATAGCTCATGCCACAGGCGAGAGCGTTAATTCCAAGATGGAGGAGGGGGAGGACGGCTTGTGGACGTACCGCATGAATTCCTCGCGTGAACGGGAGCAAGCCCTATGTGTCGGTCATAATCTCTTATTGCAGCTGCTTGGAAGGCAGAACGAGCATTTTGGATATGGTCTTGAGGACTTGTTAATTCCGCGGTTCGAAGCTTACAGGAGGGTTTGGTCAACTTCCTCCCAAATACCCCTGTCCAACACCAGCGGGGGAAATGGTTAACATTCAAATGCCTCTTTGAAAAGGGAGAACAAATTGGGCTAAACTTCGAGCAAGGAGAAATGCAATGCCATCATGTACACCCTTTCACTCGGTCAACGAAGTGGACAAGCTTCCAGAAAAACGTGTGCATCACAACAACAGTGCCTGTGCTCCTGGCCGAGACATACCAGAGAAAGAACGGATATACACTACGGCCGGATACCGGGTGTGTCATGTATGTCAGCAGCACAATAGCGCGGGACGCTGAGCCCAGCTTTCAGTCGGCATTTTTCGTTGTGCGATATGGCTGGCGAACAGCCTACAAATCGAATTCCTCATCCCTCCGGATGCCTCATCCCCACATTTTCTCTGCGCGAGGATGTGAATGCGCGGACTTCGACAATCAAGCTCTGCCGAGACGCCTCTCGATTAGTGCCAAATCGTCAAATATCAAAATGAGGCTCACAGCAGCTTGACGGCTATGCGGCCGAGGCAAGAACTGGCATCGGACCTGGGTCCCACGGCTCTGGGATCAAGGGCGCGATTCGGACGATCCTCTCCGATCCGCAAAGACCGCACCGGTGCCGGGCCGAAGACGAAACCATCCTGCAGTTCTCACAGCAGACGGCCTTCTCCAAGGGAATCGATACAAGGCCGGGCTCCGTTCGTATCATCCGCACATTGCACATAGATCCTCCAGGTGTTGGCCGATGACGGTTACGCTCGTGGATCAACGCTTTCGCGGCGTGCCTTGTCGCGTTGCTCGATAAGCGACTTGTACAGGCAGGCGAGTTCATCGACCGTATCCGCTCCGCCGACCGGTTCATCTTGTCCTGATCCCAGCCATGGAAAGCGTTCTTCCAGAAGAGTCAGAACCCATTCAACGAATGTTTGAGAACGCTCGTTTTCGGCTCCCATTCAAAGCTCCTTGGCGCAGCGACCCATCCGCCAATCGAAGGATTCGCAGCGTGTGTGACAGTTTGCAGTTATCGAGGCAGACAGCCCGCCGGGATGGGGCCGAGACAGGTTCCGGAGCGCGACGTATCATCTGCGCCGCGCATTGACGCCTCCGCCCCGAAAGCGCGGGGGTACTGCACGACTCCTCGGCATTCAGGCGGCTGGTTGCCCAGACAGTCCTTCCAGTTCCGAAACCAGTTGCTTGAGCGCTTCGAGATTGCCGATTGTTGTCATTGACCCGATGTGCAAGCGATCTAGCACGGAGACGAATTGCGTATCGCCGATCGACTCGGCCAGAGACTGCGCCTTACGGATTCCCCGTGAGGCCCGTTCCATCGCTTCCGCGACATTCGTCTGTAGCTGTGCGTTGGGAATGGCGTTCGCCTTTTGGGTTCGCGCGACACGCCACAGTATCTCGCCGTAAATTGGATCGCCGAGAATGCGCCGAAAGCCTTCGATCTTGCCCGTGATTCTCTGATCGATGGGCCCACGTTGCACTTCAGGAGGCCGCGGACCGCAGGCCGGGTTGGTCTTTCCCGTTGCCGAATTAACCTTCGGAAGCGCCCAGTTGGGAAGTGCGGGAAGCCTGGTCGGCTTACCCTGTCCATCGAGATTCACCCAGGTCTCCGGCAAGTTGTAAAGATAACGGCCTAGACCGAAGCAGCTGGCCGCTCGCTTAAATGCCTGGGCTTCCGCCGATGTCATCGCGTTCTGTTCATCCGCCCACTGCTCCCCGCTTCCTGAGTGAGTCCCAAGCCGCGCGATCGTCAGCGTGCACGTAACCAACACTTTGCCGGTTTGGATGAGCTTGTCCCGCTTCTGCCGGTTCACGGCCGATACCGTGTTGACGTCGTAGTTCCTGGTCCAGCCGCTCGGGGTGAAGAGTTGGTTGAGCCGGTCAGTGTAGGCTCGCGGATCCGCGAATGCGATCACCGCGCCGCGGGTGCCATCGTGGCTCGTGTGAGTCACGCGCCACTTAATCTCCGAAGGGCCAAACGGTTCCGCCAACTGCGTGAAAAGAGCCTCGGTATCCGGACCGGTCTTTGCTCCATTGGTTGCCATCGCATTTGCTCCTCAAAAAACTAAGGCGCCCCGAAGAGCGCCCTGGTTCACGTTGATGAAGACACATTGTTCTAGAACGGGATCTCATCAGGGTTCAGTTCTTCGTCGGCGTACTGCCCTTCCATCCCCTGCCGCTGGTAGCCCGATCCACCAGAACTCCTCCGGGAATCGTCTCGACCATTGCTGTGAGCGGAGCCGCCATTCTCCCCACGCCCTCCGCCCAGCAGCGTTAGATCATGGACGAATATCTCCGTCCAGTACCGCTTCTGCCCGGATTCCTTGTCCTCCCATGAGCGCGTCTGGATCTTGCCCTGGATGAAGAGGTGCGTGCCCTTGCTCACATAATCCCGTACGATCTCAGCGGTCCGGCCGTAAGCGACCAGGTTGTGCCACTCGGTCCTGTCGGACCAATTGCCCTGACGGTCCTTCTCCCGGTCGGTAGTCGCGAGAGAAAAGTTGACGGCGAGCGTGCCGCCCGGTGTCGTTCCGACCTCGGGATTCTTGCCAACGTGCCCGAGCAGAAATGTCCTATTGACGCTCTTTGCCATGGTGGTTGTTCCTTTTCTAGTGGTCTCGGTTGCGTACATGGTCGAGAGCCACAGCTTTGGTGATCTCGACATACGTTCCGTCGAAATAGCGGTAGAACCGTTGGCCGTCCGCACTGATGTTGAGATAGCGGCGCGTGATGCAGTGCTTGTATAACTCGACTTCCCCAGATCGGCCCATATACATGAAGTCTTCAAGCTCGCGGGCCGGAAGGACCAGTTCAAGCGGAGCCCAGTTCGGCTCGCCGACTGTGATCGCAGCTTTGACGGGATGCGTCATGGTCTCAATCCTCCGGCGACTGGCGGCACTCCGGCATGCGAATGCTTGCAGCCGACGCAGCAAACCGCCGACGTCACTTTTCTGATCGCCACTTCAAACCGCTGCGGCAGATGCAGCACCTCTCCAGCGCGGTTATAGAAGATGGGAGTCAACTTTCCCCGGAGCGCGCGGTGTTCGTCCATCCAGAGATCGATGGGGAGAACACCATCCCGCCCACGAAAGAGCAACGTCGAAGCAACCTCCGGTCGATTCCGGCCACGCGTGTGAGACAAAGTGTGCAGCGTAATTGCCAGCTCGCATGTCCGTACGGTGCGCAGCATCTCCACGCGCACCAGGCTCTCGGCAAGAAAGATCGCATGACGGCCATTCACGGCAATCGAGTCGAGCGACTGCAACCACGGCAATGGATCGCCGTCAAGGGAGACGAAGGCGCACGCCCTGCCCATGTCGGAGACCGCGCCGCCGGACTCCACGCCGCGCAGCACATACCGCTTCGCCAAGTGCTGGTGCTCCAGTGAGATTGTGGGGGTGCAATAAATGCCTCGCTTCTGGAGCGCCCTAAGCACGCTGGCCGGAAGCGCGAGCCCGTGGAGGGCATGACTCCATGAAGCACCTTGCGGCTTCCGTTTTGCGCGAACGGCCTTCATAGTCACTCCCTAAACCGCCGCGCGCGTGCGAACCGGTTGGCCAAGCGCTGTCCGAATCTCTTCTTTCGTGCAGCCGGCCCAGCATTTATAGAAGCGCGGGTTCTTGATCTGGATTGCAAGGTTGTCGCCGGAGCGGTCGCGCCCAACTCCCGCGCAGGAGGGACACTTTGCCCACCAGTTCCGGCTGTCCTTGCGCGTGGTGCGAACATAGTCCAGGATTCGGAACTCCGGGTATTGCGTGGAAGGGACGGTCGGAATGTACGGCGCCGCGACAACTGGTCGGTACGCTTCGGGCAGACTCATCCCTTCAATAAAGGTCCTGAGTTCCGCCTCGGTCAGCTTCTTCAGTCCATCGAGGTAGGCAAGCTGCGCTTCTGGTGTGGGCTCGGCTTCGTAAAACCAATAGCGCCGATTCGTCTTCCGGTGCACGCCGATCGGTGCGCGGATTGCATTACCCAGCTCTCCATCTTCGAGCCGGTCCTGGCGTGGGAATACCTCGATCCCTTCCTTGAGACCACCACCTTTGACCGGGATGCCGAGTCGGAGAGCGAGATTGTAGACGTAGATTCGGCATTCAGAGGCCAGCAGTGGCTCGGCGCCGAAGATCCAGAGATGCCCGCCACGGCGCGATTGTTCCAATGCGGCATCCACTCCGTCCTGCTTCAATTCCCATTGCAACTGAAACAGCGACTCCAGAGAGCCGTCGAAGTCGGCATCAATCGCGACCCACTTCGAACGCTGGGTCTCGGGATTGATTGCATACAGGCTGACGGTGATGTCGCCGTTCAGGTGCATGCGCACCACACCTTCGTCCAGCGGCTTCGGCTCCTTGGTCTTCCAATCCCTTGCCGGGTAATAAGGAACAGAGCCGTTCGGCAGGGGCCGCTCAGCCTGGATTGCGTAGGCCCGCCGGTTCACGAACAGTCGCATGAAGTTGTTTGCCGTTTCCCGGTTTACACAGAACTTGGCATACATGGCGTCCTGCCTCCTTCATCCGTTGTGTGGTTGTATCCCGGCTTCGGAACTCGGTCAAATCTCCGGAAAGCGGCGGGAAAGGCACGGTCATCTTGCGCATTTGCCCGCCAATTCCGGTTGTCGGCGTTACAGTGTGGCGCTCCTTGGGACCACAACGACCTTCACGAAGTCGGCCGCGCTCGCGGAGGCGGCCAGTGGTGGGTTTGCCAAAGTGCGGTGGGGGTTTCTGACTGGCACGGACCAGGCGGACGACTGGACCCTGGCGATCGCGCGGTTGATCGAGCGGATACGGCTTGCGGACAGACGCATGACGGCTCCTTCCTTCAGTTGAGGTTGAATTGGTTGTTGGGGGTGTTGCGAGGTGGGCTAAGCTGTGGCCGGTTGGAACTCGGAGAGCAGCAGGCCAGGCTGCTCGACCAGGCGGAACAGGTCGTACTCGGAGAACGCGCGGTCAAACTTCTCCGAGGTGAATTGGTCTTCGCAACCCTCGAACGACAGCATGTACCATTGCTCGCGCTGTCGATCGAAGACGTAGATTGCTCCCGATGCGCCGTTGTCCGGCACCATCTGGAGGAGCAGGACACCCTTGGCCGTCTGTATCCACCGGGTGGCAATGGCCTCGCCGATTTCCAGAAACGCGACTACGGTTTGCTCGACGGAGCTGGCGGCACGGTCCCGCCAGTTGAACATCTTGTAGGCGGACATCTTTCCTAAACTGGGTTGCATGGCGGTTCTCCTCTCTTGTGGGATTGGGGTTGGCGGGGATTGTTGTTGACTATCGCGGTCGGCTCGTAAGCGTGAGAAACCACATCCGAGTAAGCGATCCGACCAAGGCTGCGAACAACGAGGTCACTCCGAGCTGCTGAAGCGCGTCGTGTATGGTCGCGCGATAAAGCGGGCCAATGAAGTTCGTGACGACGATCGCGTTGAGCACGGTCAGCACAAGGCAGATCGCGAGGCGGCGCTGGAAGCGGTTTATGGAAGCCGCCGCTTCCAACGGTTGAGTGGCGGCGAGGGGGCTGGAATTGGGCATTGCGATTCCTTTCTTTCGTGGCACCAAATGCCGGTTGGCGTTCGTTAAGTGCGCGCAGAACTAGCCCTGACGCTCACGAATCAACAGCGAGCTATGTGCTGGCTTCGGGGGCTTCAGTTGTTCGGGAGTACTTACTGGGAGCCGGTGCCGCGTTCAGAAGCAGAAGCTCTGCTGACGTGCTTCCTCAATTGCGGTTGAGGTCTGGGCACTGACGATCTGTACCAGGCTTGCGCCTGGACGCATCGTGTAGTCCAACTTCGATTCGAGATTGCTGACCTGCTCAAATGCCTCGCGGTCGTTCTGGTAAATCGCCCGGAGGTCGGCGTCTGTCGAAAAGATGCATACTCTGCAAGAGAACCGGCGCAGGTATCCTCCGGTCGTTCCGTCCTTGTGGTACTCGGGGACATAAACCGGGTGAAGCCGAATGGCGTTCACCCAGTGCCAGGCAAGGACTTCCGCCAGCGACTGGTCGAAGATCGGAAGCCAGTTGTAGACAGTTCGATCGCGAGTCGTAAGGCTCGCATTCACAGCCAACGGCGCTAATCGTGAGCGGGAATGCGATTCTTCAGCGCGAATGCCGATGCAGTTGACGATCACCTTGTGCGGCAGAGTCCGGATGAATTTCTCGATCGGGCTGCGATTTAGATCGGACGTGCATTGGCGGAACCTGGGAGACGGGAACATGCGGCGGCGCTCCACCATTTCGAGGTGGGTGCGCTTCGGATTCCGCACGACCGTCAGGTTCAATCCAAACTCCGCGCACCGCTGGCGCGCGAAGTCCGCCGCGGAGATCGGCCGTTGATGTTCGAATCCGGTATCTGCCATCACCACATAGGTCGGGGAA
>Ga0326727_10018807_pt1 | contig 14031 bp, 13 predicted proteins | sample MB2enrmetagenome_FD_207643 | JGI IMG/M metagenome (GOLD analysis project Ga0326727, IMG submission 207643) | Lab enriched peat soil microbial communities from McLean, Ithaca, NY, United States - MB29MY | ecosystem: Environmental > Terrestrial > Soil > Wetlands > Peat | place: USA: New York...
GCCACCGTATTGAAATGAACCCCCAGCTCCACGGCCAATCTGCGCACCGAAGGCAGCGCCGTTCCAGGAAAAAGCTGGCCCTCGACTAACAGAACACGCAGGTTCTCCGCAATCTGACGGACGGCCGGAACGCCCGAAGCAAGATCCACCCGGATTCGAGGATACTGCGCCATCAGTGTACAGTGTACACCCACAGCATACACTTGTCAAGGGGAGGCCGTGGGAGGGGAATGGTGTCTGACACCTTTTCCCCCCCCGGGTTGCTCGAAAGGGCAACCCCCTTTTTTCTGGCCCAGTCAGCATAGAGAACGCTTGTCAAATCCGGCGGTCGGAATCGCAGAGACCAGTTGGTAGCGCGAAGTTATCCCGCCCCGAGCGGGATTACTCCGCGGCTCTTCGTCGTGCAGATTAATAAACGTGTAGACATTTTTCGGATTCCGAACCGCGGAGCAGTGCGCTGCGCTACCCCCTGGCCTCATGGATGCACCCACTGATCGGGGGCGATCATAAGGCCCATGTCTGTGCTGTATCGCCTCGCGGTGCGGTTGGGGTTAAGGCGGCGCTTACTTCCAGTATTCGGCCCCGGGCAAGCTGCCATCCATCAAATATCCACCATCAATCGTCAAGATCTGGCCGGTGATGTAGCGCGCTCGGTCCGAGGCGAGAAAAACGATTCCGTCGGCAATCCACGCCGCCTCGGCGATTTCCCGGAGCGGAACACGCAGATAGAGAGCCTGCTTAACGGTTTCGGTATACATGGGCAGGGTGAGTTCGGTGTACGTGGCCCCGGGACGCACACAATTCACGGTGATCTTGTAAGGAGCCAGTTCCGTGGCGAGCGTGCGCGAGAAGGCTTCCATCCCGCCTTTGGCCGCGGTGTAAGCGCTGGCGGAAGGTTCCGACAGTTCCGCGTGGATGGAGGAAACGTTGACCATGCGGCCGCCCCGGCCTTGCTGGATCATCTGCCGGGCCGCGGCTTTCGAAAACAGAAAGCAACTGGTCAGGTTGTTGGTCAGGATTTTGTTCCACTGTTGCTCCGTAGTATCCACGGCGGCGGCTTGCAGGATAATTCCGGCATTGTTGATCAGGATGTCGATGCCACCCCATTCTTTCAGAATTTCCTTCATGGCCCGGTCGACGTCGGCCGCCGAAGAAGCATCCGCCACGATACCCATCGCCTTGCCGCCCCGCTCTCGAATCGCGGCGGCCACGGCGGAGGCGCGATCGCTGTGTAAGTCCAGCGCGGCAACCTGGGCTCCCTCCTCGGCGAGCAGGAAACTCACGGCTTTACCAATGCCGGACCCACCTCCCGTCACAATTGCCGTCTTGCCTGTCAGTTTGAGATCCATGATGGAATTCCCCTTTCGAGATTCTGCCTGGCTGCGGAAGTTGAGCCACAGAGGAAGGCAAACGGCGCCTGCCTCTGATTACCTCAACTTCTTTGCAACAAATCTCAATAGAGAAGGATTAATATCACCTTCTTGGATGGAGTTAAGAATTCTTGGAAACTATCAGCCACAAAGTATAGCAGGTGAGGGGAGCTGATCATGTTCATTATCGCGCTCATCGCTACCGTTCTTGCCCTCATCCAAAACCTGGTCATGTTCGGTTTTGGCATGAAGGAAATGGCGATTTATTCCTCCCCGCTATTCTTTACCGGGATTTTCCTGGGCGAGATCGCGGCGATATGGGTGGGGTGTGTCTGCGCCCGCAGGTTTCTGCACCGCAGGCGCCTGCTGGCGCTGGCGGCGTGGGTGATTGTGGTACTGATTTCGGCGGAAGTGGCGCTGCCGGCGAGCTTTTTCAGAATCTGGGTTCAGCACGAGGGGCGGCAGCGCATGCTGAACCGGATCGAGCTGGCGGGCACTTCGTTTGAACCCCTGGCCTCGGACCGGGGCGGCAGCCGGTTCGCGGTCACCTACACTCTGAAATTTCCCAAAACCGGGCATTACCTGACCTTCCCGTCCTGGATCGGGCCGCAGGACAGTCAGGTATTCGGCAACTACTTCACCAAGGAGCATCCCGAATACCATGACGAAAACTATGTTTTCGATGCCGGAAGGCCCTACAGCTTCACCGTGGTATTCGACACTGGAGGCAAGAAGGTCGACTTCTCAACGGAAAAAGCGAACATCTCTATGTGCACCAGCAAGGATTACTTCATGGCCTGCCGGGTCATCCCCATCGGGCTTGAGGGCATTCCCGCCGCGCTGGCCGCGAATCCCGCGCCGGTCCTGCGCGAGCCTGCCGTTGCGGCGGACAATGTGCGGGATATCACCGAGAAAAGCATCCGGCTGGACGAACTGAGCCTGAAATCAGCGGCGTACCGAGCGGGCGCGCCGGTGGAGTTTTCCTTTGTCATCACCAATGTCGGGAAAATAACTGTCGCCATCCCCGGCGGGAATTTCGACAACGTCATCCAAATAAACTACGGGTGGGAGGCGATGTCCGACACGGCGAAAACCACCAAGGTCCCGGCGGGCTTTTGGCACTTCGGAAATGCAGTGTCCGCCGGCTACACTCAGTTCATCAAAGTGCGCAAGGACAGCCTGGCCCCGGGCGAAGAAGTGCCCATTAACGACAAGCTCGGCCTCCCCTGGGGACCGTTGGCCCCCGGCGCATACAAACTGCACGTATATCTATTCAGCCGCTATTCCACCGAGACGAACCGGCCGGTACAGGAACTCGTGCAGGATTTCTCCGTCGTTCCTTAAAGACCACGTTTTGCCGCGACCCAACCCCCAGCGCCGAGCTATCCCGCGCCCAGCGGGATGACTCTGTGCCTCGTTACCTTCCGAAAAGGTTCGCGAGCCCTTTTCTCCTGGCGTTAGGGTTGCATCCCCTGGTCGGGGGCGATGATAACCCTTCCTCCCTGCCTACCAGGGAGGGCGTTTAGAAGTGCCGCAGGTGCAGCGTGCATTGGGGGGGAAATGGTGTCTGGGGGGGGAAATGGTGTCTGAACCTTTTTCCCCCAAGCTAGACGATTTGAGCCTGCTTTATGTACTTCGGGAAAACCGCCTTGAACTTCTCAGCCTTTTCCTTAAGCCACTTGAAATAGTCGTCCCAATCCCCAAAGTTATCAATGTCGGCGTCCCGCGATACTTTAATCCTGCTCGCTTTCTTTCCGGGAAGTTCCATCCAGTCAAGTGCTTCTCCGAACTCCTTTTCGATCGCCTCCCTGTGGGTAACAAGCGCAAAAAACAGCTTTTTCTCTCTCGCAATATACAATTCGCAGCCGAGCGCTTTGTCTTGCGTATTTATAGTTACGGACAAGTGCGCCATGGAACTACCAATGGCCAAATTGTACCAATGCTGAGGCCGGGGATCCTGAAGTCGGAGAGTTGTCGTCGTGTTTGCAATAAATTCCTTAAATTTGTTCCAAAAGTGTAATTGCAGAATTTTCGTGTCTGATGGTTGGCCCCCGCCGGTCGACGTCCTGACCGCCTTTGTCCAGTCGTTAGGTTTCGAAACGATCTGGAATTTCGGGGCAGCCGGGGAATCGCCGATTTTCCATAGCTCCATCTTGATGGCGAAGAAGCTTGTGTCGTTGTCTGTGTGCAAATTAAGCCAATCTATCGCCTGCTTGTGCTCGTCCCTTACGTCTTCGACTATCCAGATGATCGTCCTGGCTTGCAGTCCTGAGGCATAAGTAATCAGCTTCCCTAGATGATCGTGATTGGACGGTTCCAACTGATTTTCGATAATGACCTTGTTGCCGTCTTGGTCCTCAGCAAGGATATCAGCATGAAAACTTCCTACACTGACTTCCGTCTGGGGTGACTCAATTTCCATTCCGATTTCGTCACTAAGTTCGGCGAGGTTCTCTTCCTCAGCTAGCCACTTGGTGAAGTCGAGGGCTTCATGCTTCCAAGCAGTCCTAATGTCTACTCGTTGCAGTTTGCCCAGCCCCATATGATCATGCCCTCCCCTAAGTACAATTTGAAGCCCATCATCACACAATGAACCAGCCTCCGTCCAGGACAGGTGGCGACCAACGGAGCCCCTTACCCCCAAGGCTCATCGCTGGCTGGCACAGACCCCTTTTCTCGGGGGTCTGCGATTTCCCGAAGGGGCTTGCGGGAGTTAACGGCTTACATCAGTCGGCTTGCAGAATTGCCGCTTCCGGAGAACATGCCCGCGCCAATTCCTTGCCGGAAGCGCGGATTTATCCCGCCCCGAGCGGGATCACTACGCGGCTCTTCGTAGTGCATATTAATAAACTTGTGCACATTTTTCGGATTCAGAACCGCGGAGTAGTGCGCGCCGCGCACAACGCGCTACAAGCTTTCCCCGATCCTGGCGGCTATACGGCTCCAACATCGCGGAGCCCCTTTAAGAACTTCGCGAACTCCCGCAGCAGTTCCATGTCGGTTGGTTCGAGGCCATCGGGATCAAAGTGCATAACATCGTTACGCACTTCTCGAATCTTGTTGAGCCTGGATATGAACTCGACTCGATCTACTTCCAGGCCGAGCTTATTCCATCGCTTTTCGGGCTCGATAAGACGGATGCACTCACCAATAGTCAGATCAGCTACTCCCTCAATTGTTCTGCCGTCCTCTCCGGGACCCTTAGCGTCTTCAAGTTCCTTTGAGGTGAACTTGCCATACAGAATCCGCCGGATGCCATTCTCGATCTCTCCAACCATGAGGAATGGCTCAGCTAGTCGCCGGAACTGATCATTGAAGTCACTGGCCGTGATAATGCCGCAGATGCTCTTGTCCTGTGCCTGAACAAGAACGTAGTCATGGGCTGCTACAGTCCCAATTGCTGAGAACAATGACTCGTCGATTGAGACTATCTGTGCTGGCTCCATGCAATCTCGAACCGTGGTACAGGGACGCCTTAGGGCTAGCCTGCTTCCAATGGTCTTCCAGCTCACCATACCCTTGACTTCTCGCGGCGTTGTCATCACGGGGAGCTGCGAAAAATCATTAGTCAGCATTAGCGTCACGGCTTGCTGCAAGGTTGCATCCGGCTTTACAGAAACGGGGGGTTTGTTTGCAGAATCGAGTCGTGCAAGTCGGTAGGTCGGATCAGCTGTCGCCGTCCCTGAATGGGCTGCGGTCGGATCGTCTTCGGGCGGGGCTTGGATAAAGCCCACGTAGCCGTCGATGTATGTGTATTCGAAATCCGGAGACGTCGCTATGCCGTATTTCTTCAGCTTGAAACGAATCCGGCGAACAACTCGGAAACCTCTTCGTTCTGCGTGGAACCAGAGTAGGAAGGAGCGAACCGTCTCCCTTTGTGGCGCTACACCCTTTTTGAGCTGGGCGCTGATCGCCTGTAACTTGTCGTCTGATTGAGCCATGGCATCCTACCTCTTATTTGCCAACAGCAAGTGCAGCGCGGACCTGTTTTGTAGGCCCGGGGCTCTTCGTGCCCGCCGGCGTTCGCCTGCTCGGCTTACTATTGCCTCCGTACGGCGTCGTGCGGAGATTGTTCGCGAGAATCTGGAACTAAAAAGCCGGTAGCGCAGAGTTAGGCGCAGTTTGCCTTACTCTGCGGTTCTTAACATGATAACCTCAACATGTTTATTAACATCCAAGGACGAAAGGCCGCGGAATGATCCCACTCTAACCGGGATGACTCCGCGCTACCTGCTAGTGAATAGTCACTTTTACGCCTCGTCGCTCTAATTCCGAGATAACGTCCGCTCTTGCGGGAGTTCGTAGAAGAGTCACTTGTTCAAGATTAGATAGCGACAAAAGGGGCGTTATATCCACAACGGGTACATCGACCAAGGAGATTCGCTTCAGGAACGTAAGATGGGCCAACTCGGGCATCGATCCAATTGGCAGACCATTCAGATTCAGCTCGGCTAGGCCATTAAGCTGAGCCAGGAATCGTAGAGAGTCGATCTGTAGCTGTGCAAGAGTCAAGGTTCTCAATTGTACAAGTTCGCCAATAGCATCCACATCTGATACCACGGACCGTCCTGCGGTAAACCCCAACCCGCTCACCTGCAAATTCGCTAACTTGCCCAGCTTCCGCAGCGGCGAGAGATCAATCAGCGGAGGGCCCCAAATGAAGAGCGACCTCAAATTAGAGAGAGTTCCAACTGCGGCCATCTCAACAGGTACCTGAGCGATTATCGTTAATTTGTTGAGTTTCGTGAGTCGACTTAAGTGTACCAGGCTTGGAACCTGCTTCTGATCGACACTTAGTTCTTCTAGCGAATCGTCCCCCCCTATGGCGGACATGTCGGTTACGCCAGAATCTCGAACATCTAGGGATTTCAGTCCTGTCAGTCTCTCGATCGGCGACAGGTCTCGGACCAGCGACCCGCCAATGCTGAGCGATGTCAGCTTCGTCAGTTTCCGTAAGGGCTCGATGTTAGTCACCCGTGACATGTTCAAGCTGAGACTTTCTAGCTCGACCAGCGACGCGAGTGCGCCGATGTTCAGTTCATGACGAACAGTGAATGGCGTCTGAGAAATAACGAGAGTGCGTAAACTAGTCAGGCCACGTAACTCGGCTGTATCTTCTATGTCGCTTGCACCAATCTCTAAGCGGACGCAATTGTTGACCCCAGACAGCAATGCGAGGCCATTGATACTCGAGACCTGCTGAAGATTAAATTGGAACTGTTTCTGAAGCACCCGGAAATAAACTGCCGACTCCTTCATGTTCGGTAGCGGCTTGGCAACGATCTCAAAAATGAGGGCCCCCTTGTCATCCGTTTTTATGTTCCACCCTAGTCGAGCGAGATTCTCAATCGGCCCCCCTGTTTCGGAATGTGATGGCTCGGCTGGAACGTTACTCAATCGCGGTGGTGTAAGCTCGGCTCGTTTGCTTTGCTCGGCCGGTGGCGACTGACCAGATGCGGGCACGTGTGCTGAAGGCTGCGACGCTGGTTTTTCGGCTTCGAGAAACTGTTCTCCTTGCGCTACCTGCCTGAGCATTGCATTGATGCCCCAAAGGCACATAGCGGACAGCAAGCCACCTGCTACGAATGCAACGGCGTATTGTGTCACCATGCTCTTTCCCCGCAGTGCACGAATGATGGCACCCTTTACACCATGTCCCTTGGCGATCTCCCAGGCAAGGTGCCAAAGCACTGCCATGCACAGCCAGGGAATCCAGGGGGTCAGGGCATCCGGGAACCTAGCGACGACCCACCCCACGACGATCCCCACGACGATCAGTTCGATTAGAAACTTGCGCACCATCGCCAGAGGGATTATACCCCCGCCTATGTGTCGATCCCATAATCTGTAAAGCAGCGCGGAGTTGTGCGCGTAGCGCACCACTCCGCGGTTCTGAAGATGACAAGCGTGCGCAAGTTAATCATGATGCCAGGCGAAAAGCCGCGGACCTTGCGAAACAGGTCCGGGCTCCAGGGATCTTGTCCCCCGGACAATGAATATCGGCAGCCTTGATGAACAAGCACGCTGAAGCGCAGAGCTGCGCCCGCAAGCGGGCATGCCGTTCAGCCGCGTCCGCTCTTTGAGCGCCTGCTGGAACCCGAGGTCAGACGCGATGCGCTCTCTGCCACTTCGACCAGAGAATGCAGAGCCTTATTGACCGCCACGGAGTTTGGAAAGACAGCCGCAACCTCCGGATCAAGCACGACGACGTTCGAGCTTGCCATAATCCGCTCGTAGTACTTGCCGCGCTCAAGCTTCTTAAAGTCAGAGCGTTTGTACTCCGGGCGAAGTTCATCGGATGTGGACTTAACCCTCTTCATAAATTCGCCTCTCAGGCCGAGTTGCAATACGAGCACTGATGATCCGGATGGCTTCACCACGCTCTGTATGAGATACCACCAGAAGCTTGCCGGCCGGGGACATGCCAAAAGTGATCAGCCTTTCCTCGCCTTCCGAATGCTCGGGGTCGGCACCCGTCACTGCCAACGGGTCGTAGAAAACACTCGAAGCTTCCTCAAATGAAACCCGATGCTTACGGAGGTTGTTCGCAGACTTGGCAGAGTCCCATTCAATATGCATGCCGTGACTCTATCGCTTTCCATGCTCCACGGTCTGACTTTTGTTCAGGACGACCCGCCTAAACGGCGATGGGAGGCTGGCAGCGGGCACCCCCAATGATTGCTGCACGCATAAATCGCATTATAACATCTCTCGTGGGCCATCAGGCGGGACTGTGTGACCACGGCGAGACAGAAACCGATCGCTGGTCCCGAGCGACAGCGCACTCGGAAACTATGCTGAGTGGGTACTTCGCCGGACGGGGGAATGAAAAACGGAAATTGGCCAAACTGCAAGTCTTCAGTTCTCAGTTTTCAGTAAAATCTCCGCCAACGGGGCGAAGGCAGGCTGGTTTTCCGATTTCTCCACGGGGATTTCCTGGAGTTCGGCTTCGGTCTCACGGAGCTCCATTTTCCTCGCCCCCCCGATTCTTTCCCTGGAGAGGGAAGTTCACTTTCAAATGATGTTCACTATGAATGAACAACACCAAAAAAATGAACAAAAGCAAGCAGCGCGGACCTGCTTGCCAAGGGCTGCGGCCTCTCAGGTTTTCAGCCGCGCCCCGATGCATCGGGGCGGCTTGTCTTGGTTGGGAGGCTAAAAGCGGGTGCTGTAGCGCTGAACTTTAGTTCAGCATGTGCCGACCTGAAGGTCGGCGCTACTTGGTTCTGAGGCTAAGAGCTGGCGAGTCACAGAAAAAAAGCTTAACGCTGGGGGCTGAAGGCGATTGGAGATAGAAGATTCAAGATTCAAGATGGCCGAACGCGGGTGCGACGGCCCCTCGGAAGCTGTGCTGAGTGGGCAACTCGGTGGTTTGGGATTCAAGAACGGAAATTGGCCAAACTGACTTATGATTGAGTCATCGGATCATCGAACCATTGAGTCATCGGGCCATTGAAAAACAGTAAATGGCCAGATGGCCCGATGGTTCAATGGCTCGATGGCCCGATGATCCGATGAATCAATCTTTAGGGATTTCCTGGAGTTCGGTGGGTTGCTGGCAGCAGACGCAGTTGCCGGGCTCGAGGGCGACGATGTTGCAGGTGGCGCAGTAATAGCGCACTCGAAAGAGCTTGCCATAGTGAAGGGTGTAGAGCCAATGAACCTCGAAGGAGCCATCGGGCTTGGGGATTCCTTCCAGGCGTACCTCGCGGCCGTCCAGGCGCTTGTCCTGCATCGTGTGGAGAAGGTGGGGAGTATCGGCTGAAAGCGCCTGTTCCCCCCCGTTGATCTTCAGGATGGGGCAGTCTCCTCGGGTGGTCAGCAGTTTACCATCGAGCACGGCGAGAGGCTTGGCCTGGGCGGCCCATAGGCTTGAGGCAAGAAGGGAAGCCAGCGCCGCCGCGAGAACCCAGGGCGCACGCCGCGAAAGGGTCAGTCCTTTCTCGGCCAGACTTCGTCGCCACTGATTTGTTGCTGCTAATTTCATAAGCAGGCTACTCCCGGTTCGACCCCGGACCCACTCCTGTTCACTCAGCGCACGTTTTGATATGCACTTGCGCAAAGCGCCTTGGACTGCGGTAGCAGCAGCTACCGCCTTTCCTCCACTGCCCATCGCGCCTTTGCCCTATGACCCAAAAGTAGAAGGCGGTAGCTGCTGCTACCGCAATCCAAGGCGCGCTTCGCCCGCAATCAGAATCACTATTCCGTGGCCACGACTAGGCGAACAGTTTTGATCCTAGCCCCACCACCAGCGAACTGAATCCAGAATCCCAAATCCAAAATGCTCTTACCAACCCCAAAATCCAAAATGCCTAGCCCCGCGGCCCATCGCAAATCGACAATCGCAAATCGCAAATTCAAAATGCCTCGGCTGCACCCAATCTAAAATGCAAAATCTAAAATCCAAAATCCAAAATCGTCAATCGGCAATCGAAAATTCCTTACCCCTGCCAATGGCCTACCACCGTGAACGCCAGAGGCAGGTCACCGCTGCTTTGGTGTCCCTTTATTTGCAGATTCCAGTTGCCCGAGTCATCCTTGACGACGGAGGGAAAGCTGTCGCCGCTGACCGGCGCGCCCACCAGGAATCCGGGATGGGGCGTGCCGGAAGCCTGCCGGCTCAACTTCACCAGGTCATCGAATGACAGGGTCTTGTCCGGGTCGTTGTCGGCGGAGATGGGGGCCAGAGCGAAGGCGTCGCGAGACGGATTCACGCCCATATGGTTTCCGTCCTGGGGGATGAGGGCGTAGCGAAGCGTGTAATATCCGGCTTTGATGGTCTGACTGCGAAAATCCGTGGCGGCATTGGGGAAGTGCAGAACGCCCACCAAAGCTCCCTCCGTCAACCCCCCAAAGAGAACGTCCGACGAGGTGTTGGGGTTCGCACTCGTAGGGAGAGTCTTGCGCAACCATACTTCGCAGAGCGTCGCGCCCTGATCGCTCGTGACGCGAACTCCCTGTGCGTCGAGAGTGCTCTGGATGGGGGCGGGAATGTCCGCCGGCGCAGCGCCGATGGCTTCCGCCTTGTAACTACCCTGGCCGAAGGCGCTCCAGATGGCACAGAATTCAATCGCCAGGACCAGTCCGAGGATGCGGTGCAGTTTCATTGAGAAACCCTCCATACGCATTAGATGTCATAGATTTTAGCAGGATGCTGAAAAAGAGCTTCTGTCATGCTGAGCCCGCTCGCTGCGCTCTCTCGAAAATCACCATCGTGGGGAAGAAAATAACGATACTGTCATCCTGAGCCCCGATGGACTTTATCGGGGCGAAGGATCTGAAGTTGGTTTGCTGGAAAATGCCCATGCAGATCCTTCGCAAAGTTTACCCTGAGCGCAGCGAACGGGCCCTCGGAGGGCTACACTCAGGATGACGTGGTCGGGGCGTTTTCCAGCATCCTATTAAATGTCATAAATGCGAAACGGGAAACTCCCTTAGGGAAGTTTCCCGTCATCAAGCTGAACGCAATGTAGGCTAGAAACTGCCGACAAAGGCGCTCCGCTTGTCCACGTTCTTCCAAACTTCACCCAGGCCCTGTCCGGAAAATGAGCTGTCGAGCGTAAAGGCCGGCATGGAGTGAACGAGGGCCACGAGGGGCGGGTAATAAACCGATTCGTTCCCGCACAGGTGGTCGCCCTGGCAAAGGCTGCGCGTCTCGATTTGGGCGAATTTGCCTGCCACCAGCTTCGCCGCGCCATGAAGATCTCCATGTTCCACCGTCATTTGGATGGGCGCCGCCTCCACCCGCACCACGTGGTTCAGCAGATCGCCCGCCATGGATTCGGCAAACGCGGCGAGCGCCGCGCGCTGCTGGCTGCTCGCGCGGGAATCCACGATCAGCACGGACCGCGCCGGATAAGGGTCGTGATAAGGATCGCCCAACGTGGCGTGGGCCTTGACCACCGCCACGACGCTCAGTCCGCTCAGGGGGACGCCATTCCAGTCACCTTCCTGAACTTTCCAGGCCAGAATGGCCTCGTGGCCGGTTAAACCCACTTCCGACATCGCGAAGCAGGGGCCCGTGAATACGTCCGCACTCCGGGCTTCGATGTAATCGCCTTTCAATGCCGCGCTTCCAGGAACTGCCCAAGCCGAAAGCAGCAAGAGACCTATGGCAAGGGAGAAAATGATTTTTCGCATGACCAGAACCTCCATGGAGCAAATTTTAGTTTAATGCCCCATGGACATTTTATCCCATTCCGCCGCAGGATTCAACCTAGCGCCTAACTGTGGTCGGGAATAGCGGCTATTTGTGGGGTATCCACAATCCACCCCCCAAGAAATCGTCGCCAAAACCCATTTTTTGCTAAAGTGCTTCAAAGCAAACGCGTTCCGAGTTGCAAGCCTCGGGCGTGACGATTTGGCCGTCCGGCCCCATGACCTTCTGGGTGTGCACACACCAGCAAATACTGGCGCCGGAGCGGGGAACCGTGGGGTCGGGTTCCGCCTCAATGAACATCCACTTGGACCGTATCATGCGGCACTGCACCTTGGGCTCGGCAATTGGACGAACAGGTTCAGTTACCATTAGGCCTCTCCCTTCGCGGCACGCAGGATGGCGCGTTTCACCGCCACACGGGCCAGTTGGACTTTGTAAGCGTTCTTGGAAAGAGGCGTTGCCTCCACGAGAGCAGCTTGGCCGGCTGCCCAGGCCACATCTTCATTCACCGACTTGCCCTTCAGCGCTTCTGCCGCTTCCGGCGAAGGCCAAGGCACAGGCGCTACGTGACCCAGAACCACACTGGCACTTTGCACGCTGCCGCCGTCGAGCTTGAGGATCACAGCAGCCGCGGCCAGGGGCCAATCCAGAGCTTCCTTCTGCCGCACCTCGTAGACTGCCATCTTGACGTCCCCCGGATGGGGCACCTGGATTTCCGTGACGATTTCGCCCGGCTGCAAGGCATGCTCAAGCTCATCTTCATGCTTTGGAGTTACGAAGCAATTGCTGACGCTTACTTCCCGCGGACCTTGTGGGCCGTGGATCTTGAGGCGGGCATTCAGCGCGACCAGGATGGGAGCCAAGCTCGACGGGCTTACGAAATAAGCCGGCCCGGAATTTCCCAGGATGGCATGGTAGCGATTGTCGCCGTCCGGAACCAGTGGTTTGCCCTTGTAAACCGCCAGCAATCCAAACCCGGCCCGATAGTACCAACAGCGCGGGCGCTGGCAGAGGTCGCCCCCCACCGTTCCCGTGCTGCGGACTTGCGGGCTGCTGACGCCCTCCGCGGCCTGAACCAAGGCGGGGTAGTGTTCCCGGACTTCGGCGCTCTCCATCAACTCTTCCAAGGTCACGGCAGCGCCCAGCCGCAGCCCTGACTCACTCCGGAAGGAAATTCCCTTGAGTTCACTGACGTGTTGCAAGCTTACCAGACGCTTGGGCCTCGAAACGCCATCCTTCATCAAGCTGATGAGGTCGGTGCCTCCGGCCAGCGCCAGGGCTTCGCCCTCCGCACCAGTGAGCAACTTGATGGCTTCCTGGGTTGACTTCGGTCGAGCATATTCAAAGGCTTCCATTAGGCAACCCCTCCTTTCGCGAGTGCGGCAAGAACTTTGTCAGGAGTCAGGGGGATGGTCGGCACCCGCACGCCAATGGCATTGGCCACGGCGTTGGAAATGGCCGCGCCGGGGGAAATCACCGGAGGCTCGCCCAGCCCGATCGTCCCGCGTTCGTCGTAGCCGGGGCCCGTCATCATGTGGACCACCAGTTCGCCGATGTCCCCGATGCCGGCCAGCTTGTAAAACTCCATGTTGTTGTTCAGCATGCGCCCCGTGATCGGGTCCATGATTTTTTGTTCGAACAGCGCGTAACCTATGCCCATGATCAGGGCGCCGTAGCACACGCTCTCTGCGGTTTTCAGGTCGATGATCAGGCCGCAGTCTTGCACAGCGACCATCTTGTTGATCTTCACTAAGCCGGTTTCCGTATCCACGGAGACATCGGCAATCTGCACCCCGCCCACGCCGCTATCCCCCAGCTTGCACTGGCCGGGATTCTTGCCGGTCGCTTGAAGGGTCTTCACTTGCAGCTTGGCGCAAGCTTCCTTCCAGGTCAGTTTCTTCGAGGCATCGCCCTTTGCCTGGATGTGCCCACCCACGGCCACCAACTGGTCTGCCGGAACTCCCAGACTAGGGGCGACGACGGCAAAAAGTTGGTCCCGAGCATCGACCGAGCCGCGGCGAGTAGTGGCCGAGACGGCGCCCACCGTCGTGCTGCCGCCCGAAGCCCCGTCAGGAGGGTATTTGCTATCGCCTATGTTGACCGTGATGGCTTCCACCGGCAGCCCGAAGGTCTCTGCGGCCACGATGGCGATGACGGTTCGGGTGCCCGTTCCGAGGTCCTGGCTTCCCGTGGTCGCTTCCACGGAACCGTCGGGGTGAATGGTGACGGTGCACATGCCGTTGTGGCCGCGTCCGCCCCAAGTGTGCATGCTCACCCCCATGCCGCGCTTAATGTGACTGGTGGTTTTGTCTCCCCGTGGGTGCCAGTTCTTTTTCCAATCGGCGAGCTCGGCGGCTATCTGAAATTCTTCCCGATAGACTTTCCCCCGTCCCGCAGAAAGGTCAGCGTTCTTGGAGAAAAACTCGATGGGGTCCATGTTGAGCTTGGCGGCCAGATCTTCCAGCGCGCACATGGTCAGCGCCGCTGCCTGGGGATGATCCG